>ENA-OPSV01001354-OPSV01001354.1-human-gut-metagenome-genome-assembly--contig:-NODE-1354-length-17052-cov-7.359652_pt1 | contig 17052 bp, 27 predicted proteins | sample MGYA00241460_ERZ501912 | MGnify/ENA primary metagenome ERZ501912 (study PRJEB25962, sample SAMEA2042402) | human gut metagenome | biome: human gut; feature: human-associated habitat; material: faeces...
GCGATGGGACTACCAAACGCACGGCGTTTGTCGTCCCCTCGCTCGAAATAGTCAAAGATTATTTTTCTACGATCAAAGGAGGCGATACGGATGCGGAATGCTTTTACGACTATTTCACGGCCAACGGCTGGCGAACCGGTAAAAATCCGATAAAAGACTGGAAAGCCGCCGCGCGAAATTGGATGCGCCGCAAATCCGAATTCAGCAACACGACCCAAAATCAAACTAACCATGAAACGAAGCGAATCTATCAAGACTTATAACCGCCCGGCGCCCGCTGAGGGACTTCCGGAATCGCCCGAGCTCGAAAGGGCTATTTTGGGCGCTTTGATTCTTGAACCAGATCAACTGCCCGACGTGGTGGAGATCGTCGAAATTTCGGCATTCCATGGCGAAAATAACGGCAAAATCTATGGCGCGATGCTCTCGATGTTGGAGCGTGGCGATAAAATCGACCTCTATACGCTTTCGCAGCGTCCGGAACTGAAAGGCCGCGATATGTTGCGCTACCTCTCGGAACTGACCAGCGTAATAGGCTCAGGCGCTAACGTGCTGGATCATGCCCGGCAGCTCGCAGACACCGAAACACGCCGTCGTCTGTGTATTTTCGGCTACGAACTCGCGGCGCGTGCCGTGTCCGATCCTGACGGCGTTGTGGATTGGGCTACATCGAATATAACCGCAATTGCAGACCGGGTCTCGCGGCCGGATGACATTGCGTCGTTGTCGGATGTCGTGCGAGCTACCCTCGACGACCTGGAGCGACGACAGCAGGCCAGGCAGGCGGGCGAGTGTATCGGCATTCCTACCGGGTTGCAGCGGCTCGACTCCTTCCGTCCGACTTTGTCAAATTCATGTCATACCCAGGGGGATGAGGAGGTGGCCGTCCGGGAATGGGCAAAAGCGCTGCCATGCTACATTTTGCCCGTGCTGCGGCCGCGTCGGGTGTTTCGCTTGCCCTGTTCTCGTTAGAAATGCCTTCCGGCCAACTGGTCGGGCGTATGCTGGTCGGCAGCTCGGGTGTAGATTCGGGAGCGTTTCGCACCGGTAATGTCGACGCTTCGGGGTGGACGAAGATAGAGAAGGCCGGCGCCACCCTTTCGGCTATGCCTATTTTCCTCAACGATAGCGCCAACATCACGGTGAACACGATCCGTGCGCAATGTAAGGCGATGCACCGCCGGGGCAAGTGCGGTATGGTCATTATCGACTACCTGCAACTTCTCGACACCTCGACCCGCAACCCGAACAGCACCCGCGAACGAGAAATAGCTGCCGCCAGCCGTGCGGCTAAACTGCTGGCAAAGGAGCTTAACATCCCTGTCATCATGTTGTCTCAGCTTTCACGCAAGTTGGAAGACCGCGCCGATAAAACACCGTTGCTGTCTGACCTGCGTGAATCGGGAGCCATCGAGCAGGACGCTGACCTTGTTGCATTCATTGACCGCCCGGCGATGTATGGTGCGCAAATGATTACCACGACCCGATACGGGCTTATATCGTCCGAAGGCGTCGGGGTGCTGCATATAGCTAAAAATAGAGAGGGCGCGATAGGTCGGATATACTTTCGGCACAATGAGAGCCTGACCCGGATAACGGACTATGAGAATACGGCGGCGGACACAACCGGGGAGGCCGAGCCGTTTTGACGCAATACGCAATTTGAGCGCATGAAAATACCCACGTGGGACAAGTGCCCACGACGTGAAAGAAAATAGAAAATTCAGAAAGCCTATATGAAAAAACAGCTATTATACCCGCCTTTGCGGAACGAGTTTACCAAGTTCGGCGACAAATTCGAGAAAATCGCCCATAACGAGGCTAACGGGATGTACTGCTACAAACGCACGACGCCCGGCGGGCTGACCTATTACGAGGTGTTCAGAGCACCTAAGGCCAAAGACGAGGACGGAAATATTTATCACCACTATCCGAGTTCTGCGCAATTCGGTTTCGGTACTGCCTTGTGCATCCGGGGCTACGAACTACACGCCGCTGACAAAATCGCCTTCTATATGGCCAACGGTTTCGAGGCGGGGAGGTTCCGTGCATGACAGGCCAACAGGTGCAAAACAACCCAAGAAACAACCATTTTTCAACTAATAAAACAACCATGAAGCAGATTAAGATCGACAACCAACACGGTATCGGGCTGACGCTCGACCGCGTAACGACCACGATTGTAGACAGCAACGGCACACACAGGGGTGATGACGAAATTATCCTGTACGTCCCGGACGCAAGCGATTACGACACGGATTTCATACAGGGCAACTGCGCAATGCTGTGTTTTAGCCCTGCCCAAGCCAAAAGATTGGCGCGTAGACTATTGAGGCTGGCAGGAAAGGCGAAAAAAACATAGGCGGATCTACGCCGCCTATGCCCAACCCAAAATCGTAACCATCCTATGAAAGCCACAGGCAAATGTAATTGTGAAACATTAAAAAACAACTAAAACCATGCAAGAGCAAGACAAACAGCGGGGTGTGTACATCCCCGAGTATGAAGAAGAGGACAAGGCATTAGCGAAAGAGTGGGCGCAGGCACTTCCCGACGCCGAGCATCCCGGTTATGTCCCCAAAGATTCGGCCATAAATCCGAATATCCGGTTTTGAACCAATGCAAACTAAACTATTATCGAATATGAAAGCAAAGACAAATAAGCACGAAGAGTATATTAAAGCCCACGCAGCCGCTATTCCCCAACTTGAGGCCGCAATCCAGCAACTGAAAGTGGCGCGCCTGGAAGTATCCACCGAAAGCATTGCGGACATTGTGCTGTCTGACAGCAAGGCGATCCGAACACAGGCGAAACGGCTTGCCGCCGAAGACGCGAAGCAGATCAAGATCGTAACGACACGGGAGGAACTCACAGCGCGGGCAAATGAGTACATGAATAGCGTCATCGACAATTCACAACAGGCGATCAAAAATGCGCTGCGTGTCGGTGAGGCTGATGCCCTCGACCCTAAGGCATTTATCGTAAGCGGGGATAAGGTCAAATTGTCTACCGACTGGCTGGCCGACCAGCACCAACGGCGTACGCTCGAAGTGGCGGTAATGCGCGGGCGTGTACTTCAGCAATGCGAACAGGTGCGCCGTGCGGTTGAGGCATTGAATACTTTGATCGCGGATCACCCGAGTTTCAAGGCTGCGATCCTGCCGGAAGACACGGACTACCGTAGTGTCATTAGGGTATCATACGAAGGTACCATAGAACTCCATCCCGACGCGTTGGATTGCCTCAAAGAATAAGAGAGGGGGATAGTCCCTCTCTCTTATAAGGCATTGTCGAACGAAGCATTGCATTATTCGCAAAGGTAAGGATTATAAACATAATTAGCAAGCGGATAATGGGGAGAAGGACGGAAGGGCGGCCAACTATCGCCGACTATTCGGTGTGGACAAATGAACTGAGCCGGGAGGAACTGATGATAATTATAGACGGCATACGCAATCATCGGATCAACCAAGCGAAGAGGAAGCTCCAGTTTCTACGGGCGCAACGCGACCTCCACCGAGGGTATGGCCGGATGAGAAATAAACAAATAAATCAAAAACCAATCAAGGTATTACACCATGGAAAAAGTAAACAAAGAGATTATGATACAGACCTTAGCGGAACTTGCAGATATGTTACCCGCTGATGGCAGGAAAAGGGATTTTATCAGCATCCGTATTGCCCGGAGAGGCTACACGATATACAGGATGACCCCTCAGACCACAGCGGAGATCATGACAGCCCGGCATATTAATAAAGAGCCGGATAAGAGCGAAGCATGCATAGCAGCGATGGCGCATAGTGTCGCTCTGGCTATCGTTGGCAGCCGCAATGTATTCGCCGGGATCAGAATATGGTTTTTGCGTCGTCGGATAATGCGGCGGGCATCATTGCCCGAGCTGTTCGATGCATACAATAAAACCCTGGCGATGCTTCCTATTGAGGACATATCGCAAATAACCGCTATTATGCACGGTTTAGCCGAAACGATAGCCAAAGAACCCTAAAATAAACAACCCGCGTTATGGTTTTTACCGTAACGCGGGTAATCCAAACTTGCAACTACGGAGTTCCCTTAGAATAGCAAATTAATGAATTTTTTAATAAGTAGCAATGAGTGCATTATCATTCAAAATAAATGCGGACACCGCAAAGTTAAATAATTTTATCAAATCGCTGAAACTGTTATATCAGTTGTTGGAGAAATTTCCGTCTAACTCAGACGGGTTTAAAGTCATAAATCGCCATATTGCCGATATGGAGGCTCGCGTCGAACAGGCAATGCGCAAAATCGCCCAGATGGAGCAACAGGCAATGGATGCGGCGTCCAAGGCTGCCGCATCGGCCACGACCGGAACTGCCGGCAGCGGTTCTACGGCAGGAACAGCGGCAACCCAGGCCGAAACTGCGGCACACCATGACCTGCTTAGTGAGCTAAAAGCCGCTAACGACGAAAAAACAAAAGCAATGGCCCAAATTAGGCTATATTCGAATGAGATCGCACGATTAAAAGCGGATGTCGCCGCGCTCAATAAGGAAGAGCAGCAGAACGGGCAATTGTCTGCAAAGAAAAGGGCGCAAGTATTGGACGCTGCCGTATCTATCGAGGAATACAAGCAGGAAATATCCCAATTGAAGCGGGAGCTCGCCAACCAAATCAAATTGGAGAAGGCCGCCGTCGGCTCGATCAACGAAATGTCCCAGGCGCTTACCCGTATGCGTGCGGTGTATGAAAATATGAGCGCCGCGGATCGTGAGGGGGCGCAAGGGCAAACGATGCTTAAAAACATCGAATCGCTCGACATGAAGATCAAAGAACTGGATGCGTCGATGGGCGTCCATACTCGCAATGTCGGCAATTATGCCTCGGGATTCAATATGCTGGGATTCCAAATTCAGCAAGTTGCCCGCGAGTTGCCGTCGCTGGCATATGGCCCGCAAATATTCTTTTCCGCCATATCCAACAACCTGCCGATGCTGGCCGATGAAATAGCACGGGCGAAGAAATCGGTTGATGAATTGAAGAAAGCCGGGCAAACCTTCACGCCCGTATGGAAACAGATAGCATCGTCGATCTTCTCCTGGCAAACCCTGCTTGTGGCCGGCGTAACCGTGCTTACCCTTTACGGCAAGGAGATAACCAACTGGGTAGCGTCGCTGTTCAAAGGTAAAAATACCATAGATGCTGCCACTGCGGCTCTTGAGCAATTCAACTCCGCTATGGCTCAAGGTTCAGTGTCGGCTCAATCCGAATTAACCAAATTGAACCTGCTGTATAGGGCTGCGACAGACCTTTCCAAGCCCTATGAAGAAAGAGCCGAAGCGGTCAAAAAACTGCAAGACATATACCCCGCTTACTTCGGCAATATGGCTGCGGAACAGGTTATGGTCGGGAATGCTGTCGGTGCTTATGAAAACCTGCGCGATGCAATTATCGAGGTCGCACAAGCCAAAGCCGCCCAGGAGCTCATTACAGAAAATGTAATTAAAAAGTTAAAAATAGAGGGTACAGATGAATATAAACGTATTCAATCCTATGCAGATCGCATTGATACATTACAATCGAAAATAAATGATCTGCAAAGTAAGGGCATTAGCAAAAAGTCGCCAATTATAGAAGGTTTGAGTGGTGCTATTGCTGGTTTGGAAAAAGGCATTGAGCGTGCAAGCGAAGCTATCCGCACGAAATTAGAGCTTCCGGATGATATTCCTAATGATATTCGGGAATATCTTGCAATACTTGATGAAAGCAGCGAAGAATTAGCATCTGTTGCAGAAAAATCATTTATAGGGAAAACCCCCGCCGAACTTAACGCAGAATGGAAAAAAGCACGCCAAGAGGCCGAAAGCGCAGCAGAAAAAGCCGCATCCGATCAAGAGCGCAACCTAAAAGAACTTAGCCAGAAACTGCAAAAGCTCCGGGACGATGCATTGCAGGCGGAGGTAGATTCCATGAAGGACGGCACGGCCAAGAAACTTGCGCAAATAGACCTCGACTATCAGAAACGTGCCCGAGCCATACAAGAAGCCGAAAAAAAGCTGCTTGAGTTACAAGAAAAGGAAATTGATGCCCAATATAAAAATGATACTTCGTCTGAACGATTCCTCGCCGGACAGCAGATGATTGCGCAGTACAAAGGGAATGTAAATCATTTGGCGCGCCCACTTGTTAAAGCGGCGGAATTGGTAAAAAAAGGCTGGGAAGATGCCGGAGAGGGTATTGCCACCGTTTTCAGCAGCCAATATGGTATTTTGGATGCCAAGGGAAAGGTGACTGAGATTTTAGTCACCCCAATCCTGCCTAATGGGGACATTTTGTCTCCACAGGAATTGGATGATTACATACACTCAAAACTTGAAGGAGCTCAGAATATTCTTGCCGCAGACACCAAAGGTTTAGTTATCGCAGTCAACGTGGCTGCCGATGGGTCTGCCGGCGAAAAATATCATGACCTTCAAAAGGTATATTATGCTGACAATATCAAAGCGGCAGAAGGTGTTAGAATATACACGGAAGCCTTGAAAGAGTTCAATAAAGAACAACGAAATAAAGAGCGGGCGAGTGTATCGGGTATAGCTATAACTCCAGAGGGATTATCGGATGTTGTCAACAAAGAGATTCAAGCGTGGAATGAGTATTTGAGAAAATACGGAAATTTCCGAGAAAAACTACAAGCGACAAAAGAATATTACGACGAAAGAATTAGAAAAGCTACAACTCAGGGAGACCGAGAAAGGTTGAAAAAAGAGCGCGATGCAGCCCTTGCCGAGATTGAAACTAAACAGTCAGACAATTGGATCGCCTTCTTTTCGTGGATTGAAACCATGTCTAAAAGCATGGCATCAAACATATATAACACTTTGCGCAATCAGCTAAACCAGATGCTTGAGGCGGGTAAAATTTCAATAGAAGAATATGTAAGGGCAACACAGCAACTTGACCAACAATACCGCGACAAGTTGAATGAAAGAGGTAGATTTCAAACATATCAAAATCAAGGAATAAATGGCTTGATTGATAACTACCAGAAACTCGGAGATGCCATGCAGCTCAAAGGTGCCAAAACCGGCGATCAAAATGTGCAAGCAATGGGAGCCTCTATGTCCAAAGCAGCAGGAAAGGCATCGGGAGTGATTTCTATGATTGATATGATTGTTACATCAATTCATCAGACAATTCAAGCTATGCAACAACTGACGGATAGTATTGTCGACATGATGGCATCTTTTGGGCAAGATGCAGAAATTGATACAACATTAGGCAAATGGGCTGAATTATCAAATTTGATGTCCGAATTTGATAATCATGTGTATTCTTCGTGGGAAAAATTTAAAAGTGGCGACATAATGGGCGCAGCGTCAGAGGCGACCAGTAGCATACTTGGAGTTATTACAAGTATAAATAAATGGATAGATAAAAGTAAAGAAAGAAAAATACAAAAACTCCAAGATCAGATAGATGCATTATCACGTTCTTACGACAGGCTATCGCGTTCAATAGAAAAAGCGTATTCTACAGATGCGAAAGAGTTAATAGAAGACCAAAATAAGTTGCTTGAGCAACAAAAGTTATTAATTCAGCGTCAAATACAAGAAGAAAAGAGCAAGAAAGACCCAGATAAAAAACGCATTAAAGAGTGGGAGAAACAATATGAGGAGATAACAAACCTTATAGAAGATAATGCCGCAAAGGCGCAAGATGCTATATTCGGTTCAGACATTCAGGCTGCTATCAATGATTTTGCTGAAGCATATGCCGACGCCTGGGCACAAGGAGAAGACAGGGCAAAATCGGCTAAAGACTTTGTAAAAAACATGATTAAGCAAATGGTGATTGAGGCCATGAAGGCCGATATAAAAGAACCTATGCAAGTCATACGCGATAAGTTGGAAGATTTTTGGGAAGATGGTATTATTACCCAAACGGAGGAGAACATCATTGATGAAATGATTAAAAAACTTAATCAAAATTTGGAGGCTTCTTTTGGCTGGGCAGATAAATATTTTGAAGATAATACAGCCTCAAAACAACAAGCAACATCCCGAGGCTTTCAAACGATGTCGCAAGATACGGGTGATGAATTAAACGGTCGTTTCACCGACATTCAAGGCAAAGTAACCGACATCCGAAACGCTGTCATGTCACAACTTCAAATGCGCGATTCGGTCGAAGGAATTATAGAATCAATACACAATTGTCTGAATATGGATTCGAGAATCGACGAATTGTCAGCCGCTTATTACGAAAGTTTGCGTATTGACGTGGAAACCCTTTTAGAGGTTAGGGAAATAAACGTAAGCACCAAAAACATGGATAAGACACTGGGGCGCATTGAGAATGGGATAAATAGCATAAAAAGAAATACCGAAAATCTATAAATTAAATATAGTCTAATAAATTAATATATAAATATTTAGCATTATGACAACTCAACACAATAAGAGTGTAGATGCCATACGGGCGATGGCACTACAAACGGGCGCTTGTAAAAAGATAAACCGCATCCAAGACTTCCCCGACCTAATCAAACTGATGTTTACCCCACAAGGGATCGAGTTCTGCCAGGGTCACAACTTCCCCGCAGTCGAAGTGTTCAGGGAGAACCAAAGCAATCTTCAAGGATTGGAAATATATGTCGACGCTGGCGACATCACGCTAAAGGGCAAGGAATATGTATGCCTGGTCGGTGATACAAAGGCCACTATCGAGGCTTCTCGGCCTCAATTCACGCATACAATCATATTGATGCACGGCGCACGAGCCCAGATCAACGCAAAAGACTACGCCGTGCTGAATATCGTAAATATCAGCGGGGAGTATTCGGTAAATAAGGATGGAACCGTTATTGTGTTATAGATAAAGCCGGGATTAATCCCGGCTTTATTCTACAAAGGCAAATTCGCCTAATAAAACATCAAAAATCATCATGCATTCCCATATAGTCCTTAATCTTATCGCATAAATCTATTATATATATTGGAGTAATGGTATTCAGTGCTTTTAATGCCTTGTATTTATTGCTCATACTCATCTTGGATAAATTTACTTGCCTTAATTGTTCAAATAGATTCTTGCGATCAGACTTGCGTTTTGTCTTATTTAGAGCTGCATAATATAGCTTTGCTGCTTCGTCATATTTACTTATCACAGCGCTATCGCGTTGGTATGACGCATAAATTTCAGAAATAGTATAAGAATATATCTCGGTTTTTATCTTTGCATCCCCATATGTAAAATAAGGTGTGTTTATTAAGCCATAATCAGACCATGCACACCAGAAGGAAATCCAGTCAAATTGTGGGGTTTCAAATAAATTAGAAAAGGTTGTTATTTTAATATCAGAGATTGAATACCGATATTTATAATCTTTACAGTCAATTTTTATTTTATAGGTAATGAACGATACCATACGATAATTGGAATCGTAATTGTTTCGAATATAATCACCTATTTTAGCTCGTCCTGATGCAATTATTGTCCTATTATCGTTATTTCGTAGGGTAATATCAAAATCATCGAAAAGAAGTGCAAACATATTTTGTGCCCGCCCAAATAGTATTACTGCACTATCTCTTGATTCAACAATTTCCTGCACGACCCCCTTTTCATTAGCTTGATGTGGTGCGGCGTGTGTATGTAACAACGGAAATATACTAAGTGCGATTGCAAGGCATTCTAAAGAAAACAATCGAATGAACCCTCGCGCATTATCCTTATGCTTCATATCCCTCGTAGTAATAAGACTGTTCGATGCCTTTGAAAATCACCTCCCGATCATCTGTGCGGTCGGTCAATGCCTGGCCGAGCAAGGCGCGTAATTCCAGGTCATTGATCGGGCTGCGTTCCATAGCCTGCAAATACAAATCCTTATCCACCTTCCGCCAGTCCACAACCTGCATCAATCGTTTTTTCAGTATCATGTCAAGCCAGATACGGGTGGCCCGACCGTTGCCCTCCATGAACGGGTGGGCGATGTTCATTTCGACATATTTTGCGATGATCTCCTCAAAGGTTGTTGCCGGCATTTGCTCGATCACCGGGAGGATGGCACCCAGATAAAGGCAATTTGCAAATCGGAAACCACCCTTTGCGATATTCAGCGTCCGGATTTTTCCGGCAAAGTCGTACAACCCACCGAACAAATAGCGGTGAATCTCACAAAGCCCGGACACGGTTCCGACCTCTATGCGGTCGATGTCCCCCGATTCGAATAGGGCGCGCGCCTGTTCGAGGCTGGCCGCATCAATCTGGTATGTTTTCTTGTTCATGATGTTGATTTTGCGTGTTATCGACAATAGACAGATACCGCCGCAGGGACGCTATTTCCGCCCCTATTACAAGCCTTTGAAAGGCATCGGGGTGTTGCTCTACGTGTGATTGTTCCAATGCTTTGTAATAGCCTATTTTCGCTTCGTCCGAGCCTTTGAGGTTGACAAGCGTGTAGCCGTTGCGCAATAGGTATAGATTCATCAACAGACGGGATGTGCGCCCGTTTCCGTCGATAAACGGATGGATTCGTACCAACTCGTCGTGAAGATATGCAGCTACCAAAACGGGGTGCACGGCCTGTGCCTCCATTTCGGCAAACCTCGACATGAAAGCCTCCATTTGCGGGGCGATAAGGTACGGTTGCGGCGGTGTGTGGGTGCTGCCCGAAATCATGACAGGCACGGTACGATAACGTCCGGCGTTCTCCCTGTCGATCCCGTGCAGTATAAGGGCGTGTATCTCCTTTATCGTTCGATCGCTTATCTCCGTACTGCTGCGCGCAAAATCTTTGATGTAGTCGATGGCTTCGGCGTGGTTGATCGCTTCGAGGTGTTCGCGCATCGACTTGCCCGCGATCGTTACGCCCTCGTTCACTACAAGCTCCGTTTCTTGCAGGGTCAGCGTGTTCCCCTCGATACGGTTGCTTTCGTAGGTGTATTCGATTGCGAACGCCCCCTCGATCTTTTTCAAAGCCTCAACGGGCAGCGGGCGCAATGCGGACAAACGAGCCTTTAATGCGTCGCATTCCTGCAATAGTTCGTGTATCGTTTTCATATTATTCTCCCTTCTCCACCTTGATAAGTTTGCCGCAATGCGGGCAGGTGATTGTGTTCGTCGGTTGAGGGGCGAAAAGCTCCGCGGGAGTAACCTCCAAAGCCTCGGCCATTTTTTCGAGCGTGTCAAATGCTGGCTTTTGCTTTCCCGTTGCTATACCGCTAATAGACGGTTGGGAAATTCCAATCTTTTCGGCCAACTGATTCAGCGTTATGCCCTTTTCTTTACATAACTCCTTAATTCTTAGTTGTATCATACTTATAAAGCATTGGTTTGTAATGCAAATATAGGCGAATTATAAGGTAATGCCAAATAAATAAGCGAAAAAAAATAGTATTATTTTGTATTTTCTTGTGGAAATCTTTGGTTGTTACAAACTAATGCCTTATATTTGCATTAAGAAAATAAGCTAATACCTAATAAATCATGAAGGCAACAACCAAATACAACCTCTCGAAGATCATGAAAAACGCCTGGTATCTGAAACGTGCCAACGCCTCAATGTCGTTCTCGACCTGCCTCAAGAAGGCTTGGCGCAACGAGAAGTTGGCGATGCTGACGGCGAAGATCGAGAACCGCCCGACGGAGCAGCCGAAGGCCACGGAGTACCGCCCCGAGCTGTTGATAGTGCCCGCGGACTATTACGGCAACAGCAGAACGTACTACGGCGACTAAAAAAATAGCGAGATTCAACCAAAATCACGATAAAATTATGAAAAAGAACGTAAACACGACGAGTTCCCCGGAGATAGATTGGCGGGCGGAGTATTGGAAAGGTGTACGCGATTACATCGAACAGGGTGATCGCCTTATCAAGGCACAGCAGCGAATAGTCGAACTAACAAAAGAGCTTATAGAATGCCGTGATATTTTGGCCGGCAGGCACACAATCAATCAATACCCGTGCAAAACCAGCAAACTAAGTTAATACCATGACCACAGCATTAACCCCGTCCGACATTCGGACAATGGCCCGCAAAGCGGCCGATTACATTACCTTCTACTGCGACGGCCTCAGCAGGGGATTTGAGATTACCCACAAGGGATATATAGCCTTCATCAACTACGAGGCGAAGATGTGCAACGACGAGAGGCAAGACCTCGTGCTGGTTCCGGCGGTTTGGGACGCCGAAGGCAAAGAGTATCCCGATATATCCGAAGCTTTGCAATTAATGTTGAACTAACTAAAAACTACACGACTATGACTATCGAAGCACTCAAGATGGCTAAACTAAGTCCCGCGACAGCCGGTTATCTGGCTATCTATATCAAATTGGCCGATATATTCGGCGAGTTATCGGATACCACGGCGAAAATATATGACGATGTAAACGTGGACAAGATAAATAACGCCTGTTTTAATGCCTTAACGACCGCACAGGACGAGGTTATGAAACTATTTGTCAATAGTGTAGAAGAAAACATTTGTTCACGCTCAAACGATACGGAAATATGATGACCTACGAACTGGCATACGGCAGCTATACGGTGGGGTATTTCCCCACCGAGGCCGAAGCCGTCCGCCGGGCGGGTTACCTCCCGAAAGGCAGGTACACGATCCGAGAATGGGAAAGGGACGGCGATGTTTTGATGTTTCACCCACAAACAAACAGGGAATATGAGTTTACAAATGAATAAACCCTCCGACTTTAACAGCCTTTCGGAACTTTACATGAAAGCCAGCGAAGCCCGGTTTCAATTACTCCAAGAACGTAGCGAATTCGTCATGGAGATTGTCGAATTACGGATGCAGCTGCAAGAACTGCGGGCGCAGGTATCGCCGAGCAAGGCCGTTCAAAAGCCGAAAGGATTATTAATGAAACTTACCCGATAAAAAACTATTGTATTATGAACAGAGACCAAATTTTACGACGGAACGACGAGATAACTGCGGAAACAGATGCGGTAATACGCAGAGGGAAAGAGATTGTGTCCAAATTGGAGAGCGGCGCAATAAAACCGGATGATCCGCAGGTAAAGGAGGTACTCCAGCAGCTTATAGAGCGACGGAGGATCGGCAACGAATTTAATGCCGAACTAACCCGGTTGGTACATGAACAGAGCGACGAACCCACCCGCACCCCACGTTGAGGAATTCCGCATATACCCCGAGGATGCCCCAGCCGTCAATCCGGGCGGCTGGGTTGGTTGTTGGCGTCTATTGTGTCCAAAATACACAAAGGTTACACAAAGGGTAAAAGGTTGTGCCGGCGTCGTTATTCCCGACGCTCTAACGATTCGTTATACCGATTGGATAAAACCCCTAAAAACCGCTAAGGTTTTGCTAAGGGTAAAATGGTGAGATTACGGGGTGGTTACGGGGAGGGTATTTTCAATTTGGACACCGAAAAATCGACTTTTAAACGACTTGATGACCCCAAGGTTACCCCAAGGAAAAACAAGCCTAAAACAAGCGCAAAACGTAAAACAACGGTAAGGTTACGGTAAGGGTAAAACAAAAACAACGTCAAGGTTACGTCAAGGGTAAAACGGAAACAACAGCGAGATTACAGCGAGGGTCAAAGAATTACAACGAGGTTACAACGAGGGAAAAACAACCCCAAGCAAGGATAATTTTTGCACGTCACTACGCGCGCGTGCGCGAGGCAATAGAACTCACGAAACACTTTTACAGGTATATATAATGAATTTTCCGACGTCTATGCGCGCGCGTGCGAGATGAACCCGGACGCCGGCAGCTCTTAATACGGTTTGTGCGACTTATCGAACAATTTAATGCGTTTGTGTGGTGTTTTTATGGGGTATTGTGTGAACTTTTAGAACAATAAGACGGAAGCACGCCGGCCAGCTCTGCGCCTTCGTCGTCGTTTCGTTCGCGTCCCCGAGCTGGAATAGGTGCCGTATCAAATGAAAATTACGGTAAGGTTAGGGGGCAATCGCAGTTTGTAAAGATGTGTTTAATTTGTGTACCTGCTAATAAAAGAAAAACCACCTACATTGCTGTAAGTGGTTGATTTTCTGAGTGACACCGACAGGACTCAAACCTGTAACCTTCTGATCCGTAGTCAGATGCTCTATTCAATTAAGCTACGGTGCCGAATTGCGAATGCAAATGTAGGGCAATGTTGATTAACAGATAGTTACGGTAGTGAATTTTGTCGATGAATTTCTCTTTTTCGTGCTGTTGCTCGGCGCGGTTTACACGTTGGTTTACACAATAGGGCAAACTCAATGCTGGTTAAACAATAGGTGAATTGATTGATTATTTGATAAATAGAGAAAGTGACAAACTATGTCGAAAGGGCAATTATATAGCCCCTCGTTTTTAGTCTGTCACTTGTCGTTGTCAAAGGAAAACCGCATTTTTTCGGCCTGCCCTTAACCTTTTAAAATATATAGTATATATAACTCCATTTTTTGTGGAGTAATATTCATTGCCTCTAATACGTGCGTCTGTTCCGTTACTACCGTACGGTTCCTGCCGCTACTTTGCAAATTGCATCAGATAGTTTTCGCAAAATCCAGCTAACGGGAATTTCACTACCTCGTCCCGTCCGTCGGGTGTGACGTATTGGAATAGGATTGTATCGGCTTTCACGTGGTAGTCGAACAAATTCACCTTTTCGCCCGTTCCCTCGATTTGTGCCTCGTTAGCCGTCATTGTGCCGATTATCCCGTCCATATCTTCGAGTTCGCATTTTCATCCGAATATGTATTGTCGGTTCTTTGTAAGGACAATTTCGACGGGCTTTGTAATGTCTGCCATATTAGGGGCAAACATGTAGATAAATGTTTCGGGAAATATTTCGTCTTTGGGTTTTCCTACAAGCAGGACTATTCCCTCTGTTTGGCTCCATTTGACCGCCTTTTGGATTATCTGTTTATCCTCTCATGCGTCGGTCTTTCATTCCGTTTTAGGTTGTTTGTATCTGTTCATTTTAGCTAAAATTTAATTGTTATTTATCTTTGTAAAGATAAGATTATTAGCGAAATAAACAAAATAAGAAAGTGACAAACTCTGCAAAAGGGTCTTATAGATTAACCTTTTCACAAAGTCTGTCACTTAAAAAATTTGCAATCAATCCTTAAAGGATTTTAGCAACTTAAAATCTATATGAAAAATATCTTTTGTTTCAGAGTTTTCTATCACGGCAAATGTTCGCTGTTCTCCATTTACTACATCATGCGCCAATCCAATAAAATATCCTTCGTCGGTGTCGTATTGGTGGGGATTGTCGAAATCAACCCCGTCCATTGCATCTTCGGATTTGTAGAAGATAACGGTTCTAAAATCTCCCATAATTTGGATGTTTAAAGGCTATTCTACGTAAGTTATAATATCGCCATATTCTTGAATTATGGCATCAAGAGTGTTCTTATAATAATAATCCTGATCACTTTTATTCAAAATTAGAGATTTCAAATTCGGATTATCTGAAATTTGCAACCTTATATTGTTGCTTTTAGGAGAATAGTAACCACTTAAATCTATTATCTTCAAATTTTTGTTATTATGACACTCAAGTTCGTAAAAATCGGGGAAAGTATGGCTTAAATCTAATGAGGTACATTGAGTATTATTGCATCTTACACCTATTAAATTGCGAAAATTGCCAATGCCATCCATATCTTTGATATTGGTATCTTTTCGTTGGAAACTTAAATATTTAACGGCATATGCTTCTTGTTCTGATATTTGCCCATCTTTATTGATGTCAATTCTATTCTGGTAATAATTGCCAATAAATGAATTGTCTATAAATGCGACATAATCACCGTCATTGCTGTCACAGGTCAAACTCAAAAGTACATTAAAAAAATTGGGGTCTTTAAATTCAATTTTGGGACTGCCGTCATAGGGAACATCATCCTCATCATCGGAACAAGCCGAAAAAGAAACTACCGCAAACATAGCGGCCACAATAAGAAACAACTTTTTCATAGTTGCAATAAGTTTAGGTTGTCGCTCTTGCACCTATGCGACGGTTAATTTTTGGATTTAAGGAAACAGAAAGCGTGGTGCTGAAAACTTATTTTAGTTAGACAGGTCTTAGGAAACCTTAGCAATAAAACAAGCAACAGCCCCACGCCTATCCCATATAAGGATAAGACGCGGCAAGTTGTCAGCTCATTCTCTTGCTTGATGAATTTCCTAAGTTCGTCTAACGAGAATAAACTTACACTTTCCGTGTATTCAATATGTTACTGCAAAAGTAGCATATTCGGCGGAAATTGCAAAACATCTTGCCCTTTCGGGTGCTGTTGCCGTATTTAATTGTGCAAAGTTCTTGAAAACAAAGTTTCTATCCAATAGTCGGGAGTATGGAATCGAAACTTTGTTAGTTGTAGGTTGGGTTAATCGTTCCCGCAAATTTCTTGTATTACGCCGTCCATGTAAATAGCTTGTCCACTTGTCAGCCGTCCCCACCAGCGACACCCTAATTCCTCGATGATGATTTCGCCCTGCTCTTTCAGTCGTTCGGCCAGCCATGAATCAATCAGCCACCATTCCATGACATCATCCGCGAACGGATAAAGATGTTCTTCGGAAATAAGGTTTGCCCGTATCATTTCCTCGATAACCGTGCTTTGATTCTTCAAAACACAATTCTGTACTACTCGTTGCGCATTCATATAATCGGTTGTTGCGAGTTCATGCGTATTAGCCATCGGTTTGCAAAATTTGTGTGGTCAGCCTGTCGCTCTTCGGCGCAATTCTCCATTCCGTTTTCTGTCGGGTACGCACTATGCGATTCAATGCGGAGAGTTTTGTTGCAGTAATAGTACGGGATAAATTACTTTGTACTTGTGTCAAATGCAAAATTCATTTCTGTATTCTGCGCAAGTTTACCTTTAGCTTCGTAGTATTCTACCAGCGAAATAAGGTTGTACTTTCCATTGCGCCCAATCATTGCGGCACGTAAGCGTGTGTAAACTCCGTTTCCGTGGTCGATTCTGTAAGCCCGCACGGCTAACAAGGCTTTCAGAATTTCTGTCGCCCTTTCATTTAATGTTTTCATGGTCTGTAAAGTTTAGAGTTATTCCC
>ENA-OPSV01001365-OPSV01001365.1-human-gut-metagenome-genome-assembly--contig:-NODE-1365-length-16959-cov-4.089387_pt1 | contig 16959 bp, 8 predicted proteins | sample MGYA00241460_ERZ501912 | MGnify/ENA primary metagenome ERZ501912 (study PRJEB25962, sample SAMEA2042402) | human gut metagenome | biome: human gut; feature: human-associated habitat; material: faeces...
TATCATTTCTGATATAGCGATTCCTATTATAGCATCTTAACTTAATGACATTGGTTGCAGACACATGATCTCTTTTTATAATATTCCACCAATAATTTCTGTCTTCAAACTACAAATCAGAACTTTCCTTCTTTAAACGCCCGCATCATCTCATTCGTCAAACTAAAATCATTTGGTTGCAATTCAATTTCATCACGAGATTTCCACTCAGCAAGTTTCAATTCTGAAGCATCCATATGAATCTCTGTATCTCCATTCACTTCACAATAAAAACCAGCCAGCAGATCATCCACAACACCCCAAGGCTGAGATTTATAATATTGAATATTCTTCACACGAATACCAGCTTCTTCCATGACCTCTCGTGCAACAGTCTCTTCCAAAGTCTCACCAATCTCTGTAAATCCAGCAATCAATGCAAATGGAGTGAATCCTTTACGGTATTTTGTAAGCAGGATCTTATCACCATTTTTAACACCAACGATCACAGCAGGCACGATTCTTGGATAGATCAGATGACCGCAAGATGGGCATTTTAAAGCACGTTCTGTGGAAGAATGAACGGTCTTGTGTCCACAGCATCCACAGAAACGGTTTGTGCGGTACCAGTTATAAAGATGTAAACCAGTGATCGCCGCAAACGTGCGGTATTTTGGACCAATCTGTAAATTGCGAAGCTCACGTACGGTATTGAATTCATAATCTTCAGGAATTTCTTCCGGAGCTTCATTTAATAAGAAGTAGTTGTCATCATCCACAGAGAAAAGATATGTAAGAGTTTCTTCTGTAACATGAGTATCATTCACAAAATCACTCAATCTAGGGAATGATAAAAATAGATGTTCCTCATTTAAAAGAGTTGGTCTTGCAAGTTTCTTACCATCACCGGTATAGATCATTTCATCCAGAGAAAATAGATCTTCCTGCCCCATTTCTTCTAAGTCTTCTTTCTTTAATAAACGATGAAGAAGACCTTCCTGTGTAAAATATAAAATAATGCTGTCAGCATCTGGTTTTTGATCTGGATGATATTGATTGTTTAGTTTATGTGGATAAATATCTTGTATCATATGTAATAAAATTCCTCGTTTCCATTAAAATTCAAATAAAAAAAGCACTTTTATCATAACAGAATGAGGATGAAATGAACAGAAGAAAAATAAATAAAGACAAAAGATAAAAATAATGATATACTGATAAACAATTAAGCTATAAGAGTAAAAAATAAATGGGGGGGGTATATAAGTGGAGATGAACAAACTATGTAGTTGTATTGTTCCATGTTTTAATGAAGAAAAAGTTATACCAATCTATTACGATGAAATGCAGAAAGTTATGAAGCAAGAAGAAAACATTGAATTTGAAATTATTTTTGTGGATGATGGAAGTAAAGATGGTACATTAGAGATTATGAGAAAATTGAGTGAGCAGGATCCTAAAGTACATTATATTTCATTTTCCAGAAATTTTGGAAAAGAAGCTGCTTTATATGCAGGGTTAGAACGTGCAAAAGGTGATTATGTTATTACCATGGATGTAGATCTTCAAGATCCACCATATTTAATTCCAAAGATGATTCGATGTATTGAAGAAGAAAACTATGATAGTGTGGCAACAAGAAGAGTGACAAGAGAAGGAGAACCTGTTATTCGTTCTTTTTTTGCAAGGCAATTTTATAAACTCATCAATAAGATTTCAGATTCAAATATAGTAGATGGAGCAAGGGATTTTCGTATGATGAAACGAAAGATGGTAGATGCTATTTTGACAATGCCAGAATATAACCGTTTTACAAAAGGAATCTTTGGATGGGTAGGATTTGAGACAAAATGGCTGGAATATAAGAATGTAGAACGTGTCGCGGGGGAGACGAAGTGGTCTTTTTGGAAGTTGTTTCGTTATGCTTGTGAAGGAATTATGGCATTTTCAACAGCACCATTGATGGCAGTATCATTGATGGGTGTGTTTGTATGCATTATTGCATTTTTATTTCTGATATTTGTAATCGTGAGAGCTGCAGTATTTGGAGACCCCGTTGCTGGATGGCCGTCATTAGTATGTATTATCAGTTTTTTAAGTGGTATTCAATTGTTAGGAATGGGAGTTGTTGGTATGTATCTGTCTAAGACATATCTGGAAACAAAACATCGACCGATTTATATTGAAAAGGAAAGTCATTAATAATAATGAAAGAGGAATCGTTTAAATGAAATTAACTACAAAGAAACAGCTTATGGCAAGATATACGATCTTATTTGCAATTATAAGTCTGATTGTATTTTATCCATTCTACAAAAATGGAGTGACATTCATATGGGGAGCAAAGGGACAGGATGGATTATCCCAACACATCAACGCGCTGATGTACTGGGGAGAATATATCCGCAATTTCTTTTCTAATATCATCCACGGACATTTCAGATTTCCAATGTGGGATATGAGCATTGGATTTGGAGCAGATATTCTAGGAACATTAAATTATTATGCGATTGGTGATCCACTCAATCTGATTTATGTATTTTCCAATAAGTCAAATATAGAATTATTGTATAACTTTATGCTTGTATTTCGTCTGTATCTGGCGGGAGTAGCATTTATCGCATTTGGACATTATCTGAAAAAAGATGGAAATGGAATCTTAGCAGGAAGTATTGTGTATATTTTTAGCGGAACATTTTTTTCATTTGCGATACGTCATCCGTTTTTTCTAAATCCAATGATCTATCTTCCATTATTATTGATGGGAGTCGAGAAGATTTACAGAAAAGAAAAACCATATTTATTTATACTTATGGTAACGGTCGCAGCGATTAGTAATTTCTATTTTTTCTATATGCTGACAGTTGCGGCAGTGGTATACGCACTGATCAGATTTCCAGAATATAAAGAAGCAGGATTTTTCAGAACTCTTGGAAGATTTAGCGGGTGGTATCTGCTTGGAATTGGTTTTTCCGCAGTAATCTTGTTGCCTGTATTAATCGCATTTTCAGGAAATGCGCGAACTACTTCGGATGTAAATTATTTTAGTATTTTCTTATATAAGAAATCATATTACAAACAAATATTCTTGCAGTTTGCAGGTTTCCAGAAGATTTATAAAGGAACAAATCTAAACTATGCAGCTTTAGGATATTGTGCAATTATTGCACTGTTCCTGAAAAGGGATAAAAAGCGGTTTTCATACAAGGTAGCAGTGGTACTTGGTATTGTCAGTCTGTTATCACCAGTGTTCGCCTATATTTTGCATGGATTTTCTTATCCGATGAATCGATGGACATTTATACTGGCATTGATTGTTGGAATGACAGTCACAGAAATCTATCCAGATCTATTTGTACTGACGAGGATCCAGAAAACAGGAATTCTTGCAGGAGCCGTTTTTTACATAGTATTCGCACTTTCCTTAGGCGATAATATGGTAAAAGGCAAATATGAATTAGCAATACTTGCAGCTACAGTACTTGCATTGTTTGTACTCAATGAGTGTAAAATGTTTGGACAGGAGAAATATAAACATTTCATTTTGTATGCAGTATTGATCTTAACAGCAGGAACTTCTTCATATGTACAGTATTCTCCAAAATATGGAGAAACAATCTCAAATTATGTAAAATCCGGGCAGGCATATGAGATGTTGTGTGGAAAAGAAATGCGGTTGATACAGCCAGATAAATATAAGATACAAAATGGTGTGTATCGTGCAGAATCTCTGGATAACAAGGTAACGAACTGGAGTTTAAATGCGCATATTCCGGGAATTACGAATTATTATAGTGTGACAGATAAGAATGTCTCAGAGACTATGCAGGAATTCGGATTAAAATCTTATCAGTATAAGTTCAAATTCCGCAAACTTGATATGAGACAAGGTCTGATGGATTTATATGGAGTTCGTTATGTAATCTGCACCAAAGAAACAGGAGCTAAATTATTATCAGATTATCGGTTGTTAAGATCAAAAGATGGGATGCAGTTGTATGAAAATAAAAATGTATTTCCATTTGGATATACTTATGATGGATATTTGTCATCACAAACATATAAAACTCTGAACCCAGCACAGAAAGAACAAGCATTGCTTCAAAGTGCGATTCTGGAAGATGACAGCAAGAGTGCGGATAAACTAAAGAAGATGACAATCCCAGAGAACGTAACAAGTCATGTTGTTGGAGAGAATTATCGCATTCATAATAAAAAAGAAAAGGAAAGAATCATTCAGATTAAGATTCCAAAACAATATATCAAGGCGAATTCTTATATTTATCTGCAAGGAGTCAGTACAGAAGCATTGGATGGAAAAAGCAGTAGACATGTATTAGGAGTTGGGATGAACAAAAGTAACTTCCAGCTTCTTTATGGAGGTAAACAGGTTCATTTATTTAATGCAGAGAAGAATTCCAGTTACGATATTGGGAAAAGAAATTATTTGGTCAAGATGAGCAGAGATGCAGTGAAAGATCGGGAAGATACATTGACATTAAAATTTAAGTTGAAAAGTGATTATTATATTGATCGGATTTCGATTCTTACAGTGGATCAACAGACAGAGATAAAACAGATTCAAAAGAGAAAAAAAGCAGATCATCTGACCAATATTTCATATGATGGAGGAAATCTTTTTTCAGGAGATATCAAGGCATCTCAAAATGAGATACTTTGTATACCAATAACATATCACAAAGGTTGGAAAGCATATGACAATGGAAAGCAAGTGAAGAGTGAGCAGGTCAACGGAATGTTTGAAGGAATCTATTTAAACAAAGGAGATCATCATATTACATTAAAATATGAAACCCCAGGCCTTAAGATTGGCGCAGTTGTGTCGTTATTTAGTTTGATCATATTATTTATCATAAGTAAAAAGAAGAAATTTCCGTAATTAAGAAAAGCTTTTATTTACCAAAAAGAAAGGTAAATGAAAGCTTTTTTCTATAAAAGAGGAAACGAAATGTACAAAAATAAAAAATGACCAATGTTCAATAAATTATTGACTTTTATCAAGGAAGTGCATATAATAACCAATGATTCAAAGAGGTATGACCTCTATATAAGTAATAAAAATGCAAGGAAGGAGCAGCTGTGATCATGTTAAAACGAGAATGGCAGAAAATTTCAAAGAACCCCTGGATGATTATCATTTTGATCGCGATCATTACGATTCCTGCAATTTATACATCTGTATTCCTTGGTTCTATGTGGGATCCATACGGAGATGCAGATCAATTACCAGTAGCGGTAGTCAATCACGATAAGAAGGTAAATTACGAGGGAAAAACATTACAAGTAGGAGATGATCTGGCAAAGAATCTGAAAGATTCAGGATCACTGGATTTTCATTTTGTAAGTGACAAGAAAGCAGAGGAAGGATTGAAGAGTGGAGAATATTATATGATCATTTCCATTCCAGAAAATTTCTCAAAGAATGCAACAACATTAATGGATAAGAATCCAAAACAGATGAAACTGACATACAAGACAAACCCAGGTACGAACTATGTAGCATCCAAGATGGATGACAGTGCCATAGCGAGGATTGAGAAGTCAGTCAGAGAAAAAGTAACAGAAACTTATGTAAAGACCGTATTTGATCAGATCAAGACAGCCGGAAGCGGTTTCCAGAAAGCAGCAGATGGATCTAAAAAGATCGAAAGCGGAGCGAAGAAGCTGAAAGCTGGAAATGATACGATCGAACAGAATTTAAAGAAGTTAGCATCCAGCACATTAACATTTCAGAATGGAGCAAAATCACTTTCTGTAGGGCTAAAAACATACACAGCAGGTGTAGCCAAAGTTGATAGTGGAGCAAAATCTTTAAAATCAGGAACAAAGACATTGAAAAATGGAGTTGCAGCTCTGCAGACAGGAGCAACTCAGTTATCCAATGGTTCTAAATCCTTAAAATTAGGAATCTCCCAGTATACAAACGGAGTCAGCACAGCACAGGCTGGAAGCAAACAGCTTGCAGAGAATAATAAAGTATTAAATGCAGGTGTTGAGAAATTATCCAGTGGAAGTAAGGATTTAAAAGATGGAACTGGAACATTATCAGCAGGCCTTAAAAATCTGTTGGGTCAGACAAAAGAAACATCCAATGGACTTGGAACTCAGTTAAAAGAAAATGAAGCGAAGAAAGATGGAATTATAAGCAAACGAAGCAATTTCGATACACAATTAGAAGCATTTAATACAAAATTAAATGAATTAAATCAAATGCTTTCTGCTGGATCAACCGCATCAGAGACATCAACACAGACAGCAAACAATGAAACAGCTAAGAAGGCAGCAAGCAGTGCAGCAAATGCAAAGTCAAGTGTATCTGATTTAAACAGCAAAGTAAGCAAGTTAAAGAATTCATCTGTACTTGATAAATTAAGCGAAGAAGATAAAAAAGCATTGTTAGCTGAAATCGACGAGGTAGATAGCGCAGCATCTGATGTTGAAAATAATGTTGATGAAACATATACAAATGCACAGAAAGCAGCAGATACAAAAACAACAACAAAAACACAGTCCGTAAGTAGTGAACAGCAACTTGCAACAGTGAAAGCATATGTTAGTTCTTTAGCAAAATCATCTAAGCAACTTGCAGAATCATCCCAGACACTTTCTGGATACGAAAAAGCGATGATGAATGGTCTGTATGAAGGCTTAAATGAAGTAAAAACAACATTAGACCGTCAGGGAACAACTCAGGATACAATGGGTATGATCCAGGCGTTGACTCAGTTATCAGAAGGTGCTACAAAAGTACAGACAGGAATGACAACCTTAGAATCTGGAATCAACGACAGCACAAGCGGATTAAAGATTGGAATTGCCAACTACACAGCAGGAGTTGAAAGCCTGAACACAGGACTTACAACATTAACAAACAACTCCAAAGCATTAAATAGCGGAGCAACTCAGCTGAATAGTGGAATTGGTCAGGTAAGCTCAAAACTTCCAACATTTAAGTCAGGAACAGCAAAGCTTTACAAAGGAACAAAAACACTGAAATCAGGAACAGCAGCCTTAGTTGCTAACAACAATACATTGAACAGTGGAGCCGGACAGTTAGCATCTGGAGCTGGACAGATCGCAAGTGGATCAAGTCAATTAGCAGCAGGATCTACAACTCTTGGAAATGGAATCGGAACACTTCAGAGTGGAAGCAAGACATTAAAAGATTCCTTACAAAAAGGAGCAGATCAGGTTAACAGTATCAAGGCAACCAAGAAGACAAACAAAATGTTTGCCGCACCAGTAAAAGCTAAGAATGTAGAATACTCACACGTTGATAACAACGGTCACGCAATGGCACCATATATGATGTCCGTTGGATTATTCGTAGCATGTATGGCATTTACATTAATGTATCCTTTAATGGAGAAAAACGAAGAAGTCAAGAGTGGACTTCAGTGGTGGTTAAGCAAAGTCACAGTCATGGCAGCAGTATCCATTGCGCAGGCAGTGATCATGGTTGCAGTTTTAATGGGAATCAATGGACTCGAACCACACTACGTAGGAAAAACATTTGGAATGGCCGTCTTAGCATCCATGGCATTTATGTCATTGATCTGCTTTGGCGAGATGTTATTAAACCGTGTCGGAAGTTACGTCATGTTAGTATTCATGGTCGTACAGTTAGGTGCAGCCGGAGGAACATATCCATTGGATATGGCACCACACTTCTACACAGTATTACACAAATATATGCCATTCAGCTATACAGTACACGCATTCCGTCACACACTATCTATGGATGGACAGATCGGACAGGATATTGCAGTATTTGTTGGAATCTTAGTTGTGTCAACATTAGCAACGATCATCTTCTACCGCTTCAGAATGAAGAAACAGGTTGGAGGAACATTGGAACCTAATGGAGTGCCACAGCATTAAAGATATAAATAATTAAATAAAAACTCTAATGAACAAAAGACTAGGACAGTCAGTTTTGGATTGTATAAATATACATCTTCCAAAACTGATTGTCCTAGTCTTTTTATTGTTGTTGTATGCATGAAAAATGTGTATAAAATGTGAACAAATACATTGAATAAAGATTAATGCAGGAGTATAATTAAAAAAGTATAGTAATTGTAAATAGGGATAATAAGTTAATAGGGAGCTTTCACTTATGAAGAAGACTAAGATTCCACGGAAAAAAGTACGTGGAAAGAAAGCAACTGTAACGATTAAAATTAAATAATCTCAAAATGCGCTAAAAGAGTGATCAGATTGATCACTCTTTTATGCATTCTACACAAAAAAGTGTTATAATAAACAAAGCAATATGCAGATTCAAACATGAAGAAAAGGAGGACGAATTTCATGCAAAAAGGATGGAAAGTATTCAGCCACTTAAATGGAAAGAGCAGGAAGAAACTGTTAGCATGTCTGCTCAGTATATCCATGATACCGGTCAACGGATTTACGGTAATGGCGGCAACAGCAGATCAGGGGAATCAGGCAGCGGTGACACAGGAAGGTACAACCACACCAACAGTTACAAGTGGGATTTCATTTGCAGCAGAATCCCAGAATGTAACAGTAGGAAATTTCAAGTATTATGAATTCCAGGGAACGCAGGCAAAAGATTTCGATAAAGTCAACTTCAATATTTCTGATGAAAAAGCATTAAAGATTGAACAAAAGACTTTCAAACAAGCAGATGGAACAGAAGTTGTGAAGTATATGCCGATCGCATTAAAAGACAACGGAAAAGTTACTGTAACAGCAACGTTTGAGAAGAATAAAAAGCCATTAGATGGAGTAAGTGCTCAGCTTGAATTTAATTTAAGCAAAGATGATAATGTTATTCCATTTACCTCACAAACAATGTATCAGGTATTTAGTGGAAAGGAAGAAGGTGAACTTACTAAAGCAGACTTAGCAGCGAAGACAGAGATCAATCTTTCTGACAAAGGTCTGACAGATACAGAAGTAGCATATCTTCAGTATGCAACTGGTTGTGAAAAATTAGATTTAAGCAAGAATACAAATGTAAGTAAGATTGATGCATTAAAATCTATGACGAATCTAAAGGAAATCAATCTGGAAGGTACAAAGGTTTCCATAGCAGACAGAATTGCGTTGATCAAGAAAGATTCAATCACAGTAGAAAAAGGAGCCAAAACAAATGATCCTATCCGTCCAAAAGGAATCTTAAAAGGATGCAAATATGTTAAGTATTCTGAGGAAGTAGCAGCAGGAACAACAGCAAAATTAAAATCAATCCAGGTTCAGTCAGATGGATCCATAAGTCTGGAAGCAGTGGATACAGCAGAAGTAGGAACGACGAATTTAAAAGTTGAAAGTACAACAACACCAACAGTATCTGCAACAATTCCAGTAAATGTGACAGCCAAAAGTGCAACAACACCAGAGTTTGATAAAAATGATCCAAATGTAAGTGTAGGAGCATTTAAGAAACAGATCAAGTTAAATAATCTGGAAAAAGATGATGTAGTAATGATCACATCAAAAGATGCAAAGATCTTAAATATTCGCACAGAAACAGCGCAGGATGGAACAAAGACATACTATCTGGAACCAAAAGCAGCAGGAAAAGCAACGGTAGAAGCGGTAGTAGCAAGAGCAGGAAAGACATATACAGCAACGATTGAGATTCAGGTAGCAGCCGTAGGAAAAGATATCATTCCACTGACAAGTTACAAAGTATACGATGCATTAGAGGCAGATGCAAATAATGATGGAATGATCTCAACAGAAGAGATCAAAAATGTAAAATCTATAAATTTAGAAAATAAAGATCTGACGAATGCAGATTTAGCAGGTTTATCCGAAGCAGTTAATTGCACAAAGATCGACCTCGAAAACAACAAAAACATCACAGATATCAGTTTCGTAAAGAATTTAAAACAGTTAAAGACACTCTATCTAAGAGGAACATCTGTGACAGATTTTACAGCATTAAATGATCTGAAAGCACAGTTAGAATCATTATATTTGCCAACAACAGCAAGCACAGCGACAAGAATGTCATTCTTAAGCGACAGCCTGTATCTAAAAGAAGGACAGGAATTAACAATACAGCAGTTTACAAAAGGTGTATTCGTAGATAGTAAAGAAGCATGTACGATCACATCCTCTTCAAATGCAGTAACTGTTGGCGATAAGATCAAAGCCGGAATAAAAGGTCAGATGGCAACACTGACATTAAAAGCTGGAACAACAACAAAAACGATCAAAGTTTACACAACAGATGAAACAGGTAAGATTCCTACACAGGCGGTTGTATTAAACAAAACATTTGTAACATTAAATCCAGGCAAGACAGAACAGTTGAAGATCACATATTTACCAGATTATGCAACAGCTTCAATCGGAACAGTAAAATGGACATCTTCTAACGAAGCAGTTGTAACAGTTGATGCAGCAGGTAAATTAACAGCTAAGGCTGCAGGAAAAGCAATTATTACGGCAATAACATCTGACGGAAATGTAATGTACTGCATCGTAACAGTAGAAAATATCAAAGTCAGCAAGATCACGATCACAACAACAACATCTAACAAGATCGCAACTGGTAAGAAAGTAACATTAAAGGCGGCCGTAACACCATCCAACGCATACAATAAAGGTGTTACATGGAAATCAAGCAATACTAAAGTTGCAACAGTCAGCAGCAGCGGTGTCGTTACAACGAAGAAGAAAATGGGTGGAAAAACAGTAACGATCACAGCGACAGCCAAAGACGGAAGTGGTAAGAAAGCGTCATATAAGATCTATATCAAGAAAGGTATCGTAAAGAAAGTCTACATTTCCGGAGTTAAATCAGTAAAAGCTGGTAAGAAGTTATATCTGAAAGGAAAAACAAGCGCATCTTCAGGGGCAAATAGAACTTTAAAATGGTCAAGCAGCAATACAAAATATGCAAAAGTTTCTTCCAAAGGAACTGTAACAACATACAAAGCTGGAAAGAAAAAATCCGTGAAGATCACAGCAAGAGCAGTGGATGGAAGCGGAAAGAGCAAGACGGTTACAATTAAAATTAAATAGTAAAGTAATCTCTGATATTTATTGAAAGAAAAAGCAGTTAGAAATCAAAATTTAAGATTTCTAGCTGCTTTTCTTCTAAATTGCAAAAGTAGTAACAAAAACTTGCAATACCCCTCTTATATTAAATCAAATGATAATGTTTAAATGCATGATAAATCCCATCATCATTTACAGAATCTGTAACATATTCCGCAATTTCTTTTAACTCATCACAGGCATTTCCCATAGCAATTCCATGGCCAGCAGCTTTAAACATGGAGATATCGTTATTACTATCTCCAAATGCGTAGCAGTCATCTGTAGAGATATTGAGATGATCAGCGACATATGTAAGACCAGTTCCTTTATCATGATCTTTTAATAAAATCTCATACTGGGTATCATCAATTCGAATATAATCCATGGCATCAGAAATACTGTCAAGAGCATCTACAAAACCAGAAGTATTGCTCCCAGGGCCTGTAAATACAATGGCTTTATCAGGATTTTCAACATGATCCCATGTAAACTCATGCGCCATATAAGGAGCAAGGTCAAAAGCAGTGATCATAAATCCATAATGTGGATGAAAGTCAACGTTATGATCGCGGAAATAAGAACATTTTTCTCCTTCAAAGGTTCCATAGATATTGTTTTCTTCGCAAATCCGTTTGATCTGTTCGACCACTGTTTCAGGAACTGTTTTGTGATAGATCGTTTCGCCATCAAGAAGGATGTGAACTCCGTTAGAACAAAGATAACCGTCGCAGCCAATATCGAGAATCTCTTTTTCAAAATAAACAAGAGGTCGTCCAGTGTTGATCAGAACTTTATGACCATTTTCTTGTGCTTCATGGACTGCTTTGATCGTAGATTCTGGAACCAGACGCTGTTCTTTACTGTATAAAGTCGCATCGACATCCAGAAAGATTAGTTTGTTGTTTTCACTCATATTATCATTCCCCATCTAAATATTTATAAAAATTAAGAGCCGGATACAAATGAAGATTGATGGTCCGGCTCTGTGCTGTAAGGATATAGTTGACTATTCTTCCACAGTTACAGTCTTCATAATTTGTGGTTCTAATGGTTTATCGGAATAATCTGTTGCAACTTCAGCGATCTTATTTACAATATCCATTCCTTCGATGATCTTACCAAATGCTGCGTACTGTCCATCTAAATGTGGAGCAGCTTTGTGCATGATAAAGAACTGTGATCCGGCAGAATCAGGCATCATAGAACGAGCCATGGATAAAACACCAGGAGTGTGTTTTAAGTTGTTGATCACACCGTTCTGGCTGAACTCTCCTTTGATCGTATGTCCAGGACCACCTGTTCCTGTACCTAATGGGCATCCACCCTGGATCATAAATCCGTTGATGATACGATGGAAAGTTAAACCATCATAGAAACCGTCTTTTACAAGATTTACAAAGTTCTCAACAGTGATCGGAGCGATCTCCGGATATAATTCTGCTTTCATTACATCACCATTTTCCATAGTGATCGTTACAATTGGATTTGCCATAATATGAAATTCCTTTCTATATTTTATAATCTTTTGCCGTTTACGGCTATGCTTTGATTATAATGGAAATACTAAAAAAAGTACAGCAGTTTGACCAGAAGAGTTACAATCCAAAATATGCATATTTTTACACAAAAATTACAAAAAAGTTAAGAATATGAACAAAATTTAATGAAAAAGCTTTTATTTCTACAAAATGCGAGTATAATAGCATAGGAACACAGTATGATTTTAAAATCATACGATAATAAAAATTTGGGAGGACATCATGGATTTATATTTAGATTTTGATCATAATTCCAGAAGGCGCAGAAGGGGGCGCAGACGTGGAAGAAGAAATCGTTCCAGAGCTCCATTTGTCATTGGAGTCATCATTTTACTAGTGATCATTGTGGCAGGAGGTATATTTGCTGGAAGAAAATATATGGCTTACAGGCAGCAGAAAGCAGAAGAGGCCAGAAAACTTGCAGAGGCAAGAAGAGTCGTCACAGTCATGATCCCGGAAGGATATTCCATTGATATGATAGCAAAACGACTAGAGAAACAGGGAGTCTTTAAAGCAGATGAATTTATAAAGGCTGCGAAGAATACAAATCAGTATAAAAACGATTTTATTAAAGACATTGACCCAAAGAAGGGAACAAAGTACAAATTAGAAGGTTATCTGTATCCGGATACTTATAAGATTTACAAAAGTTCCAAACCAGAAGATCTGATCCAGAAGATGCTTGATAATTTCGATAAGAAATATTCAGCACTTGCGAAGTCTTATAAAGGAAAGCGTTCTATGGCAGAGATCATGACGATCGCATCAATGATCGAACGTGAAGCAAGCAATATGTCAGAACGTCTGATGATCGCAGGAGTCATTGAGAATCGCCTTGCAGCGAAAATGAGACTTCAGATCGATCCGACCGTTTTGTATACCACAACAAATGGATTATATAATGCGAAGAAAGTTTATTATAAAGATCTGAAAGTGAAAACGGTGTATAATACTTACGTTATGAAAGGGTTGCCAGCAGGACCGATCTGTAATCCGTCAGACACGGCGATCAAGGCTGCGATGCATCCAAAGAAACATGATTACCTATATTATAGAACTGACGGAAGCAAAAAAGGAACCCATGTTTTCACAAAAACATTCGATGAACATAAGAATGCGAAAAGCACAAGCACAAAAGATAAAAATAGTACAAATAGCACAAATACAACGAATTCAAAATCTTGAGTATTTTACTAAGGATTCAAAAAGATTGTTATTTTTTTGGCGTACAAAAAAAAATACCTAAAAATACATAAAAATCTCTTTAAAAACTTGTGCAAATAATGTAGAATAAAGCTGTATACAAAAGTTATATGTATACAGCTTTGTTTATGTTTTAAGCAACTTGTGAAAGTTGTAGTGATATTTTCTACGCCCATATGCTAGGTGGACGTAGAGATTAACAATGTGTGAATGTATTCACACGAGATTTTTTAGGAGGAAGAGAACATGGCAAGAAAAATGAAAACCATGGATGGTAACACAGCCGCTGCACACGTATCATATGCTTTTACAGAAGCTGCAGCAATTTATCCTATTACACCATCCTCACCAATGGCAGAGTCAACTGACCAGTGGGCAACACAGGGAAAGAAAAATATTTTCGGACATCCTGTAAAATTAGTTGAAATGCAGTCTGAAGGAGGAGCAGCAGGAACTGTACATGGTTCTTTAGCAGCTGGTGCATTAACAACTACTTATACAGCATCTCAGGGTCTGTTATTAATGATCCCTAACATGTATAAGATCGCTGGTGAACAGATGCCTTGCGTATTTGATGTATCTGCTCGTGCACTTGCATCTCACGCACTGAACATCTTTGGTGACCACTCTGACGTTTATGCATGTCGTCAGACAGGTTTCGCAATGCTTTGCAGCTCTAGTGTTCAGGAAGTTATGGACTTAGGAGCAGTAGCTCATTTAGCAACAATTAAAGGACGTGTTCCTGTATTACATTTCTTCGATGGATTTAGAACATCTCATGAAATTCAGAAAATCGAAATGTGGGATTATGATGATCTTGCAGATATGGTTGATTATGAAGCAATCGACAAATTCAGAGCTGAGTGCTTAAACCCAGAACATCCAGTTCTTCGTGGATCAGCTCAGAACCCAGACATCTTCTTCCAGGCAAGAGAAGCAGCTAACTCAACATATAATGCTTTCCCTGCAATCGTTGAAGATTACATGAATCAGGTTAACGCTAAGATCGGAACAGATTATAAATTATTCAACTACTATGGAGCTGAAGACGCTGAGAGCGTAATCATCGCTATGGGATCTGTTTGTGAAACAATCGACGAAACAATCGATTACTTAATGAAACAGGGTAAAAAAGTCGGTGTTGTTAAAGTTCGTCTTTACAGACCATTCGTTGCTGAGAAATTAGTAGAAGCAATCCCTGATACAGCAAAAGTTATCAACGTATTAGACAGATCTAAAGAGCCTGGAGCAAGAGAACCATTATACCTTGATGTTGTTAACGCATTAAGAGGAACAAAATTCGAAAGCTGCACAATCAATGGTGGACGTTATGGATTAGGTTCTAAAGATACTACACCAGCTGATATCATCGCTACATTCGAAAACGTTGATAAAAATGAATTCACATTATCTATCGTGGATGATGTTACAAACTTATCTCTTGAAAGAGGAGAAACTCCAGTTACAGCTCCAGACAGCATCGTAGCATGTAAATTCTGGGGACTTGGAGCCGACGGTACTGTTGGTGCTAACAAGAACTCTATCAAGATCATTGGTGACCATACAGACAAATATGCTCAGGCATACTTTGATTATGACTCTAAGAAATCCGGTGGTGTTACAATGTCCCACTTACGTTTCGGAGATGACCCAATCAAATCAACATACCTGATCAACAAAGCTGACTTTGTTGCTTGCCATTGTGCACCATATTTAACAAAATATAACATGGTTCAGGACTTAAAAGACGGTGGAACATTCCTGTTAAACTGCAGCTGGACTCCAGAAGAAGTTGGAGAACATCTTCCAGGACAGGTAAAAGCTTACTTAGCTAAACACAACATTAAGTTCTATATCATTGACGGTATCAAGATCGGTAAAGAAATCGGACTTGGTGGACGTATCAATACTGTATTACAGTCTGCATTCTTTAAATTATCAGGAATCATCCCTGAAGAAGATGCGATCAAATACATGAAAGACGCTGCAACAGCTTCTTACAGCAAGAAGGGTGAAGCTATCGTTAAGATGAACCACGATGCGATCGACGCTGGTGCAAAAGCTATCGTTGAAGTACCAGTTCCAGCTGAATGGGCTGACGCTGAAGCAGAAAGCTTATTCGTTGAAGCTAAGGGAGATAACAAACCTCTTGTTGATTACATCAACAACGTACAGAACTACGTTAATGGACAGGAAGGTAACGCTCTTAAAGTTAGCGATTTAGTACCTTACGTAGATGGACATATGCCTTTAGGTGCATCTGCATTCGAAAAACGTGGAGTAGCAGTAGACGTTCCTTCTTGGAATCCAGATAACTGTATCCAGTGTAACTTCTGTGCTTATGTATGTCCTCATGCAACAATCCGTCCAGTAGCTATGACAGAAGAAGAAGCAGCAGCAGCTCCAGCAGCTACTAAGACAGCTGATATGACTGGAATGCCAGGATACAAATTCGCTATGACAGTTACAGTTCTTGATTGTTTAGGATGCGGATCTTGTGTAAACATTTGTCCAGGTAAGAAGGGTGAAAAAGCTCTTACAATGGCTGGATTAGATTCTCAGAGAGATCAGCAGGAAGTTTATGACTATGGTCAGAAATTACCAGCTAAAGAAGAAGTACTTGCTAAGTTCAAAGCTGATTCCGTTAAAGGAAGCCAGTTCAGACAGCCAATGCTTGAGTTCTCAGGAGCATGTGCTGGTTGTGGTGAAACACCTTACGCTAAACTGATCACTCAGTTATTCGGTGAAAGAATGTACATCGCAAACGCAACAGGATGTTCTTCTATCTGGGGTAACCCGGCAGCTACATCACCATACACAGTAAATATCAACTCTAAGAAGGGACCAGCTTGGTCTAACTCACTCTTCGAGGATAATGCTGAGCATGGTTTAGGTATGGAAGTTGGACAGAGATATCTCCGTGACCAGGCTATCGAGCTTGTTAAAGAGATCGCTGCATCAGACAAGGCTACAGCTGAGTTCAAGGCAGCAGCAGATAAGTTCCTTGAGACAAAGGATGACACAAAGGCAAATGTTGAGCCAACAACAGCTCTTATTGCAGAGTTAGAGAAGGCAGCAGCAGCTGGATGTGAGAAATCTAAAGAAGTACTTGCTAAGAAGGATTACCTCGGAAAGAAATCTGTATGGATCTTCGGTGGTGACGGATGGGCATATGATATCGGTTTCGGTGGATTAG
>ENA-OPSV01001371-OPSV01001371.1-human-gut-metagenome-genome-assembly--contig:-NODE-1371-length-16924-cov-4.950205_pt1 | contig 16924 bp, 8 predicted proteins | sample MGYA00241460_ERZ501912 | MGnify/ENA primary metagenome ERZ501912 (study PRJEB25962, sample SAMEA2042402) | human gut metagenome | biome: human gut; feature: human-associated habitat; material: faeces...
CCACAACAGCTGCGGCCAACAAAAGGGCAGGCAGCCGGAAACCCAGTACCACCGCAAAACAGGCCGGAACAAATGCCAGCAGTGAGACCCCGAACCCGCACCCCAGCGGAATGCTGACCGAAAGCCCCGCCTGCGGCAGCGCCCTGCGTGCAATGCAAAAGCCTGCCAGCAGGAACACCGCCAGATAGACAAACGAGAAGATGTTCACACAAGACCTCCTTGCGCAGCCACCGCATCAGACCCCTTCCAGGTCAAACGGTGGGGTGTATTCCTCGCGGGCACTGCTTTTTTCCTGCATGTAGCCGTCCGTCAGGCCAAGGGCGATGGCGCGGTCAACCACTTTGCGGTATTCGTAGGTGGTAATGCGCCGCCCCAAACCGTGCTCCGCGGCGCGGTAAAACGGGGTGAACTGGCTCATCAGGCTGGGCACAAACGACACGCCGGTTTCCTGCCGCAGGTCGGCCAGGCGCTGCAAAACGGCAAGGCTGTCATCACTGTGGCCGGGCAGGGCAAGGTGGCGCACAATCACGCCTTTTTGCAGGTAGCCGTCGGCATCGTACACTGGGGCACCGGTCTGCAACAGCATTTGGCGGATGGCGGCATGCGCCACCTGTGGGTAATCCTGCGCGGCGGAAAGCTGGTCGGAGAGCGACGGCGAGACCATCAGCGGCTCGTCTTTTGCTTTGTTGCCCACGATATGCACGGCCAGCGCGCCGATCCGGGATTCTTCGGTATAGAGCATTTTCGGTATTGTTTGCGTAAACGGAAGGCAAAGATGGGGATTTTTCCGGGACCGGGCAAGCAAAAAACCGGGTATTTAGCAGAAACGCCCTGCCGGACTCCCGATAATTTGGCTACTTTTGCAACGACTAAACTTCCGTAAGCATGGAAAACAGAATAACCACACTCTTCGGCATTCGCTACCCGATCATCGCGGGCGGCATGATCTGGTGCAGCGGCTGGCGGCTCGCGGCGGCCGTAAGCGACGCGGGCGGACTGGGCCTGATCGGCGCAGGCTCGATGACGCCCGACCTGCTGCGCGAACACATCCGCAAATGCCGCGCGGCGACCGAAAAACCGTTCGGCGTGAACGTCCCGCTGATGTACCGCTACGCCGAAGAGATCATGGGCGTCATCATGGAGGAACGCGTGCCCGCGGTATTCACTTCGGCAGGCAGCCCGAAAACCTGGACGGCCCGCCTGCACGAAGCGGGATGCAAGGTGGCGCACGTGATTTCGAGCACGAAGTTCGCCCTGAAAAGCCAGCAGGCAGGGGTCGATGCCGTGGTAGCCGAGGGCTTCGAGGCCGGCGGCCACAACGGACGCGAGGAGACGACGACGATGGTGCTCGTACCCCAGGTGCGGCAGGCCGTGGCGATACCGCTGATCGCCGCGGGCGGCATCGCCACCGGGCGCGGTATGCTGGCGGCTTTCGCACTGGGCGCCGAGGGCATCCAGATGGGAACGCGGTTCGCGCTTTCGGAAGAGAGTTCGGCCAGCGACGCATTCAAGAAACTCTGCATCGGGCTGCAGGAGGGCGACACGATGCTCGCGCTGAAGAAGCTCAGTCCGACACGCCTGATCCGCAACGGCTTCTACCGTGCGGTCGAGGAGGCGGAGAACAGGGGTGCGACGGCCGAAGAGTTACAGCAGCTGCTGGGACGCGGACGCTCGAAACGGGGCATCTTCGAAGGCGACCTGACAGACGGCGAGCTGGAAATCGGGCAGGCAGCCTCGCTGATCCGCGAGCTGCCGACGGCGGGACGGATCGTCCGCGAAACCGTTGCGGAATACGAGGCCGGGCTGCAGGAACTTGTAAGGCAAGCCGGGCAGTGAGCAGCCCTTGCGACCGATGAGCAAGGGTACGCCCGATAATCCGGTGGGTTCCCGCCGGGCCGGTTCCAGAACCGGCATCCAGACTCCGGATGCCCCGCAAGTGAGGTCGAATGAAAATGGTTTATTATCGATCCAGACCTCCGGAATCGGGGCAGCCAAGGATGGAAATGGCAAGCCCCCGGCAATATTTTCAATCAGCCCCTGTCCGACAGGACTCGGCAGGCAGGAGTACAGGACATTTGTAGGTGCCCAGGATCAGCCTGGAACTGCAATAATGCGCAAAAATTCGGAGAATATTTTGCACGTTTGGAAATTTTGTTTACCTTTGCACCACGATAATACGGAACACGTTTCCGATATCGGGATGGTGCCATAGCTCAGTTGGTAGAGCAAAGGACTGAAAATCCTTGTGTCCCCGGTTCGATTCCTGGTGGTACCACGAAGAGAAACAACCACTTACAGCGATGTAGGTGGTTTTCTTTTTGTCCTTTCCGTAGCGGTTTTATGGGTGTTTGGACAGGTTGTGTAAACCGCTGTGTAAACCATAAGTGCCACGATCGAGGTCGTTTGCTACAAGTCCAAAGTATTGGCTAACAATGAATCACCGCTAATGTTACGAATCACGAAAGACCGTAAACTGAAATATTCCAGTATCGGTGTTTCGGTCAATCCTGCATTGTGGGATTTCGAGAAAAACAGACCACGTAGAAATTGCCCTAATCGTTTGCATATCGAACGCCTTATTGCAGATAAAATAGAAGCCTATCGTGCAAAGATGATCGAATTGCAGTCCGAGAGTAAAGAGTTTACGGCAATATCATTACATGAACGAGTATCGGATAAAGCGATAAAACGCACGGTCGGCAAGGCGTTCCAATCTCAAATCGAGAATTTGAAACAAGCGGGGAGAGGCTATCCAGACTCGCACCGAACAGTACGGACATAAAAAAACCCGGAAGCGTCACGACTTCCGGGCCCAGAAAATAAGTATTAACCACTAAAGCGGATTCTGGTCGGCCGCATTGATGTATGGATTGCTGTTCAGCTCGATCGACAGCGGAATCTGGTAGGTGAATTCCTTGCCGGCAGCCTTGACCAGCTTGTGCGTGTGGTTGGAGGATGCCGTACGGTCTACACCGACGTTGAAGCGCTTGTTGGTAAAGAATTCGTGCCCCTCACCCCAGAGTTCGATACGGCTCTGCAGGAAGATCTCCTTCAGCAGTGCTTCGCCCGTATTCGAGGACTTTGCATAACCCGAATCGCGCTTCGACACCAGGTCGTAAAGCGTCTGCTGGGCTGCGGAACTGTTGCCGCCGCGGGCTTCGGCCTCGGCCTTCAGCAGGTATGCCTCCGACAGGCGCATGTAGATTTCGTCAGCCTCGTAGGTCGGGGTGTTGAACTTGACGTTCGAATAGGCCGGATAGGTGAACTCCCCGACCGTGGTCTCGGTCGCATTGAAATTCTTCTTGCGGTAGTCGGTAGCTGCAATCTGATTGTAGAGCTGGTCGTCGATAGCCATGTAGATACCCTTGTTGTTGGCATTGTCCACAGCCGTGATCGACATGAACGATGCGAAGGAACGGTTGCCGAGCGACGTGGAAGCAGCCCACGTGTAGCCCCAGATGGTCTCGGGAAGCGAGGTGCTCTGGAAACCCGAAGTCGTATACTGCTCCTCGTTCATGAGCGAGTAGCCTGCCGAAATCACCGCCCCGGCAGCATTGGCTGCCGTGGTGTAATCGCCTGTGGTCAGCGCCACGCGCGCCAGCACCATGTTCGCAACCGTCTGGTCGATGTCAGCCGTCGAGCTCATGGGATCGTAGCCCTCCTGCTCGAACAGGGCGATGGCATTCTGCAGGTCGGTCGTGATCGTGCTGTAAACCTCGGTCGACGGGGTGCGTCCCTTGGCACCCTCGACGGTCAGATAGAGGGGGACACCCGCCTTATCCTTGCCGCCGTGCATGTAGTCGTCCTGGTAGACGCACATCAGGTAATAGTAAGCCATCGCGCGGTAGGTCAGCGCCTGTGCCTTATATATCAGAGCCTTGCCCGAGGCATCGTCGGGGATCAGGTCGAGGATCTGGTTCGACTGATAGACGATCTTGTAGTAGCAGAACCAGCGGTCTGCCGTATAGGCATTGGTCTGGGCGCGGATGCTTTCGAACATATATTCGTCGGCAAACCAGTTGGTCAGTTTCGTGAGCACCATATCGTTGCCCTGCAAATCCATACCCAGATTCCAAACCATGAATCCGCGGTCGTTGGTTCCTGCCAGACGGTTACCGGTATGCATGTAGTTGACGGCTCCCTGCATCATGGGTGCGAGCACGAGGTCGGCATTCTCCTTGATCAGTTCGCTCAGCTGCTCATCCGACACCTGGCTGCCCGAAGGCTCGGTGTCGAGCTCGCTCGCACAGGATGCGAACAGGAGCACCGTAGCTATTGCGATGTAATATACTATGTTTTTCATACGCTAATATCTCGTTTATTATAAGTTCATCGTAATACCGAAAGTAAAGGTCTTCGCCTGCGGGAACCCGAATGCGTTCTGTCCCGTGTAAGCGGTACGCGGGTCGAAGCCCGTATGCGCGGAGGTGAAGTAGAGGTTGTCGGCGGCGAAGAAGACACGCAGCGACTCGATGCAGATCTTCGACGTCCAGCGCTTGGGCAGCGTATAGCCGACGTTGATCGTCTTGAGGCTGAAGTAGGAAGCATCGCGGTAGAGGTAGTCGCAGTTCGAACCTACGAAATTCCAGGTGCCGTTGAACATCAGCTTGGGGAATTTGGCATTGGTATGCTCCGGCGTCCAGGTGTTGCCCACGAGGTCTTGCGAGGCTGCAAAACCGGCACGTCCCGGATCATATACGTTGGCCGAGTTGCCGTCCCACTGGCGGCCGCCGATCTGGTAAGCCGCAGCCAGCATGAAATCGAAGTTCTTCCAGCGGAACGAGGTGCGAAAACCACCCGTCACGTCGGGCAGCGCATCGCCGATCTCGTACTGCGTGGCTTCGTTGATATTGAAGGTCTTTTCACGGCCCGTAACCTTGCCTTCGCCGTCCACGACATCTTTCCAGAACGTCTCCTGGCCGGTTTCGGGATCTACGCCGGCAAACTTGAAGAGGTAGAGGTTGTAGTAGGACTTGCCTTTGCCGCGCAGGAAATTACCGCTGATGTAGTCGCCGCCCAACGCCGGGTTGCCCAGCTCCGAAGGATAGTCGATCAGGCGGTTGCGTGCGAACGAGGCGTTGACCGCGAAGTTCCAGTAGAGATCCTTATGCTTGAGGATGTCCACGCCCAGGTCGATTTCGAAACCGCGGTTAGCCAAGATACCGACGTTTTCCAGGCGGCTCGCAAGGCCCGTCGACGACGGGGTCGGACGGTTCCAGATCAGGTCGTGCGTACGGCGGTTATAGTAGTCGACCGTACCGTAGAAACGGTTCCACAGGCGGAAGTCGATACCCAGGTCGATCTGGTAGTTGCGCTCCCACGAAAGATTGCGGTTACCCGTGCTGGCTTGCGTAATGCCGATCTGGCCGTTGGTTTCCCCGATCGTCCAGAGGTTGGTGTAGGGATACGAAGCCGAAAGCTGGTTGCCGGCCACACCGTAGTTGACGCGCAGTTTCAGTTCGTCGACCCACGTAGCGTTGTCCATGAAGCTCTCGCCCTTGATACGCCATGCGGCGCCCACAGACCAGAAGTGGCCCCACTTGTCGTACTTGAAGCGCGACGATCCGTCGTAGCGGTACGAACCCGAGAAGAAATACTTGCCGGCGTAGTTATAGTTCACACGTGCGAAATAGCCTTCGATGGCGGTCACCACGGTGCTCGAGGTCGAGCCGTTGCTATACTGCGAAACGGCGTTGCCCAGTTCGGGGATGCCCGGGTAGAAAATATTTTTCTTGTAGGCGTCCACGACACGCTGGTCGGTCTTGCCGAACTCGTGGCCGATCAGTACGTCGAAGTTGTGGTTCTCCTTGATGGTCTTGTTCCAGTTGAGCATCTGCTGGGTGTTGTACGAGAAATAGTTGTTGTTGTACTTCTCGACAAGACCGTTGTTGGTCGACGTGGCAGCCGTACCGTATTCATTGTTATAATAGAAGGTATCCATCCGGTACACGTTGTCCAGCGTGAAGTTGGCCGTGAACTTGAAATCCTTCAGGAATACGACCTCGCCGTAGAAATTGGCGTAGAGGTTGTCGCGAACCGAGTTGTTGATATCGCGGCTCATCGACTGCATGGGGTGCGCGAAGTTGTTGAACGAGTTGAACTGATCCTGCGTTGCACCGTAGGGCGAAAGGGTCGTGCCGTTGCCCTGCTCGTACATCTTCGTGCCGTCGGCATTGTAACGGATGTTACCGTCCAGGTCGCGGGCGTAGTACGGCACGGTGGGGTTCTGCCACATCGTCCACAGGAACACGTTGCCCGTGTTGGCGCCCGAATAGCCGGGGCTGTCGATGTCGCGGCGCGAATAAGAAAGGTTCGTCCCGACCTTCAGCCACTTGGTGGCCTGTGCATTGAAGGCGGCGCGGCCCGAGTAACGCTTGAATCCCGACATGATTACATACGAGGGGTCTTCGAGGAAGCTGCCCGAAACATAGTAGTCCATATTGTCGTTGCCGCCGCTGATGCTCAGCGTGTATTCCTGACGGAACTGCTTGGTGAACAGGTAGTCGTCGTAGTTGTCGGCATAGAGCAGTTTCGCGTCGGAATTGAGCTTGCCCGTGGCGGGGTCGATCAGCGTCGTACCGTCGGGAATCTTATAGGCCATGTAGTTTCCGAGCACGGGCATGAGGTTGGAGTTCGCCGCATTGGCAAGCGCAGCATGGCTCGCTCCCGGATTATTCGCCTCAAGGTAGTTATAAAGCCCGCCGTATACATATTCGTAATAGTCGCCGGGGTTCTGCATGGTCTCATGCTCTTTGATACCCTGCTGGTTCCAACCCCACTTGGCTTCGAACATGATGTTGGCCTTCTGGTTGCGCGTTCCCTTCTTCGTGGTGACGAAAACCACGCCGTTTGCGGCACGCGAACCGTACAGCGCATTGGCAGCGGCATCCTTCGACACGACGATCGACTCGATATCGAGCGGGTTGATCGTCGAAAGCGCCGACGAATAAGGCACGCCGTCGACGACGATCAGTGCGGTCTGGGTTCCGTTGATCGAACCGATACCGCGGATGATGATCGAAGCGTCGTCACCGGGCTGTCCCGTAGAGCTGTACGACTGCACACCGGTAACGGCGCCTTCCAGCATTCGCGAAGCGGAAGCAACGGTGGTCTTTGATATTTCACCGGCCGAAACCGATGCGATCGAACCGGTAAAATCCTTCTTCTTGATTTCACCGAAGGCCGTGATGACTACATTGTCGATCGCCTGTGCATTCTCCTTGAGCGTCACCGAAACATGGGTGTGCCCGGCGATCGCGACGGTCTCGGTGTCATACCCGATGAACGAAACGACCAGTTTCCCGTTTGCAGGGGCTGCAAGCGAGAAGGTGCCGTTCGTACCTGTCGTGGTACCGATATGCTGGCCCTCGACCATGACTGTGGCTCCAGCCACCGGAGCACCGGCGGCATCGGTAACTGTACCGGAAACCTGCCTGTTCTGGGCGGATACGTATAACCCGCATACCAAAACGGCAATTAACGATAGTACAATTTTTCTTACCATAAGCGTTAATTTTAAATTAATTTTAAAATAAAAAGTTCACAAGCAAAGATAAAGGATTGCTAACTCATTTACAAATAAATTATTAAAAAAATTTAACACGGTTACAGCTATCTTTCAAATTAAGGTTGCCGGCTTACGATTTTTCGCACATAACGCCTACGGTGATTACAATCTGCAATCGCCTTTTCGGGACATTTTTTGATTGTTTTGGGATTTTCCCCTGTGGGAAGGGGATGCAAGGGGTAAAAAAAGTGACTTAGGAGAGCCTTTTCGACGCATTCGGCATATCCGACGGCGTCCAGTCGGGGCACAGCAGGTTGATCCGCTTGGAGAGGCGTTCCATCTCACTGCTGATGTGCGAATGGGTAATATTCGCATAGATCTGCGTCGTGCGTATATTCTTATGTCCAAGCAGTTTACTGATGGTTTCGATGGCTACTCCCTGCGAAAGGGTGATTGTCGTGGCGAACGTATGCCGGGCCGCATGGAACGTGATCTTTTTCTGGATACCCGCCTCGGCGACGATCTTGTCGAGGCATTTATTGCACCACCCGTTGCTCGGGAGTTCGAATATCCGTCCGGAACCCGATGCAGGCATGTATTTCAACAGGATATTGTAGGGCACGGTAAACAGCCGTACATTGACCTCAGACCCCGTTTTGCGGCGGGTCGTGTTGATCCACAGCTGTTTGTTTATTTCCTGGATATTCTGCGGCTCCAGGTCGCGGATGTCGACATAGGACAATCCGGTGAAGCAACTAAACAAAAACGTGTCCCTGACAAGTTGTAAGGTGAGGTCTTCGCTCTCGTACTGCATCATACGGGTTATCTCTTCCATGGTCAGGTAGTTGCGTGTTACGAATTCGCTCTGTAATTTGTAATTCGCGAAGAGATCCTTGCCCATATATCCTTTGCTGCGGGCCAGCATGAGGATATGTTTCAGGGCGATCATGTAAATCCAGGTCGTGTTTTTTTTATACCCGGCTTCCTTTGCGATATATGCATGGAAGCCTGTGAGGAACTCCCTGTTGAGCTCCTTGAACATCAGGTCTTTCCGGTCGTATTTGTCCCATATATAGTTTGCCAGATGCTTGCAGACGCACCTATATTTATAATATGTGGTCTTGCTACGGCTGATGCCGACCATACGGTTGAATTCTTCGTTGTGCTGCCTGAAAAAGGCGAGCACGGTCTCCTGACGGAGGTTGGCTCCGAAGTACATCTCTTTGACCATCAAGGGGGTTACGAACGATTGTTCGTAGAATAACTTGTTGTAACACCTTTCGATGTGGTAGTGGATATTCGAAAGCTGTTCGTTGATCCTGCCTGCGGCATTGCTCCGCCCAGCGACACGCCCCATTCCGACATCCCAGTGTTCGGGTGCGACCGAGAGGCGCGTGGAAAACTGCGTCCGCTCCCCGTTGATCGTGATGCGTCCCATGATCGGGGCGTTCCCATTCCGGAGAGGCGCGTTTTTCTTGATGTAAAACAATACATTAAACGTGTTTCTCATTGCTCAAATAACCTTTTGTGTTTAACCTAATAACAATATGCAAACCGCATTAAAGGTAATGATTAAGTAACCCCCGAATAACGTATTATTCGGTCTAAATATCTTATTGTACAGATGTTAGCCTGTGCGAAGCGGTTACTTTGTAGTAACACTGCTACAATCCGACATGGCATTTTCGGAGATTCAAATGCCTTTTAATCAGTCTATTATGTTTGGATTAGCCGATTTTGCGCCAGAAAAGACCTTGTGCGCTGAATATCATGGTGTTGTATAAATTAACGCACAATGATAACTTTTTATTTTAAAAAACCAATTAAAATTAACGCTTATGGTAAGAAAAATTGTACTATCGTTAATTGCTGTTTTGGTACTCGGGCTATACGCATTCGCCCAAAACAAGCAGGTCTCCGGTACAGTTTCTGACGCAAACGGGAATCCCGTTGCGGGCGCTACTGTCATGGTAGACGGTACTTCGATCGGTACTACGACCAACGCGGCAGGCCAGTACTCACTTTCGGCTCCGGCTGACGGCACCCTTTCGGTGACGTTCATCGGATATGTGGGGCAGCAGCTCCCTATCGCTGGCAAATCGCGCATCGACGTGACTATGCACGAAGATACACAGGCGATCGACGACGTGATCGTCGTGGCGTTCGGTACCTCCAAAAAGGAGGCGTTTACCGGTTCTGCGACCGTCATCAAGGCGGACGACATCGCCAAGTCGCAACAGTCGAACGTCGCCCAGTCGCTGGCCGGTAAGGTTGCCGGTGTCCAGATATCCAACGAATCGGGTAAACCGGGTGCCAACCCGATCGTCCGCATCCGTGGTTTCAGTTCGATCAACGCCGAGAAAGACCCGCTGTGGATCGTGGACGGAACTCCCTACGAAGGAGACCTGAACAACCTGAACCCCAACGACATCGAGTCGATGACCGTCCTGAAGGACGCCGCATCCAACGCCCTTTACGGAGCACGTGGTGCCAACGGTGTCATCATGATCACGACCAAGAAGGCCCGTGGCCAGGAAGCTACCATCTCGGTAGATGCCAAGTGGGGTGTGAACTCACGCGCAATGGAGTCCTATGATTATATCAAAAGCCCTGCGCAGTACTACGAAACCTACTATTCGTCTCTCAGCAGCTACTACCGCTCGCAGGGTATGAGCGAGAGCGCCGCACACGCCATGGCCAATAAGAACCTCGCCGCTTCGAAAAACGACGGCGGTCTGGGCTATATGGTTTACAGTGTCCCCGACGGCCAATCGGTTATCGGCACCAACGGGAAACTCAATCCCAACGCCACGCTGGGTAACCATATATTCTACAACGGCCAGGATTATCTGCTCACGCCCGATGACTGGGAAGACATCGCTTTCCGCTCCTCGATGCGCCAGGAATATAACGTCAGTGTATCGGGTGCTACGGATCGCAGCACGTTCTATGCTTCGTTCGGCTACCTGAACAACGAAGGTATCACGGAAAATTCGAACATGGAGCGTTACACAGCACGTCTGAAGGCAGACTATCAGGCCAAGAAATGGCTGAAGGTCGGTGCCAACGCCGGTTACGCAAACTTCACCTACAATTCGCTGAGCGGTGACGGCCAGGGCAATTCGTCGGCCAACATCTTTGCGTTCACTACGTCGGTAGCTCCGATTTACCCGCTCTATGTCCGCGACGGGCAGGGCAATATCATGAAGAACGACGCCGGCATCACCATGTACGACTACGGTGACGGCATGAATGCCGGACTGACCCGTCCGTATATGCCCAATGCCAACGGACTGTCGGATTCCCGCCTGAACACCAACCGTTCGGAAGGCAATGCCTTCAACGGCACGGGATTCTTCGACATCCTGTTCCTGAAGGATTTCAAATTTACGTTCAATGCGGGAATTTCGCTCGACGAAACCCGCCAGACGACCGTACAGAACCCCTATTACGGACAGTTCGCAGGGGAAAACGGTATCATAGGCAAATACCATACGCGTGACTTCTCGCACAACCTCCAGCAGATCCTCAACTACACGAAGGTTATCGGCAAGCACAATATCAACGTGATGCTCGGCCACGAATACTACCAGCGCAGGCAGTACCTGCTTTACGGCAGCACGGCCAACATGTTCTCGCCCGACAACGACGAACTGGCCGGTGCCGTGATCGACAAGCAGGGCGCAACATCGTATGTCACCACCTATAATAATGAAGGCTATTTCGGGCGCGCACAGTACGATTACGACGGCAAATACTTCGCCTCGGCCTCATACCGCCGCGATGCCTCGTCGCGCTTCCACCCGTCGCACCGCTGGGGTAACTTCTGGTCGGTAGGTGCCGCATGGATCGTTAACAAGGAGAATTTCATGTCCGGGACGCACAGTTGGCTCGACATGCTGAAGGTCAAGGCCTCGATCGGTTCGCAGGGTAACGACAAGATCGGTAACTACCGCTATGTGGATACCTACCGCCTCGCCTCCTCGAACGGCGAAATGTCCGTGGCATTCCTGCAAAAAGGTAATCCCAACATCACCTGGGAGACCAATACCAACTTCAACGCCGGTATCGAATTCGGCGTGCTCCAGAACCGCATATCGGGTAGCATCGAGTATTTCAACCGCAAGACGACCGACATGCTGATGGCATTCCCCACGGCTCCGTCGCTGGGTTACTCGTCCTACTATGCCAATGTCGGCGACATGTCGAACAAGGGTATCGAGATCGACCTGAACTTCACCCCGATCCGCAGCAAAAACGTGCAGTGGGACATCAGCGTGAACCTGACGCACCTCAAGAACAAAATCACCCTGCTGCCGCCCGAGCGCCGCACTTTGCAGGTCGACGGCTACAACGGTTACACCAGCGGCATCTATTTCTACGGACAGGATCTGCCGATGTATACTTTCTACATGAAGAAATACGCAGGCGTCTCGGAGGACGGACGTTCCATGTGGTATAAGAACGAGGGCGATACCCGGACTACCACCACGGAATACTCGGAAGCGGACGATTACCTCTGCGGCAATGCGATCCCCGACCTGTTCGGCGGTTTCGGCACGAGCGTTTCGTTCTTCGGATTCGATTTCGGCATCAACTTCAACTACCAGATCGGCGGCAAAGTCTACGACTCGGGGTACGCAGCGGCAATGAGCGTTCCGACCTCGACCGGCAGCATCGGCGTGAACTGGCATAAGGATATGCTCAAAGCGTGGACACCGGAGAATCCGAATTCGAACATTCCCCGTCTGCAATACGGCGATCTGAATGCGACCGATACGTCCGACCGTTTCCTGACCGATGCCAGCTACCTGACTCTGCAGAACATCAACTTCGGCTATACGCTGCCGTCGAAATTCACCCAGAAATTCGGAGTCGGCAAGTTGCGCATCTATCTTGCCTGCGAAAACGTCTTCTATTGGTCCAAGCGTAAGGGACTGGATCCGCGTTACGCCGACAATACGGACAGCCAAGGTGTTCTGGGTACTGCCAACGCAGCGACCTACTCTCCGATCCGAACCATCTCGGGTGGTATCAATATTCAATTCTAAATCCATAACCAGCTAATTATTCGGATATGAAAAATATACTGAAAATATCTATAGCGGCTCTTGCCTCGGCAGCACTGCTCAGCGGGTGCATCAAGGAGACGTTCCCGACGGACAGGGCTACGTCCGACCAGCTCGCCGGGTCTTCAACAGCCCTCGAAGCTATGGTGAAAGGTATCCCCACCGCATTGATACAGCCGAGGTCTCTTTCTGCCTATGACAAGATGCACTGGAACTTCGCGCTGCCGGCCATCCACCTCGCTACGGACTCTGCGGCCGGTGAGATCGTCATAACGGGCGATACGGGCTACGACTGGTTCAGCCAATGGGGTGCCAATAACTCCCTCGGCGACAACTATGCAGTCGGCGACCTGCCCTGGAAAAACTATTACACATGGATCAAGGCGGCCAACGATATCATCAGCACCATCGACCCGGAAGCTCTCACGACCGCGACCAAACATGTCCTCGGCTTTGCCTACGCATACCGGGCCTCGTTCTACCTCGACTTGGTACGCATCTATGAATTCAAGGAGAACAAGTATACCTCCGGCGATGGAGTTGTCGGCCTGGCAGTGCCCATTGTGACGGAAACGACGACCGAAGCGGAAGCCAAAGCCAATCCCCGCGCTACGGCGGCCGAGGTGTACGAAAAAGTAATCTTCCCCGACCTCGAAAAGGCGGCGGCATACCTTTCCGATTACTCGGCGGCAGATCCCTATACGCCCAGCCTGGCAATGGTCTATGGCCTCCAGGCCCGTGCATATCTGGAGCGCGGAACTTCCGACAACGACTCCGAGGCTTACAAGAAGGCTGCCGAATATGCCCGTAAGGCTATCACGACGAGCGGCTGTACTCCCTTGACCCAGGCACAGTGGGAAGACCCCACGACCGGCTTCAATAGTGCGACGGCCAACAACTCGTGGATCTGGGGCCTGCCGATCACCAGCGACAACGTCACCAACCTGATGAATTTCCAGGCCCACATCGGCAACGAGGAGTCGTGGGGCTACGGACACCAGGTGGGACGCGCCATCGACAAGGAGTTCTATACCAAAATCGACAACAAGGATTTCCGCAAGCACTCGTGGCTCGATCCCGACCGCAACTTCTACGCGTACAAGAGTTGCCGCCCCAACGGCAGTGCATATTTCGCTACGCTGAAGGATTACGTCAACATCAAATTCCGTCCCGCACAGGGAGCTTACAGCGACTACAAGATCGGCGGTGCTACGGACATCCCGTGCATGCGCGTCGAAGAGATGTATCTCATCGAAGCCGAAGCTACGGCCCAGAGCAATCTGGTCGCAGCTCGTGAGTTGCTCAATACGTTCATGAAATACCGCATTACCGACGGTTCGTACAGTTGCACCGACCGTACGCCGACGCTCAAGAGTTTCATCGAGGAACTGATCACGCAGAAGCGCATCGAGTTCTGGGGCGAAGGTATCATCATGTTCGACCTGAAACGCCTGGATATGCCGATGAAGCGTGGTTACAAAGGCACCAACTCTCCCTCGGATTACCGTCTGAATACCGACGGCCGCGCTCCCCACTGGAATTTCGTCATCACCCGTGGTGAAATCCAGAACAATCCCGCCGTAGTCAACAACCCCGACCCCTCGGGTAAGATTCCGGTTTGGACAGAATAGGTATCCGGAGAATGCAAAATTTGCTTTAATTCCAAAGATCGAATAGTATGAAAACAATCAAATATTTATTGTTCGCGTTCATAGCACCCTTCGTATTGGCAGGATGCTCGGACGACATCAAATATACTCCCGGAGAAGGCGAAGATCCGGACTGCTACGGCGTATATTTCCCCTCGCAGGAATATGCCACAGACAATGAACGCGATCCGGCAGAGCCTACGACCCTGCCGTTCACGGCCAAGCGCAAGAACTACAAGGATGCGATCACGGTTCCCGTGGAAGTCACCGGCACTCAGGACGGCATCTTCACTGTTTCGGAGATCAAATTCGAAGCAGGACAGGAGGAGACCGAATTTACCGTGGATTTCCCCAATGCCGAGATCGGCAAGACCTACGAATGTTCCATCCGCGTGACGGACAAGAAATACGCGCAGCTATACGGGGAATATTCCAACGGGCTCGATTTCAGCGTCACCCGCGTACAGTGGAACCTCGTGAAGGGTCCCAACGGTGAAACCAAGGGCACGTGGCGCGACGATTTCTTCACGGCGATAATGGGCTCGAACATAAAGGAAAACGGTGTCCCCAATGCAGAAAAGGCAGTCGAGATTTACGAACGTGCCGACATGAAGGGGTACTACCGTATCCAAAACATCTACGACGAAGCCTACATGGCCAAGATCGTCGGTGTAAGGTACTCCAACGTACCCTCCGTTCCTACCTATACCATCATCGACGCACGGGATCCCGAAAAAGTATGGTTCCCGGTACAGCCGACTGGTTTTGAGATCAACGACGTCGGATACGAAGACAACGGCGCATTCGTGATCGTTTCGTTCTGCCAGGAGAATTATCCCACCATGGCTTCCGCCACGATGTACGGTACGCTGGAAAACGGCGTCCTCACCTTCCCGCCGAAAGCGATCCTTCTGACGACACCTTCGCTATGGGAAGCAACCAGCTACTTCAAGGCCAATACCGAAATGACCCGCCTGTTATTCCCGGGTGCGGTAAGCTACGATTACTCGGTAGCCTTCGAGAAGTCGGCGCCCGCAGACGGCAAGGTCGCCATCACGGCTACGCTCGGCAGCGACGTCGACAAGGTGAAATATGCCTTCTTCGAGGGTGCGCTCAGCGAGTCGCTCGCTGCGGCCAAATCGGGAGATATCGACGCAGGTACGACCCCGAGCGAGGAGATCACGGCTTCGGGTACGATCACCGCCGTTATGGAAAAGACCGGTATCTACACCATCGTCGGCAACTCTTATGACGAGAAAGGCAACCTCCAGAAATACGGGTACGTATCGTTCGGTTACGTCAAGGCCGGGGAGGAAAAACCCGTCGTGATGAGCGTCCGCACAGAGCTTACGTGGGAGAAAGAGTCTGAAGGCCACACCCCCGAAAACTCGATCAAGGGGATCCTGTTCGGCGAGGAGATCGCATCGGGCTACATCGGCCTGTTCACGACGGCTTCGACCCAGGGCATGAACGAATCGCAGCTGATCGCCGGTGTCAAGGCATCCGGCAAGGCATTGACCGCCGAACAGCTCGAAAAGATCAACGATACAGGCTACGCTCCTTTCTATGTTGGGCTGTCAAAGGGTACGAGCTACACACTGCTGGTATACGCCGACAACGGTTACAACGGCAAACTGTTCGCCGTAGAACAGACTACTGCCGGCAAGGCAGATCCGCTGCAGCGTAAATATACCATTGACGATCTTTATACCTTCTCTAATAAAGCCCAGCTCTTCAAAACATGGGATCTGTGGGGCATAAACAATGACGGCTCCGGCAAAACGAATCGCTCGAAGATCGGCCAGGTCGTATTCTCGGAAAACGAGACCGACGATACCAGCAATCTGGATGCAATCAATGTTGCGGGCCTCTCGCTCGGAGCCAATAACGAAGACACGGTTGTCTGGGAGTGGTACAACGGGATCATCTATGTTCTGAAAGGGCAGCCCATGGGCACCATTCCGTACCAGGGAGCGACGCTCTATCTCAAGTATTACATTCTGGACAAAGAAACGAGCATGGGTGCGGACACAATCGACGGCATGATGGTCGGAGGTGTCACGGAAGACGGGTACCTCGCCCTGATTTGTAGCCCCGACTTCTCAGACAAGTATAATTTCGACACCATATTGGTCAGGGCGTACACGGATGCCAACTATACGAACTCGATCGGCAACTGGGAAAGCTATACCTCCCCGCTGATGGTACCGGCGATCGGTGGCAACACGGGAGCAGCTGCGCCGCGCAAGGTTGCTTCGGATAAGATGCTGACCCTCTCGAAGGAAATTTCCATCAACCCCTCGAACTACGTCGAACTGCGCGGCCGCGAACGTGCCCACGCCCTGATCGACGAATTGTTCGGCAAGCCCGTCAACCGCGGCGCGAACCCGCTCGAAGGTGAGGTATCCGTTCGGATCGCAACTCCCGCGATGAGTTCATTCTCCGAAGGTTTTGTACCCCGGGCAAACAGCCTGCAAAGCGGAGGCATGGAGAAAATGCCCCTGAAAAAAATGGCTAAATAATTTCAGTCGTTCACCCAATTAGTGATCAAGAGCGGTCTCCCCTTCCATCGGGGAGGGGAGACCCTCAAAAAAATAACTCGGATTATGATTGATAAAAAATTACTACTCATTGCAGCGCTTCTGCTGGCGAGCTGTACGTCCGACCTTATGACCGAAGGTAGCGACGGCGGTTCGCAA
>ENA-OPSV01001383-OPSV01001383.1-human-gut-metagenome-genome-assembly--contig:-NODE-1383-length-16813-cov-6.834765_pt1 | contig 16813 bp, 15 predicted proteins | sample MGYA00241460_ERZ501912 | MGnify/ENA primary metagenome ERZ501912 (study PRJEB25962, sample SAMEA2042402) | human gut metagenome | biome: human gut; feature: human-associated habitat; material: faeces...
TAGCCGGAGGTCTTGACTTAATATATAATTAAATTAGAAATTAATTAAATTAGAAATCGCCAATTGAAAAAATAATCTTTCTAGCTTTAAATTGCTATTTCAATAATAAATTCCAACTAAAAAACTCATTAAGTAACAAATAATATTTATATCAAATTTATCTAAAACATTTATATAAAACTTAATAATCAATTATTTGTTTGTTTTTTTGGAAGTGTTACAAGCATTACTGTTCCATTTTTGTCGCTTTTTTCAGCTTTTACCGTACCGTTGTGCAAAAGTACAATTTCCCATACAAGTGATAGTCCAAGACCTACACCGCCGTATGCTCTGCTACGAGATTTATCAACACGGAAAAATGGTTGAAAGATACTTTCTCTGTACTGCTCAGGTATACCATAACCGTTATCTTTAACTCGTATATAAAGCTGATTATTCTTTTCGTCAACAGTTATAATTACAGAAGCGTTTTCTCTGTTGTAGCGTATTGCGTTTTCAGTTAAATTAAATAATAAACGATAAATTAAGGTGTCGCTGCCTATCATCATACCATTGCCGTTGTATTCAAGGCGAATATTCTTTTTTTCTGCAAGTGGTGCAAGGTCGGTAAATATTTCTTCAATCATAGGGGCAATTTCTATTGTATCTTTGCACTCAACTGTACGAAGCTCACTCATTTCAAGCAGAGTTTTTGTCATTTGTGACATTCTTTCGTTTTGCTCTTGTAGCAGTGCAAGAAATTCTGCTGTATCGTTGCTCATATTTGGGTGCTCAACAGAAAAAAGTTCAATTTGTGCTTGAGTTAAGGCAAGTGGTGTTCTTAACTCGTGCGCTGCATTTCCTGTGAATTGCCGCTGAGCAGTAAAACCGTTGTCGAGTCGGTCAAGCATATTGTTAAATGATTGACAAAACTGTTTAAATTCCGGCAAAACATCATCGCTTAATTTCATATCTGCCAAATTGTTGGTCTGTACATTCTCTACTTGAGAGGCAAAACTTTTTAGCGACTTTAAAGCACGACCACTGACAAAATATGCAAGTATACCACCAAGTACGCTTACGGCAATTGTTATGTACCAATTAGTAGTATTGAATGAAGCTTGTGCACCACTGATAATAATGGTAAGCTCACGGTCGAGATTTTCATTTTCCGGATTAAATGAACTCGGTTTTCCTTTATCAATTTTACTATATGCTGATATTCCGTTGCCTATTGAATCCATATATCGTTTGCCTGAAAAACCGATTAAACAATTCATTAGCACACAAGTTATGCAAATTAAAACTGTGGTCATTAAGGTTATTCGCCATTGCAAAGAAAGTTTTTTCATTTTTTCTCCTCCATTACATAACCCTCGCTTATACGGTTGTGAATAGGGTCATAGCCTAATGCATTACGAAGCTTTTTTCTTAATGATGAAATGTGCACTCTTATTGAGTTGCTGAAATTGTCAACACTGCTGTCCCATACGTGTTCAATCAACTCCTCTTGACTTACAGGTCTGCCTTGATTTAACATTAGATATTCAAGTATTCCTGTTTCCTTGCGAGTTAAAGATAATTCTTCATCATTTACATCTGCTTTGCGTGTTTTTGTGTTAAATGAAAGATTTGAACATTTTAAAACAATATCGTTTTGAGTGAACTTTCTAAGGGTAAGGTTTCGTATTCTTGCCGAAAGCTCATCTAAGTGAAATGGTTTTGTTAAATAATCATTTGCACCTTCATCTAATCCTAAAACCTTGTCTGCAACCTCACAACGAGCCGATAAAATTAAAACCTTTGTGTCAATGTCTGTTTGCCTCAGAGTTTTCAATACTGTCATTCCGTCAACATAAGGTAGGTTTAAATCGAGCACAACAAGGTCGAAACTTTCAACACTAAGCATATCTAATGCCTTTTGACCGTCATAGCAATAATCAACACTGTAAGCAAGACGCTTAAGACTTCTTACGATTGTGTCACAAAGAGCAACCTCGTCTTCAACAACTAAAATATGCATAAATATCTCCTATCACTTGTACTATTTGGTAAAATATCTTTGTTATAGATTATAACACAAAAAAATAAAATCTTTGTTAAATTTTTTTCTTAACAAGGATTTTATATCGTTCGTGATATAATAAGGCGAAAAATGAAGGGAGTGGTTAAATTGTTCAAAGTAAAAAAAGCAATATCTCAAATCGGTTTCCTTGTTGCCGGAGTGGTTATGCTGTGCTATGGAGCAATGCGTGGTGAGGCAGACACTGTGCTTAGCAAAGCAATAAGATTATGCTTGGAGTGTATTGGAATTGGATAAAAGAAAAAAGAATGTTTCAAAGCTTGTAAGCCGTTTTCGTACTTGTATTCAGGCAGGTGCAACGCTTTTGACAAATATTCATTTACCTAATTTTTTTAAAGGCGGAATATATCAGGGCAATGGCAAGGCTGTGTGCGTACCGGGGCTAAATTGCTACTCTTGTCCTGCTGCGTCGGGTGCGTGTCCAATCGGCTCGTTTCAGGCTGTTGTAGGCTCATCAAAATTTAAGTTTTCCTATTATGTAACAGGATTTTTAATTTTGCTTGGCGTGTTGCTTGGTCGATTTATTTGTGGCTTTTTGTGTCCGTTTGGTTGGCTTCAAGATTTGATTAATAAAATACCGTGTAAAAAGCTTTCAACAAAAAAACTAAAGCCTTTAACATATTTAAAATATATCATCTTGCTGTTGACGGTTGTATTGCTACCTATACTTGTGGTTAATGATGTTGGAATGGGCGACCCGTTCTTTTGTAAATATATATGCCCACAGGGTGTGCTTGAGGGTGCAATTCCATTGTCTGCTATTGATGAGGGTATACGCTCGGCTTTAGGAAATAAATTTATTCAAAAGCTTATTATTTTGATTATTGTAGTTGTACTGAGTGTAGTTTTCTATCGTCCGTTTTGCAAGTGGATTTGTCCACTCGGTGCTTTTTATGCATTGATGAACAAGGTGTCGTTGCTTGGAATAAAGGTTGATGAGCATAAATGCGTGTCTTGTGGCAAATGCGCAAGAGCGTGTAAAATGGATGTTGATGTAATAAAAACACCAAACAGCACTGAGTGTATTCGTTGTGGTAAGTGTATAACTGCTTGTCCTACTGATGCACTAAGCTTTCACTACGGATTTGGTATGCCTGAAAAAAATCTTTGCAACACTGTAAAAGAAAATAATAAAACAGATATTAAAACAAATAACAAAAAAGATATAACAACGGAGAAATAACAATTATGAAAAAATCAAGAATATTAACTATACTTATGGTCTTAGTGCTTATGTTTAGCCTTGTTGCTTGTTCAACAGCTAAAAATAACGACAAATCTCAGTCAAATAATACTGCTGATATTTCAGATTTAATGGAAAGTGAACCAAGCAATTTAGATGACGCAACTGCACTTTACAAAAAGCTTATGCAAAAAGAAAATGAAATTCTTTCAAGTAATTCACAGCTTTTCGTCGATTTTGTTGATTCCGATGTTGCTGTATTCGGCTGCCTCACGAATGGAGAGCAGCATCTTACGATCAATGGGCAGGTTCGTTGCCTGCTGGTTCTGATTCATCATAGGCAGTAAAATTCCTTTCTTTCAGCGTTCCATATCTTGCTTGCGGCGAATAGGTTTGGTCGGTTGCCTTGCTTGTCGGGTCCGGGTCAAAAGCTCATCAAAAAAAGCCCGTACCTTTTCAGGTGCGAGCTTGACGGCGTCCAGATACGGCTGGACCTCTTTCTTCAATTCTTGGTATGCGTTGTACAGGGCATCGTATCTCTGTTTCCAGATGGCAGCACTCCATTGGGCGCTGCGCAGCTTTTCTTCCAAGCGGCTGTTTTCCGCTTTGACCAGAAGACCAGTGACTGCATAATCCTTGAGGATATTGCACTCGGATGGAGTGAATGAAACATTGCCGGTAATGGTCTTTTTTCCCATGGAGCGGATTTCCTGCACAGTCAAAGCAGCGGCGTGCTGCTCTTTCGCCTGCTTTTGCAGGGATTGTAACTCCTTTTCCTTTTTTTCAATGACGGCTTGCGTGTTATTCAGGGTCTGCTCCGTCTGAGCGATCTGAGCGGTCATGGTCTCCAGACGCTGCTTCTCCTGTGCCACCTTGAATTGGGTCACTGTCAGATGTTCCTCGGTGCTGCCACGCTCTCCACGCTCCACATCGGTATATCCGGCAGCTTTCATATAGTTGAAGAAATCGTCTTGCAGGACACTGTACGATGCCCGCAGAACTTTCTTCCCCTTGGCGGTCAAAAGCGGATGGCCCTGCTCATCCAAAGCAACTTTGGATTCCCACTTTTTGCTTCGGCTGACCTGCATGATGGTCTCCTTGACAGTGCCCACAAGCGACTTATCCTTGCACCGCTTCGACCAGAGAATCTGTTTTTCCACCACCGGGACATAGACCACATGAAGGTGGTAGTGGTACACATCCTGACCCAGAGCTTCCGACATAGCCCGGTTGCGCTCATCAGCGTGCATGACAGCGGAGAGAATATACTGCTCACCACCCACGATCTCCACGGCTGCTTTGTATGCGTCGGTGTAAAATTGTTTGGCATATTCATAGCCGCCGTGATTGTGGAAGTAAGCGGAGTTCACATCGAAAATCAGTTCCCCGTATTTTACCGCATCGGCTTTCAGGCCACGGGTGGAGATAACGCCATCGGCAATCATCTGATCGAACATGGCAGCATAGCTGTCGGTGGGGGTTTTGAAGTGAATATTCCGGTGGGTCTGGGTGGTATCAATATCCTGGTTGGAGTAGTTGTCCTTTTCTCGTTCATTGTGTTCCTGCACCTTTGCCACATCATCAAGGGTGGGCAAGTCCTGATTACGGGCAAAGGTACGGTCGATTCCGTCATTTCTGGCCATACAAATCAGCTCCTTTCAGCTCAGTAGCAGACGGCTGGGGGACGGGGATGCACTTCCTGCGGGAAGTGTAATAACCCACTATGACACTTTCAGCCCGAAGGGCTGCAAAGTGCCGTGGGCTCTCCCGAGGGGGGATTGAGGTCATTGCGATGACCGCTGCTGAACTGCCCGGAAACCATCTGCATCGTTTCCTGTTGTTCAGCCCGGACAGCCGATGTTCTGCCAAACACCAGCCATCCGGCAGCAAACAAAGGCGTGCTTTGTCTGCCGTTGGGGGTGCGATACGAGAGTCCCCTATAGAGACGGTTTTGGGTGAAATGCTGTGTACATACGTACAAAAGCACCGAGTTACTCGTCCTGCCTCGGTACGTACGTATCTTCCGAAACATTGGAAAATCCGTTTATATAAGGTCTGGCAATCGCTTCAATTCCGAAAAATCCCCACACCCGCCGCCCGGCGATGTTGGTGATCCTGTTGCAGTATTCCAGATTGTACTTGCCCTGATTGGCGATCACAGCATCACTAAAGCTGCGCCGCTTCAGCGCCGTAAGATTGTTTTCCTCGCACCACATCTGGTAAATCTCATACAGTTCTTTAGAACTGATGGTACTGTCTGCTTTCAGCCGAATATATCCCTCGGATTCCAGAAAATCAAAAATATTATTATTGTCCCGTTTGACAGCCTCCCGGTTGTCTTTGGTGCGCTGGCTCTCGGTAAACTTGAAGTTGTTGGCAGCCAGCCTCTGCAAGCCCTTACAGGCCCACAGCAGGATGCCCTCCACCTCGGCCTTCATTTTCTCGGCCAGGTCGGGATCATCCACACGGCCAGCAGGCTTATCTTTTGTGGTCAGCACCAGCTGGCGGCGGTAGAACCCGTCGCTCCTGTCAAACAGTGCCTGCAAATCGCCGTTAGAGAAGGCCAGCAGCCGGGCGCACATCCACCCCTGATAGCTCTGCTTGCCCTTGCGCTCCAAATCCATCTTGCCCTGGGCGGTGACGATGGATTTTACATAGTTGGTCTGGCGCAGGGCTTCCATCCGCATATCGTCATCCACACACAGAAGGATATGCTCCAGGTCGGCACGGGCAAATCGGTTCTCGGATATTTTCCCGATGCTACCATCCTTCATGTTGGAGCCGAACAAAGTTCCCAGCACAGCGCCGATCTGACTCTTGCCTTCACCGCCATTGCCTTTGATGACCATCATCCGCTGGCCCTTGTTGCTGGGGATCAGGCAGTAGCCGATGTATTCCTGCAAGGTGGGGATGTCCTCCGGGTAGAGCAGGCCGTCCAGAAATTGCAGCCAGAGGACGGGTTTCGGGGCGTTGGGGTTGTAGGCCACGGGGAACCGGTTGCGGACGATTTCAGATTTTCCCTCCACAAATTTTCCGTCCAGAAAAAGCGTCCCGTTGGAGAGGTGAATCCGGTCCGCCTTCGGTGGAAAATCCTCCACCAGCGCCGCCAGCTTCATCAGCTCCACAATGTTGCTGATTTTGCGGGGGATATTGCTGACCGCACAGCATTTCAGCTCCTCAAAAATCTCTCCCCGCAGGGGCAGCTCATCGGTCACACGGCCTTCGGGCGTGAAAAAAGCCCCGTTTGTGAAGAGAATCTTGTGCGTCTGCAAGAACTCCTCACAAAACAGGGCTTCGTTAATGTTTTTTCCATCAAACCAGACGGGCACTCCGTCAGGCGGATTGTTTTTCTTCATAGGGCGTTTCCTCCTTCTTTTGTCGTTCCAGCCGCTCCTCCAAGCTGGCAATCAGGTCCTCTTTGTTTAACATTTCTACGATTCTTATCCGTTGTTCCAGTTCGGCGGCAATGAGCAAATCCGCCAGATACTCCACATAGTCCAGCATCTGGCAGGCTTCCACAAACCGGTCATCCAAAGCATCTTCCGGCACCTTGGGCGCATACTGTACCTTCCAGCGTTCTAAAAGATGCAGATAATCGCACAGCACTCGAAGGCAGCGCATTTCCTCCTGCCGGTATGCCGTCAGCAGGGGGCGTTTCGGCTTGGGCAGAGCGATGGCCGCCGGAGGCTTATCCGGGTCAATCCTGAAGTTCTGGGCCAGTTTTTGTGCCGCCTCGAAGCTGCTCAAGCCAAATAGCCTTGCCACAAGGTCGATCACATCGCCGGTGGCCCCGCAGCCGAAGCAGTAAAAGTACCTCTCGTTCAGCTTCATGCTGGGATGCCGGTCCTCGTGGAATGGACAGCGGCACATCCCACTGTGATTGATCTGCAAGCCGTAATGTTCCGCTGCATCCCGCACTTGAATCGTTTGCTTCACCAGCTCAAACAGCGTCATTTTCGCTCCCTCCCCTCTGAAAAATGATTGGATGCCGTTTTTTCCATAGAACCTCTCTTTCTTGCGCTTCCGGCGCAGCTGTTGTATAATGTTGGTGTAGTTCCGAAAAAAGTAATCTGCTTTCAGATTATCCTTTCATTAATAGGAGAAATCCCGGGTGTAAAACGGAACCATTTTTTGAAAAATCATAAAAAATTTTTGAAGGGGGTGGAGTCATGGCGTATCTCACAGCTGATGAGCTTCTGGATACCGAAGATGGCTTCACCGAATGGAATGAGGACGCAGCCGCCGGATCGACGGAGGAAACGCTGGAACAGGCCCTTGCGGAAGAACGCCTGGCAGAGCTGGAAAGCGAGCTGGAGCAGGACGAGCATCCCGTTAATTATGATGCCGAGCTGGAGACCGAGGAGGAAGAAGCGGCCCCGGTCAGCGATAAGCGGCTAAAGCGGGAGATCCGGGCCGAATCTATACGTCGGCTGGAGGAAGCAGCCCGCACGGAGAAGGATTTCTGGACGGTGGTGGAGGAATGGAACAAGCTGGACCGGAACAGGGAACGCCGGGAGCGGGACCACGAAAATCTCCGTGGAGATGTGCCGCTGGAATACCAGGTGGTGCCGGAGCCAAAGCTCATCCCCAGATGGATGAACAACCCTGCATACCGGCAGCTGATGGCCGGGGATTTTCTGGATGTCCTGTTTGACTGCCCCTATGAGATGCACCAGCTGAGCGCCGACCCATTTATCTCCGGCATGATCGAAAATCTCAGTGAGGAACACAAGGAAGTCCTGTATTTTCTCTCTTTGCGGCTCTACAGCACCACCCGGCTTGCTGCCATTCGTGGGGAGTCTGACCGCAATATCCGCAAGCTGCGGAAAACTATCCGTAAAAAATTGCAGCGCCAGATGTATGACCATCTGTGCGGCAAACCAGAACATAGTCTGACCTTGCGGGAACGTCAGTTTTTGGAGGAATACTCGAAAATCGCAAAGAAACAGGGCAAGGACGCCGTGATCCGGCGGGAAAACAAGACCAAGCGCAGAAAAAAGAAAAACCGCCCCTGATAATTGGGACGATTAAGGAGAAAGGGCGTGTATGATGAAAAATTTGTTTGAACAGTCCCGTTCCCATTGGGTGCGGTACGATCATTATGAGCTGAAAACAGCGGAAGATGGCAAGCGGTACATCACCCCCGGCAAAAACGCAAAGCCGGATGTCTACAATCCGCTGAAAGAGGTCCCGAACATTGTGTTGGATGCACTGAATGTGGGGATGCTGCTGATGGGGCGTAAAGCGGAGGCAGAAGTGGAAAAGGCCGTGATGGAGTTTGTCACTCGGTACGGCCTGCTGGGTCTGATGACCGCCTTGCCCACCACACCAACCTTTATGGAGTACGAGGCGGTTTACCTGCCCAAAAACCACTTTATCAAAGAGGAATCCAAGGAAACAGACGAATATCTGTCCCTGTTTTACCCCTTTGACAAGTTAGACCTGGTGAAAAAGGGGATCGAATCCATATGGAATGTATCTGGAGATCGGGCCATGATCGCCCTGACCATGACCTTCATGGACGAACCGATGGCCAAGACCATGAGCTTCCAGCGGGAATATGCGGAACCTTACGACTGGGTTGCCCAGCAGTTCAAAGACTGGGCCTTTACCTTGACCAACGCCTTTTTCTACTACAATGACTATGACTTCATGAGCGAGGACGAACGGGGATTGAATCGTAAGGCTATGGCCGCATTTGGCGGGATCGCTCCCAGCTACCACATCGAGCTGCTGGATAAGCCTACCATTTACTGGGATTTCCATTCCCTGCTGCTGGGTATCCAGATGATGTTCAGCTTCATGCTGGTGGACGATGAGCAGCCCCTGCGCCTGTGCAAGCATTGCCATAAGGTGTTTTTGGGCAGCCGGTCCAACGCCGCTTTTTGCAGTCCACGGTGCAAGAACCAGTACAATGTCTACAAGAGCCGTGAGAAATCCAAGGGGGAAAAGGACTAATCAGGATACTTCTTGCCCCACCGGAACCCGGAACTAATGGGGACACTTTTGATACCCTTGTTTTTGTTTTTTGGTGTATATACAAACCTTCCCCGTATTGTATATTTTACGACTTCAGAAAACATAAAAAATCCCGCAGATTTCAACCCGGTATAAGGATGAATTCTGCGGGATTTTATATTATTCATGACACCGGAAAGTCACATTGGCACAAAGATTTATGCGTAAATTATGTGACAACCCTTTCGGCGAGGAACTTTATGATGCTTCTGCTTAATCCATCCAACAAAAAGGAAATCACGAAGCTGCCTACTGTTAAAAGTAACAGCCCGCCAACCCAGTAGAGAGGCGTTACACGGTGGTTGACAAGAACGGGGACTATCACCAAGGTAATAGCCAAGTGATGTACAAGGAAGACTCCAAAACAGCGACGGGATAACCAATGCAAAGCCTTTTGAAGAAACGGACCACAAAACAGGAGTAACTGCCCTAAATAAAACACCATTACAAACACTCCAATACTGGCTGCGGCTACAATCCAATATTCAGGACACCCAAGGCCATACAGTACCAAAGTGGTCATTCCTGCTAAAATTCCTGGAATCCAAAGGGATGGGAGACACCCGCCCAAAAAGATCCCCATGAAAAACAACGGCAGCTGGCCAATCAATGTGGGATAAAGCTGCCCCGGATTTTCCACAAAACAACAAGCCAACCAGGCAAAGAGAGCTCCTACGGCGGCGAGAACAACTCCCCGGCGTCGAATCATGCGCCAAAGTACAGGAAAAACAGCGTAAAGGAACAGAATACAACCCAAATACCACTCTCCAATTTTGTAAAACGTAGGCGTGAAAGACTGAAAATATCCATCTACTCCCACTATAGAGAGAAGCAGTTTCCACGGAGCTACGCCTTCATTGTTGCCACATATAATATCGCTGTAAAAAAAAATGGGAAAAAAGCAAAGCCAGAAAAGAGGGTAAATGGCCAGAAAACGTCCCCAAAGATAGCGCTTCATGGACCAGCTGCGGCTTTTTTCCTGCCAGCACAAGCAAGATCCAGAAAGGAGAGTCATGGTGTATACCGCCACTTGGACCAGCGGCTCCATAGCGGGAAGAAAATCTGCTGGACATAGTCCCCGAACGGCGGTTTCTACCTGATAATGATAGAATACTACCACCAAGATTCCGAATACCCGAATCAAATCCAGACCGGGAAGATGTTTGAACTCTTTCATGGCCAGCCTCCTAAACTCTCTTGACATATAAGATAGGAGGCATTTCTTTCTATTCGATGACTTGGAAGGTGACAAAGTTGTCAGAAACAATGTATTTACCAGGAAGATTACATATCAGATGACAGATCAGTCACGCACAGAGTACTATTCCGTGATAAAATAATATGGCACATTAAACATTTGAAGTGAGGAAATCATCCCAATGGTTCGGATATTGTTGATTGAAGATGACTCCACTATTGCAGCCGGGCTGGCGTATTCTCTGGAACAGGAGGGGTGGAGTGTCACTTGCAAGGGCACTCTGGCGCAAGGGAGAAACGCCTTAGAGACTGGAGAATACCAGCTGCTATTGGTGGATGTCGGTTTGCCTGATGGTAGCGGCTACGATCTGTGTGCTGCTGCTAAAAGCAGGAATATTCCGGTGATTTTTGCCACTGCAAGAGGGGATGAGGGAAGCGTAGTACTGGGCCTGGATATGGGGGCTGACGATTATATCGTTAAACCCTTTCGGTTGCGGGAAGTGGCCAGCCGCATCCGGGCCGTACTACGCAGAGCGGCCGGAGAGCGAGAGCAGTTGGTTCGGTTGGGGGAACTGGCGGTAGATACACAGAAAGGCCAAGTGACCCGTAACGGAACTCCCATCTTGCTTACCGCTCTGGAATACCGATTACTGCTTACTTTTCTGTCTCATCCTGGACAGACTCTCACCCGGGGGCAACTGTTGGAAGGAATCTGGGATGTGGCAGGAAATTTTGTCAATGACAACACCTTGTCTGTGTATATCAAGCGACTGCGTGACAAGCTGGAAATGCCAGGACACCCTCTCATTTCCACTGTACGTGGAATGGGCTATCGGCTGGAGGTAGATGGCCATGACAAGAAATAAGGAATTATATCTGCCTATCGCCCTCAGCATGGCTCTGACTTTGGTTTCAGGGCTGCTCTGTGGCTTTTTGGGTGGCCCCTGGGTAGCACTGACAGGGAGCGGGTCCGTTCTTCTCACCACACTGCTCTGGATGAGCACAACATGGAGCCGGTATAAAAAGCTGCAGGAATTAGGAGAATACCTGGCTTCGGTATATGCAGGCGGGGAACTTCTGGATATTCGTGACAATCGGGAAGGAGAACTGAGCCTTCTGAAGAACGATCTGCACAAGATTACCGTTACCCTGCGTCAGCAAAGTGCCCAGCTGGCTCATGACAAGGAATTTTTGCAGCAGCTTCTGGGCAATATTTCCCATCAACTGCGCACCCCTCTTACCGGAATGCTGGTTATGGCGGACTTGCTGGCACGACCAGACCTACCGCTGGAAAAGCGCCAGGAATTTACCGGGCAGCTTACTGCACAGCTGGAACGAATGCAATGGTTACTGGAGAGACTTTTGACCTTGTCCCGGTTGGATGCCGGGTGCCTGGAACTGGAACGAAAAACCGTTTCACTGCCATCTTTGCTGGATAGAGCTACTGCTCCGGTAAGGGTGGCCCTGGAACTGCGTGGCCAGACTTTAAAAGTGGAGTGCCCTCAAGACCTCCTGTGGGATGGGGATGAAAAATGGACCGCAGAGGCTGTAACCAACCTGGTGAAAAACGCTTCTGAGCATTCCCCGGAAGGAGGCTTGGTAAAAATTTCCGTGAGCAAGGATGTACTGAATCTTTGGATCACAGTGGAAGATAATGGCCCCGGTATCCCGGAATTGGATATGCCCTATTTGTTTCGGAGATTTTATCGTGGCAGTAATGCCGCTCCGGGCAGCGCTGGTATCGGCTTGGCTTTGGCGGCAGAATTAGTTCGAGCTCAAGGCGGCAGTGTGGTGGCAGAAAATCAGACCCCAGGCCCTGGTGCTCGTTTTATCCTCAAATTGCCCATACATCCCGGTAGTTTGTGACAAAACTGTCACCCAGACAGTCATCAAGAGGAAAGAAACAGCCAGTATACTCAAGATGTGGGGGCAACAAAGGCGTTGCCCAGTCTTGATACCAGGAGGGAAATATGGAATTACTGCGTGTGGAACACCTTAGCCGTTATTATGGGGAAGGTCCTGCCCAAGTAAAGGCACTGGATGATGTGTCATTCTCCGTAGAAAAAGGGGAGTTTGTCGCCATTATGGGCCCGTCTGGCAGTGGAAAAAGCACCCTCATGCACCTGCTTGGAGGGGTGGACAAGCCCACAGCCGGACATGTATGGTTACAGGGCACCGATCTTTACAAATTGGACGAGAACGCACTGGCCATTTTTCGACGGCGCCAGATAGGTCTGGTGTATCAGTTTTACAATCTACTTCCTGTGCTCAATGTACGGGAAAACCTGACCTTACCTTTGCTGTTGGATGGACGCAATGTCAACAAAAACCAGTTGGAACAGCTGGCCCAAATTCTGGGCATCCAGGATCGGATGAACCATCTGCCCCATCAGCTTTCCGGCGGTCAGCAGCAGAGGGTCAGCATTGGCCGGGCCCTGATTACCAGCCCTGCCCTTCTGTTGGCAGATGAGCCTACCGGCAACCTGGACAGCAAAAACAGTGCTGAAGTGATGGCTTTGCTGCGTTATTTTCATGAGAAAAAAGGTCAGACATTATTGGTCATTACCCACGATGAACGGATTGCCTGTCAGGCAGACCGACTCATTACTGTGGAGGATGGGCATATTGCTCAGGACGAGGCGGTGCGGCCATGAAAAATATTGTGCACACTTTGACTCTCGCTCAGATGCGGGCTAATCCCCGTCGTACCCTTGTGACTCTGGTGGGTGTGGTTTTATCGGTGACCATGCTCACGGCAGTTTTTGCGGGGGCTGATTCCTTTTTGAATCTTCTGTACCGGCAGGCAGCACAGGACAACGGCACCTGGCATGGCAGAGCCTTTGAGACTGGAGAACAGGTGGTAGAAAATCTGTCCCAGGATGACAGGATTGACCAACTGGGCCTGGCAGCCAGTTGGGGAGTGTCTCCCCTGGACGACAGCAATAGGTGGGGGGCCGCTCTCTATGGAGTAAACCAGTCATTCTACCAGCTTTTGAGGGTAGAGTGTCTGGAAGGAAATCTTCCTTCCACAGAGAACGAACTGGCCATTTCTCAAACTCTCGCCAAAAAGACCGGTTGGAAGATTGGAGACCAAGTCTCTTTGGATTTGTTACGAGTATGGACCCCACAAGGGGTGGATTCCGCAGGGGAAATGATCTATCGGCAAACCAGCGGCCCGGGAATCATGGGATTATCGGACAGCTATATGCTCCGTTCTGTGGGGGAAAAACAGTTCACGATTACAGCTATTGTGGACCCAGGCGGTTTTGATGATCAAAATGTGTTCGCCTGGGAACCATGTTTTACAGTTCTGGAGGATCAGATCCCCCCGGATGGATTGTGGTGCGCTTATTATACTGTCAGTTCGCTGGGGCGAGAACTGTATGACCTGCTGGAAAGTATCCAGAAATGGCAGGCAGACTTGCCTGTCGATGCTGGAGGCGTGGGGACCATCGATCTAAACCGGCAGCTCTTGCTTTATTATGGCATAGATTATCCGGGCAGCCTTCTATTGCCTGCCTTTTACGGTTTGATGGCGGTAACACTTCTCATTATTCTGGTGGGTGCTGTGTCTCTGGCTCGAAACGCCTTTGCCATCAGTATGACGGAGCGCACACAAATGCTGGGAATGTTGGCCAGTGTGGGGGCTACCCGGGCGCAGAAGCGGCAGTCCGTCTTGTATGAAGCCTTTATTCTGGGATTGATTGGCATCCCTTTGGGCCTGATTGCAGGCTGTGGAGGAATGGCGATTACACTGGTTTTTCTGAATAGTCAGGTACAGGAACTGTTTCAATTTTCTCAGCCTCTTTATCTTTCGGTACGGCCTCTTCCCCTGGCCGCTGCAGCCCTGCTGGCAGCCTTGACTCTGGCATTCAGTGCACTGCAACCGGCCTTGAAAGCCAGCAGGATCACGCCCATGGATGCCATCCAAGGAGAAGGTCAGGTTCAATTTCATTCCAATGATGTAAAAACAGGAAAACTGACTGGAAAGATTTTCGGCTTTCCTGGAATTTTGGCCCTCAAAAATTGTAAGCGAAACCGGGGACGGTATCGAGCAATTGTATTTTCCCTGGCGCTCAGCGTAATTATGCTGCTGGCTGGTACCGGACTTTCTTATTATGTGGACCGTGCCATGGGAGTGCGTTACGGGACAGACAGTCCCTTAGCAACGGCGACCATCACCTTCAACGATCCTTCCTTGGATACCGCTACCTATACGGATGATCTGAAAGCTCTGGCTGGAACAGGGGAAGTACGGTTGGTCGGAGGTTTGCAGGCTGGAGAGATGGGCAGCTTCACTTTGAATTGGGCGGATATGAGCCAAGACGCAATAAAATGGTTTCAAAACCAGAGCGGTCTCTTAGATGAACAGGATTATACTTCTGAGGACGGCCAAAATGTCACCGTCTATCCCACCTTGCTGGTCATGGATGACCAGGAGTTTTCCGACTGGGCAGGCAAGGAAGTTTCCTTGAATTCGGATTATCTGGATTGTGTTATGATCACCAGCACCTATCTGTATAATGCAGGCAGCTACACTCAGCTGAAAAATGCTCTGAATCTACAACCTGGATTTTCTATGGAGTTTGCACAAGAGAACGGGTTTGCAGACACTTGGCACGTAGCAGCACTGGCGGAGGATTTCCCTTATTCCGGAAACACGGTCACCTCCAACACCGTGGAAAGCCTTACTTTACAGTTGGTGACCAGTCGCAGTGTATTCCAAGCATTCCTGAATCGGCAGGCAGACCTGGGCAGAAGCGGTGCATACTACTGGCAGGTGCAGTACATTCACCCTGAAAGTATTTCCGCCCTAACCAGCGGATTGGAGGAATGGTCCCTAAACAACAGCTATGGCCTGCCCCAAGGGGTGATCAGTGCAAACTACAATTCCCTTGCCATGGGTGGCCTTCAGCGGTTTGGAATGCTTCTACAAATCTTATGTACCGGGTTTGTTCTGCTGCTATGTCTGGTATGTATGGCCAATATTCACAATAGCCTCTCTACGGGAATGGAACTGCGTGCTCGGGAATATGGAATTCTCCGCAGCGTAGGAATCACACCCGTGGATTTCCGTAAGATGATTTGGCTGGAAAGTCTTTTCTACGGAATCAAAGCGCTGTGCTGGAGTTTACCTTTTGGAATGGGCGTGTTGGCCCTGGAATACTATGCTATCCGACGAGCATTCCAACTCCCCTTCTGTCTGCCAGTGGGCAGCATTGTCCTGGCAGTTGTTTTAGTAATGGGGGTATGCTGGATTTCTGGACTTCTGACCCGCAGGAGTCTGGAGGAGCAGACTATTACCGAGGCCATTCAGAAAAAACTTTTTTAAACAGAAGCCGCAGAAGTGTTTTCCTTCTAAAAGGGCTCTCGGAAGAGGTCACCTAAAGGTGGCCTCTTCTCGTGTCAAGAGAAGAAATACAGTACAATGGATATGAATGATGAGAAGAGCTGATATTGTTTCTGTGTAAACAGCAAATAAAAACCTGTAATTATCTTGTACAGAGACAATAAAAATGACGGGTAAGCATTTTTGTGTGCTTACCCGCCTTGTTTCATCTGTTAATTTTCAAATGGCTTGTATACAGTCACGGTTTTCAGATACTTCACGGGATCGCCGTTCAGCACCAAATCTGCATACTCAGCCGGAGCATTATAAATCAGCCAGTCCAGCTCAGAGCGTTCATACATATTGTCGGCCACTTCATTCTCTACGGCGATGGTATCAATGGAAATCATGCTGCCATCGGCATATTTTAACTCGACACAAGCGGTGTCGATATTGAATTCACAGGACAGTAAATGGTTCACAGCGTTAATCTCCTTACAGCTTTCATTTTTAACAAATAATCTGTCGTGATGAACCCGCTTCCCGAATGTTGATTCCCACACTCCGCACCAATTCCGCACCAATTTGTCATGAAAGTATATGTAGATGCATGGGGTTATGTGACGGAAAAGTTCGTAAATATGGGAAATATTGAGCTTTGTGAAGGAATATTGAGATATAAAAAGGCCGATTATCCACCGATACCTAATTTCATTTGTACTCATTCTCCTTAACGGAATATTTTGACTGTCTATCATTATACCCAACCAGCGCACTGCGTGCAAGGGCAGGGCGCGGCCATGCTCATAATTTTGCGCAATTCTACACATTTTACCTGTTTTGACCACCGGTTGTTCTTTATTTTTCCACATTTATGCCTTATAATGTTAAAAGGTCGAATCAAAATACCCCCGTACCGGCCCTGTCCAGCGCGGGAAAACATGGGGCAATACCGCATAATTCTAAGTGCCGATACGGCGAGCGAGGTGCGGCAGATGCTAAGCCAAAAGCGCAGATAATACTG
>ENA-OPSV01001397-OPSV01001397.1-human-gut-metagenome-genome-assembly--contig:-NODE-1397-length-16703-cov-4.069678_pt1 | contig 16703 bp, 12 predicted proteins | sample MGYA00241460_ERZ501912 | MGnify/ENA primary metagenome ERZ501912 (study PRJEB25962, sample SAMEA2042402) | human gut metagenome | biome: human gut; feature: human-associated habitat; material: faeces...
TACCGGATGATGAACAAAAGCCTTCCATCTCTTCCAGAATTGAAGGATAAACTGTTCGGCAGATTTTCTCACATTTTGCTGCAAACGCCTTCTTTTCTTTGAGAATTCCCTGCGGGATTTGCTGTGAATCTTCAGCAGAAAAAAAGAGCCTGTTTTTCTTTACCAGATCACTGCTTCCAACCTGTTTGCCAGCTTCAAAGGGAGTAAGACCCAAATCAAAAAAATACATATCCATTGGTTTAACAGTGATAAGGAACTAATTTACTTATCAACTGTTAGCTGACGGTTTCCGGGGTGCATACGGACAAATCCCGTCTGATTTCTAACAGGAAGTCAGACGGGATTTTACTTATAATCTCAGATTGAGAACAGGAAAGAACATGTTTTGGAGGAACCATTAATGACGAAACTGATTCACGCTTTCTACAACATGGATACCAGCTCCGTGGAGCTAACCTACAACGACGGCTCCGTCCTTACGATTGATTGTGAGAAAGTGGAGAACCACTACGATGTTACAAACGGACAGATGGCAGACCTCGATTGGCTGCTATACAACGCCGCGATGGAGTATGCTAGTCTGGTGTTGTCCGGGGAAATGGAGAACTACCTGAAAGGGCCTGCACTCCACGGAATAGAAGATTCATAAAGGATGCCGGTGTGTCGTGTTTGCGATACACCGGCAAATAAAACTTCTCTACGTACTTTTCTCTCTATGCGTCCTGTGCAAAAAAAGGTTTGGAATTCGATACAATAAGTATGAAAATCCAAATAACGCACTTAGGAGGGAACCAAAATGGCAGAAAGAATATTATCTGAAGAAACCATCAATACCTTTCGTGAATATCTGGTCCTGGAGGAAAAAAGCACGGCCACCGTGGAGAAATATCTCCGGGATGTCCGTGCTTTTCATTTGTTTGCATGCCAACGGCTGTGACAAAAGAGCGGATGATGGCTTATAAAAAGTATCTGATTGAAAAGGGATATGCAGCCAGTTCAATCAATTCCATCACGCAAAGAAAAACGGCATCCGTTCTGGAGCGATCTTTATTACCAGGAACGGGAAGCCGTTGGACCGGAGCAATATTTGGGCGCAGATGAAATCCCTCTGCGAGGCAGCCGGAGTAAAAGCCAGCAAGGTGTTTCCCCACAATCTGCGCAAGCTGTTTGCCCGGACTTTTTACGGTATTGAGAAAGAGATCGCCAAATTGGCCGATATCCTGGGACACAGCAGCATCGACACAACAAGAATCTATATTATGACCACCGGCACAGAACACCGGCGAAAAATCGAACGATTGGGCCTTGTAGTTTAGGCAATAAAAAACACCACATAATTTCCATTATGTTGTTTACTAGCCCAGACTGAATGCCAACTTAACAATAGCGCACTCTATTTTGGGTGCACCAAAGCCACCCTCATACTCTATGAAAAAAGAATTTGAGGGTGGCTTCGTGCTTCCCGCTTTTTGTACTGCCACTTTTATCTTAGATTTTACCATCTTTTTACATGCTTTTCCTGTGCCACTTGATTTTCATGTATGCTCATGCTAAAATTATTTTGATTGGAAATTGGGCATATATCTTTTGATATAATCGTTTCACTACATAATAGAAATAATGTGTTGCGCTGAATGCCGCATTCATCTAGTTGAAACTCAGCACAGCGTGAGGAATATTACTTCCGTGCTGTGGAGTAAGGATTTGGGGCAGGTGAAGAATAACTGCTGCCTCTTTTTTGCTTTTGTGCTGTGCGGCACAGATTTGGAGGTGCTCTATGACGGATAAAGAATTGCGGCGTTTGAGCCGGAGTGAGCTGCTGGAAATGCTGATTGCCCAGACAGAAGAAAACAGCCAGCTGAAGATCAGGCTGGAGCAGGCGGAAGCACAGCTTCGGGACCGCAGGATCGAGATCGACAAAGCCGGTTCCCTGGCGGAGGCTGCCCTGTCCCTCAACGGTGTCTTTCAGGCGGCGGAGGCCGCGGCGCAGCAGTATCTGGAAAATATCCAGCGGATCAGCAGCCAGCAGGATGCCATCAGCCGCGTTATCAAGGAGCAGTCGGCAAAAGAGGCCGCCCAGATCCGGCAGGAGGCAGAGGCGTACAGCCAAAAAGTACACGCGGATGCGGATGCCTACTGGAAGCAGGTCGCTGCCAGAGCGTCCAAACTGCTGGCAGACCAGGAAGCACTGCGGCAATTGATTCAGTCCGCTGGAGAGGTTGATATCAATGAAGAACACAGCAAATCCGTCCCGCGAGCTTCCAACCCTGGAACAGCTCGAAACGGAGCTTGACAGAGAGAAATACAAAAAGCGATATCGGCGGGTCCTGAGAAGCACTGTCTATACCCTTGTGGTCGTTGCGGCTGTAGCCGTATTGGTCGCCACCATCTGGATGCCGGTGCTGCAGATCTACGGGGCTTCCATGGCCCCGACGCTGGACGAGGGAGATATTGTGCTCTCTGTCAAAGGGTCGGATTGTGAACTGGGCGATCTGGTAGCCTTTTACATGGGCAACAAGATTTTAGTCAAGCGTTGTATCGCCGGCCCCGGTCAGTGGGTGGATATCGACGTTGAGGGCAATGTGTATGTGGACGGCAATCTGTTGGATGAGCCGTATCTGACAGAAAAATCCCTGGGGGATTGTGACATTGATTTGCCCTACCAGGTGCCGGATAACCGGTACTTTTGCATGGGCGACCACCGCTCTACTTCTGTGGATTCCCGCAGCACTACGGTGGGCTGCGTCTCCGGTGAACAGATCGTCGGAAAAATCGTATTCCGGGTCTGGCCGATAGCAGATTTTGGGATACTTAAATAGAGAGTGGGTGATTGGCATATGAAGCACGGTGCGTTACAGAGCGCAGAAAAATATACGAAGACACATCAAAGGAAGAAACGCTGGTACCGGGTTGTAACCGGTCTTGCCTGCGTTGTGGTGTTCTGCACGGTCTACGCATTGATTCTTCCCGCCATTACCATGGAAAAGGGAGCGTGTGAGATTCCTGAACACACCCATTCGGAGGCTTGCTACACGCAAGTAACCTCTGCCACCCGGACCGAGCCGGTGTGTACCATCGAAAGCCTGAATCTCCATCAGCATGACGGTACCTGCTATGACAGCGAAGGAAACCTGACGTGCGGGTATGCAGACTTTGTCGTTCACCAGCATGATTCGGCATGTTATGACGAAAATGGGAACCTTTGGTGCCCGCTGCCGGAGATCGAGACCCATGAGCACACCAGAAGCTGCTATGCCGTGCCGGAAACAGACGCACCCGAAGTACATACCCATACGGATGATTGCTACACCGTGGAGCGCGGCGAATTGATCTGTACGGAATCTACGGAACCGGCCCATGTGCATACGGATAACTGCTACACAGAAACGTCTGCTTTGGTCTGTGAAGAAGATCATGAGCATACCGAAAGCTGCTATGAGACAACGCGGGAACTGACGTGCGGCGACACAGAGGAGCCTGTACACCAGCACACCGACCAGTGCTACGAGCAGATAAAGACGTTGATCTGCGAGCTGCCCACCGAACCGGCGGAAGAAGCAGAACCTGCCGAACCGGAGTTGATCTGTGGGGAGAAAGAAATCATTCTCCACACCCACGAGCCCTATGAATCCCCGGAGGACCCGGGCTGCTATGATGATGACGGCAATCTGATCTGCGGCAAAATCCAGGTTTTGGAGCATCAGCACACGGATGCGTGCTTTAAGACGGTGGAGGAACCGGCGGATACCGAGGCTCTGACCTGTACGCTTCCCGAGGATGAAAAACACACCCATACCGCCCTGTGCTATGGCACCTGGGAATTGACCTGCGATATGGAGGAACATACCCACACGGCGGAATGCAGCACTGCGGAAGAAACAGAAGCGACAGAAGAAACGGAAGAAACGACCGAACCGGAGGAAGAGATGTCCGGCATGGAGATCGATCCCAGCCTGCCGGTTATGGGCACTGCCTACGCTTCTGGCACCACAACACGCGCTTATTCGGTGATGACTCTGGATGCGGATACAACAGGGGCAACCGATCCCGTTTCCGTAGGAAACTATATCACAGGCGCAACACTCTATTACCGCACGGATGAAAACGCAGCGTGGACCGATGTATCAGGCGCGACGGATATTCCCGGCGACGCGGATTTCAAGCTGGTGATCAGCTACGGCAACGTCCCTATTGATGATCTCCTGGCTGCGGGCGGGAAAATGACCTATACCCTGCCGGACCTGCTGCGCAACGCCACGGCCAACGGCAGCATCACCAGCGGCAGCACGACCGTGGGCACCATCACGGTGGCAAACAATACGGTCACCCTTGCCTTTGACACCACTTGGCTGGCAAAGCAAAAGACAGCGACGAATACCGTCATCAGCGGCGACTTTTTTGTGGAAGCAGAAGTGAACCTGTCGCAGGTCGGCGAAGATGGAAAGGGTCAAATTGTCATTGGCAAGACAACGATCAACATCGATTTTGCTGGTGACATTGTCGCCAAGTACGGAAATGTGGATCTGAGCAAAACCGTCTCGGCCATCTCGGAGGAGACAGACGGCGATTATCTGACTTACACCCTGACCGTGAAGGCCGGTGCGGACGGCTGCCCGGAGGTCAAGGCGGTGGATACCTTTGCGGATACCACGTACATTAAAGAATATGTGGGCGTGACCGGTACATCCACGGCGACCAACGATTCTGACGGCCCCACGGAGACCAGCACCGACATAGGATTCACAAATGGAACAGTTTGCCTCGACCCAGCTGCGACGGATACAACTCCCGGCACCCTGGTCTGGGTTATCGGCAATATGGCAGCCAACGAAACCCGGACTCTGACATACCGGGTCAAGCTGAAGGATGCATACACCGGCGTCACGGCAAAGGGAAATCTTCAGAACACGGCGAACGTTTACTCCAAAACTTACCAGCGTGATAGTGATAGCGCTACCTTTACCCCGAAAGCCGAAGCTACCATGTCGAAAGTGGCTTCTGAGTTTACTCCAAATGAAAACGGCGGAGGCACCATCACCTACACCATTTGGGTGCAGGCCAATGCGGACAACAGCTATGTCCTGGACAATGTGAAAATCATGGACGCGTTGGACGGTTCAATCGAAAATCGGAATGGGACCTTAACAGCCATCCGCAAAAATCTGTCCTACGATGAAACCTCTTTCCACCTCTATCAGGGCGGTTCCTACCGCCAGAACGGAAGCAGCGGCTTAACGGAGATTACGGCAGAAACTACACTGAACATCACGGATACGGACAATGACGGCAAGAAGAACGACAGCTTTACCTATTACGTTGGTTCCCTGGCTCCCGGTGAGAGCAAGACCCTGACCTACACGGTGAATGTGGAGCCCGGTGTGTTCGTGGCGGCGGGAAACAAAGCTGCCCAGATCAACAATCGCGCCTGCATTTATACCGATGACAGCGGAACAGATGACGGTGTACGGCTGAACAGCTATTACACCAGTAAGACCATTAACCGCAAGGTCTGGAGCCGAAAGCTGGCGGGCGGGAAGCAGGAGACGGAAAGCACTGTGTCCATGGGCGACAGCGTGTATGACGCCACCGGCGGTTCCGTTACCCAAATCCCCTCCCCTGACAGCAGCTTCACTGTGCCTGCCGGCAGCTACAAGTATCAGGTGGCAGCCAATGAGGCGGGAGACTGGGATCTGTCCTCTGCGTCCATGGCTGACAACCTGGGCAGCCAGTACATGGAGTTTGTGGGCTATGTCCGGGTGGATGCCTATACCATCAGCAGCAACGCACCCGATTCCGGCCTGGACGATGCAGCAGCCATTGCCAATTTGAGCGGCCGCACGTCCGATCGAACCGTCTGGGTAAAAGTTGACGGGCAAACCTCCTTCCGCTTCACACCTGAGCAGATTGAATTGAATGGAACGCAAGCCTACCTTCTGACCTACTACGCGCGGCCCAAGAATACCGACGGCATTACGCAGGTGGTGGTAAGCAACAGATTTAACCTGTCCGGCACGGTGGGTATCGGCAATATTCAATACGAGCTTGCCGGAATTGGCGTGGAGGCCTCTGTCATCGTGGAAGGCGGCAACAGCTTTGCTGCGGAAAAGCAGAGCTGGTACTACGAAAAACCCCAGGTGCCCACCGGAGACTTTGCCAATGGCGCACTGTACTGGGTCATCAAGGTGGATGGAACGGTTCTGCCCAAGAACACTGCCATTAAGGACGTCACGAATGCGGTCGGCGGGTCGGCTCACTTTATTCGGGACGCCTCCCTTGTGGGCGTATATACGGGCAATTTGAGAACGAACTCTCTCGCGGATTATGCGGATTTGGATTCGCTAATCGCCAGAGGCCCGCTGACGGCCTTAGAAAGCAGTAACTATACCGTTAAGAAAGACAACTCTTCTCTGACGCTGACCCTGAATCAAGGGATTTCCTTGGAGCAGGATGATTCCCTTTATCTGATTGTCAAGACCGAGCCGGATAAACTGCCCACCAAGAAACGAGACGCCTTTACCTATAACAATAAGCTGCAAAGCTCCTCTGACGGCACCACCTGGCTGGACCACAACACGGCCAGCAAGACCCTGTACGGCAGCGAAAATATCTTTAAGGAACTGGGCCGTGTCTTTACCTATCCCGGTTCCGGCAACTCCATCACGAACATCCAGCCGCTTGGCACAAATCAGGACATCAGCACACGCGCGCTGAACGGAGCGGCGGGTACCTATGTGGCCTGGCAGATTCATGTGAACTATGAGGGCAGCCTGTCCGGGCGGCACCGTGTGGTCGAGCAGATCCCGGATGGGATGGAGGTAACCTATGTCCGTATGTGGTGGCTGGGAGGTAAAGCAGCTCAGCAGAATCCCAAACCCACCCTTGTGCAGCTCACAGATTCGGAAATCGACGCCCTGGGCGGCAGCTGGAAGGAATACGAGAATACCCTGCCCGGCAACAACGTGAAAAACCAGACGAACTACTATTACACCAACGGTCATCAGGTGATCTGGGCTATTGACAATCTGGTAGCCGGAGGCGGATTCCGGGACGATTATGCCGTGGAGATACAGATCGTCTGTAAGGTAACGGATCCTGACGTTCTTCTGGGCGGCGTGAGCAAGGAGTTCAACAATGAGGTCAGCCTGCAAAATTCCGAGGGAACGACCATCGGCAACGACAGCAATGGTGTGACAATTAAAAAACAGACGCTGTCCAAGCAAGACACTTATAACCCCGAAACCAATGGCGGCCGGTATCCCTTTAAGATCAAGCTGAATGAGTTGGGCGAGGATCTGGTCAGCGGGTCGGATACCATCACCCTGGTGGACGAGCTGAGCGATACCCTGATTCTGGACACCACTTCCATTCAGGTGGTGAACACCAAGACAGGCGAGAAGGTAACTAACTGGACCTCTTCGGTGGAGGGACAGACCCTGAAAATTGTCCTGCCGGACAACCGGCCTCTGACCGTTACCTATGAAACCACAGTCAACGCCGCGCCGGGTCAGACCATCTCCATCTCCAACAAAGCCCATTGGGAAGGCTATGCCACCCCCAGCGGCGGCAGCGTAGAGGACAAAGGATTCAGCTATTCCACCGGCGGTACCGTTGGTGCGGACACTTCTCCCAGTGTAACAGTCAAAAAGCTGGACCAATACAATACCAGCCTGGCCTTGCCCGGCGCGACGTTCACTCTGGTGGAGGGAACCTATGCTAACGGTAGTTTTACCGCAACAGAAAATGGCCTTTCCCTGACCGGCACCACCGGCGGGGACGGCACCCTGACCTTCGGAAAAGAAAGTGGTCAGACCATGAAATATAACACGGTCTACTGCCTTACTGAAACAGCCGCCCCGGAGGGCTATGTGATGGATGCCGTGCCCCACTACTTCGCTGTGGCAAAGCAGGAGAACGGAAGCTATCCCACCTTCCCGAATGGTGTGGCCGTCTGGTATCAAAGCGCGGACTATACGTGTCAGGCCTACAACCACAAGGGCGAAGCCACGGTGGCCAAGGCATTTTTGGATGCGGGCGGCAATCATCTGGCAAAAATCGACGGCACCTACCGTTTCGGAATCTATACCGAAGCAAATCCCATCGGCAATCCGCTGCAAACGGTGACCATCAAATACGCGAACAGCACGGTCACGCCGGAGAGCGGGACAGCGAAGTTTACAAACCTGACCCTTGGCGGAACCTATTACATCTACGAGCTGGATGGTTCCAGTCAGCCAATTTCGGGCAATGTGCCGGCCACGGTGAACAGCAGCAGCTTCCTTGTGACTTACCTCAACGGCCCTGCGGTAACGGTTCCCGCAGATGGGAGTGCCGCAGCCACCGTTACCGTGACCAACCAAGTCTGCTACCCCGAGCTGCCCAACACCGGCGGGGTCGGTACGATACCGTATGCCATAGGAGGCTTCCTGCTGCTTACGGGCGCGGCGTTCCTCCTGTTGTATCACCATACCAAGCGCAGAAAGGAGGATTCAGTATCTTCCTGATGTGCAGCATCCCTGTTGTCACCCACCCCCAAAAGCAAGAAAGAAAGAAAATAACACAATGAAACACACAAAGAAACTTGCCAGCTTGCTGCTGGCCCTGGTCATGGTCTTTGCCCTGGCCACTACCGCGTTTGCGGCAGAAGACACTACAATTTCGGCTCCCGAGGGAAGCAACCGCACCTATGATGTTTACCAGATCTTCACCGGCGACCTCCATGAGGGTGTTCTGTCCAACATCAAGTGGGGCAAGAACGGCACCGGCACCGTGGGAAAAGCAGTTGACCAGACTATTCTTGATGCTCTGGCCGCTGTAAACAGCAAGAGCGATACTGAGAAGTTGGCTGTGATTCAGACTTATGTCAATTTCGACTCCACAGCTATCGGTACCGTTTCCGACAGCAATCCGCTGACCGTACCCACCGGCTACTATCTGATCAAGGACAACGGCCCTGTCAATGACGGTGAAGCCTACTCCCTGTATGTCGTCCAGGTTGTCGGCCCCACGACTATCTCTCCCAAGGTTGGAACCACAACCTCCGATAAGAAGGTTAAGGACACCAATGACAGCACGGCGAACTCCACCACTGATTGGCAGGATTCCGCTGACTACGATATTGGCGATGCCGTACCCTTCAAGCTGAGCGCCACCATCGCGCAGGATTACGCCAACTACACCCACGACTACAAGCTGACCTTCCACGATAAGGAAGATACTGGCCTGAGCTTCAATAAGGATTCTGTGAAAGTCTATGTTGACGGAACGCTGATTACCACTGGCTATGAGGTTGTGACCGAAGGCCTGACCGGCGGCTGCACCTTTGAGGTCCGCTTTGCCAACCTGAAGGACATTGCCTCTGTCCACGTCGGAAGTGTCATTTCTGTTGAATATACCTCCACGCTGAACAATCAGGCCGTTATTGGCTCCACCGGCAACAAGAACACCTCCCATGTGACCTATACCAACAACCCCAATGACAAACAGGCCGGCGAAAACGGCAAGACCCCCGATGATGTTGTCATCGTATTCACCTACCAGACCATCGTCAACAAGGTTACCAAGAACCCCGCCTATGATGCGTCCAAGGATACTGGAAAAACCGGCACCGACAGCGACGGCAACAAGGAATTCATCTCTCTGAAGGGCGCAGGCTTCACCCTGCATAAGAAGAACGCTTCTGGCGCATATAAAGCTGTAGGATCCGAGCTTAAGGGTGAGGACATGACCACTTTTACCTGGAGTGGCCTGGATGATGGCGACTACAAGCTGGTCGAGACCACCACGCCCTCTGGCTACAATACAATTCCCGATATCGAGTTCACCATTACGGCTACTCACGATGCGTCTTCCGATAACCCCACGCTGATATCCCTCAATGGCGGTGATAAGTTCACCGGAGAGATTTCCACCGGTGTTGTTTCTGCCAACATTGAGAACCAATCTGGTGCACAGCTTCCCTCCACCGGCGGCATGGGCACCACCATCTTCTATGTCCTCGGCTCTGTTCTGGTCATCGGCGCGGCTGTGCTGCTGGTCACCAAGAAGCGCATGAGCACCAAGGGCTAATTCCCTGATACATATCTGAAACGCACTGACATCCCGCTGTGAACGCCCGGGGGGCTTCTGCGTCCGGTGCTATTTTCTGCCATTATAAAAAACTAAAATGCGAAGAAAAAAGGAAATTTTACAACGCTGCTGCTGATCCTGGTGCTTCTCGCGGGACTGTCCTTGCTGCTGTATCCTTCCGTCAGCGATTACTGGAACTCCTTCCACGAGACCCGGGCCATTGCCGCATATGCCGAGGAAGTTGCAAATCTGAACCAGGATCAATACGACGAAATCTGGGCCGCGGCCGAAAGCTACAACGCATCTCTGACCGATCGGGTCAATGCGTACCTGCTCAGCGACGCCCAGAAGGAAGAATACCAGCAGCTTTTGAATGTGTCCGGTCTTGGCGTCATGGGCTATATTGAAATTCCCAGCATTGATTGCGCTCTGCCCATCTATCATGGTACGGAGGAATCGGTCCTGCAGATCGCCGTGGGCCATCTGGAATGCTCCAGTCTGCCCGTGGGCGGCGAAAGCACCCATTGCGTCCTTTCCGGCCACCGGGGACTGCCCAGCGCCAAGCTATTCACCAACCTGGACAAGCTGCAAACGGGAGACATCTTTATGCTCCGGGTCCTGGACAACGTGCTGACCTATGAGGTCGATCAAATCCTGATTGTGGAACCCCAAGAGACGGGTGCCCTTCGGATTGAAGAAGGGAAAGATTTCTGTACGCTCGTTACCTGCACCCCTTACGGTATCAATACCCACCGGCTGCTGGTACGGGGACACCGGATTGACAATATTGAGGAAGCAAAGACCGTCCGTGTGACGGCGGACGCCATTCAGATTGAACCGCTGCTTGTGGCTCCTGTTGTGGCGATCCCGATCTTGCTATTGCTTTTGATTTTACTGCTGCTGCCCAAGAAGCCAAGAAAGAAACACGGAGGGGAAGCCGATGAAGAGGATTAGACGCATGACTGCTGCGCTGCTCAGTGTGCTGGCAGTGTTCCTTCTCCTGCCCTTGCAGGCTCTGGCGGCGGGAAGTATTGACTTGAACCAGGATGTAAGTTTGACCATTTCCTATCAAGATGGAAACACGCCCCTGGTTGGTGCAGAGTTTGACATTTTCCTGGTTGCCACAGTAGACGAATACGGCGAGCTGACCACCACAAAAGATTTTGCCCAGTTCCATGTCAATATCCGGGGCAAGGATGACGAGGCCTGGCGGACACTGGCATCCACCCTGGAGGGCTATGTATTGCGGGATGATATTTCCCCCACAGACAGTGGAAAGACCAATGATAAGGGATTGGTTTCCTTTCCCACCGCCGGAAAGAGCCTGAAAGCGGGTTTGTACTTTGTACTGGGGTATCGACACACGCAAAATGGCTTCCGCTATGATCCCACGCCATTCATGGTAATGCTGCCTGGATTGGACAAAGAGAATAACATTTGGGTTTATGATGTAGCCGTCAATGCAAAGTTCGATTCATTCCAAATCCCTGATAACCCAGATGACCATACCATCGACCGAAAGGTTCTGAAGGTCTGGGCCGATGATGGACATGAAAAAAAACGTCCCAAAGAGGTAATTGTTCAGCTTCTTCGTGACGGCAAGGTATATGATACCGTAACCCTGAACGCGGCAAACAACTGGCGGTACACCTGGACGGGATTGAATGATCGCTATACGTGGACCATTGTGGAGAAAGAGTTGGAGGGCTATACCGTGGAGGTCACACGGGAGGGTATCACTTTTGTGGTGACAAATAGCTACAATGAGGAAATTCCTGACGAACCTACTCCCACAACACCTACCACGCCGGACAAACCTACTACACCTACAAAGCCGACGCTGCCTCAGACTGGCCAGCTCTGGTGGCCGGTTCCAGTGTTGATTGCCGCCGGACTGCTCTTTGTCGTGATCGGCCTGGTGCGCCGCAGAGGTGCTGTTGATGAGGAATGAAGAAAAAAATAGCAGAAAGCAAGAGGGCTTGCTGTTGATTACGATTGGGCTGCTGCTGATTGCAGCAGCCCTTTTCCTTGTATCTTACAACTTGTACGACGAGCTGCGGGCAGAGCAATCGGCCAGGCAAGCGGTAACCCAGCTGGATGCGTATTTGCCCGCAGAGGCCGCTCCAGAGGCTCCCTCGGACTCCGCCGGGGATCAGGAGCCGTTGGTGAGCGATGAGCGGACTGTTATTCCGGACTATGTTCTATCCCCTAATATGGAAATGCCAGTGGAAACCATCAACGGAATAGACTTTATCGGTGTTTTAAGAATCCCAGCCTTGGAGCTGGAGCTGCCGATTATCAGTGAGTGGAATTATCCCAATCTGAAAACTGCTCCCTGCCGGTACAGCGGGTCTGCCTATTTGAATAACCTGATTATTTGCGGCCACAACTACACTTCCCATTTCGGAACCTTAAAGAATCTCTGGGAGGGCGATATTGCCACCTTCACGGATATGGACGGAAATGTATTCACCTACAAAATGGTGGAGCGGGAGACGCTGAACCCCACAGATATAGAGGGAATGGAAAGTGGAAATTGGGATTTGACTCTGTTCACCTGTACCGTGGGAGGTCAAAGCCGTGTGACAATTCGTTTTGAGCTGGAGGAAGACTGATTCCTCCAAAAATAGAAACAGGCTTTCGCATCGGGAAATTGACGGTAGCTATACCGACTGGGCACGAAAAAACGGCTATACCATCCGGAACTGTGTCTGTGACTGCGATGGTTCCATTGAACTGGATACCCGCACCCTCCAGCGGGCCATATCGAGATAAGCTTCAAACTGCGTGTCGGCTTCCTTGGTTTCCACCCACGCCCCGCTTTGGTAGGCGTAGTGTTTACACCTTAACCCAGTCCATCGTCACCACAGACTCGCAGACTATCGCTGCAAAGCTCAACGGCGAATACATCCGTGCTAAAAATAACAACCAGCGGCTCTCCATCCTAGGGAGCCGCTCAGCTTACCATGGTACAAAACTCCATTATCATATTTGAAACCAGAAAAATACCGGGACAGCGCATTTTTTGCTGCCCCGGTATTCGTTTACGCATACGGCACAGCTTTCCCGCGCTGATTATTGGGGCTTTTCAGGTGTTCGGACTTTTTGAGAATATGGATCTGCGTGACAAATTCCTCCGGGGGTCAGTTTGTCATAGTCAATGCCAAGAGTCGCCAAAAACAAACGGGCTTTCTTTTCTTCCTCGGTGCCCTCGTAGTGCAGAGCGGTCTCCATCTGCTTTTGAATTTCGGCAACAGGAGAAGCGGTGTCTGCAGTAGTGGTGTCCTTCCTGTGGGCTTCCCGGATATCATGTAGAATGCCGTCAATGTCCTTATGAACCACATGGGCAAAGAAGTTTTCCTCGCTGACCTGCGCCAACTCCAGAGTGCGCACATACAGATCATTCTCGCCGGGATTATGCTTTTCCATGATTTGCTTTCGGTTGGCTTCCAGAATGGCATTCATGTCATTGATCCGCATATCGGCAACGCGATCCACAAATATCTCAATGTCCACCAGAAAGCGCTGGAAGTCCTTGTGCAGAGCCAGTTCAGACAGCAGCCGGTTGTTGAGCTTTCCGCTTTTCAGCAATTCAATCATGTCATCACCCAGATGCAGATCGTGCAGGTCTGTGTTTGGGTGATTTTTTGTTTCCGTCAGCCCCAGCAGATAGTCCGTGGATACACCGTAGAATTTCGCCAGGGTGACAATGCTGAATGGGCTGATATCCTTGAAATCATCGGATTCATATTTACCCAGTGCGGATTTGGAAATGCCGGTTTCTTCCGCAAGCTGCTCCAAAGTCAGATGCCGTTCCAGCGAGCGTTATTAACCCGATATGCCCATGATCATGGGTATACAAACCTGAAAATTCTGGTGGATGACGGTTATACCGGGACGAACTTTAACCGTCCCGGTGTGCAGGAAGGCTTTGCACTTGTCAAGCAGGGTCTTGTGGGCTGTTGGCTGGTCAAAGACCTCAGCCGCTTTGGGCGTGACTATCTGACCGTTGGACAATATACGGATATTATTTTTCCGAGCTACGATGTCCGCTTTATCGCCGTCAATGACGGTGTGGACAGCAACCGGGGAGACAGCGAAAGCTTCGCTGCAATCCGTAATCTGTTCAACGAGTGGTATCCCCGTGATACCAGCAAGAAGGTTCGTGTCAGTCTGCGGCAGAGAGGAACCAGCGGCAAGCACATGGGCAAACCGCCCTACGGCTACCGCTGCGACCCGAACGACAAGGACAAGTGGATTCTGGACGAGGAAGCCGCGCCGGTTGTCAAGCGCATCTTTGACCTCTGCATCGGCGGCAAAGGCCCGGAGCAGATTTCCCGGATCCTTGAACGGGATCAGGTTCTTACGACCAAAGCGCTGTATGCCAGCCGCAAGGGAAAGCCACTGCCAAAGAATCCGTATGGATGGAAGGATCAATCCATTGTCGGGATTCTGGAACGGCAGGAATATACCGGCTGCACCTGTAATTTCAAGACCTACTCCAAGTCCTACAAGCTGAAAAAGCGGATTCCCAACAATCCGGAGGATATGTTCATCGTACCGGATACACAGGAGGCAATCGTTTCTCAGGCACAATGGGACAGAGTGCAGGAGCTGCGCAAAAACAAGCGCCGCCCCGCAAAAGCGGAACGGCAGGGATTGTTTTCCGGACTTCTGTTCTGTGCCGATTGCGGCGGCAAGCTTCATTTTACCACAAGCAAGAGCTTTGAGGGCAAACAGGATCACTATGTCTGCAACAATTACAAGAGCAACCGTGGTACCTGTACTGCTCACTATATCCGGGAAAATGTGCTTCGTGAAATCGTTTTGGAACGCATCCGTGCGGTCAACGAGTATATCCGCGATGATGTAGATGCCTTTCAGGAGGAATGGCTGCAATGCCGCAGGACTGACCAGGAGCGCAGCATCCGGGATGACAAAAAGAAGGTAGAACAGGCAAAGAAACGCCTTTCCGATTTGGATGTCATCATCTCCCGGCTGTATGAGGACTATGTTCTTGGAAATCTCAGTCAGGACAGGTACAAAAAGATGTCTGCGGACTATGAAGCCGAACAGGAACGGTTAAAGCTCGAAATTGAGGTTATTGAGGAATGGGTCGAACAGCGGGAAGAAATGAACGACGGTCTGGATGCCTTTATTGTCCTGACACAGAAATATGTGGATGTTGGGGAACTGGCGCAGACCATCGTGAACGAGTATATCAAGAAGATCGTCGTTTATGCTCCGGATAAATCCAGCGGCAAGCGCAAGCAGAAAGTGAAGATTTTCTTCAACTTCGTGGACGATGTGGATATTCCCGTTATTTCCGAACCTATCATCACGCAAACAACCTATGGACCCAGAAAAACGGCATGACCTTTAGGTCACACCGTTTTCTGCGACAAAATAGTTACTTGTCACTATTAATCCTTGCCTTTTTCCCACCGGCATGTTACAATGGCACAAAGGCCATCCACCACCCAGCGGGATATCCCGCTGTTCTGTCTGCTCGCAGACAGAATCTGCCGTCTGAAAGGAAAAACGCCATGAAAAAACGCCTTCTCTCCCTCCTCCTGATCCTCTGCCTCTGCGCCGCATTGCTGCCGGTAACGGCGCTGGCTGCAGAAACGACTGTTACAGACGAAACAGATTTGAGAACTGCACTTTCTAAAGGCGGAACGGTCAAACTCGGGGGAAATATCAAGCTGGCAGCCGCACTTGAAATTAACAATACCGTTACCCTTGATCTGAACGGCTATGAAATCGCGCGAGGCGAGTATGTTGGTGTGATTAACGCGGTCAACATTAAGGGTGGAGGCCACTTAACGCTGACAGACAGCAGCAACGGAAGCGGAGCGATTTCCAACTTTGATGGTAGTGTACATGTCCTTGCTGGCGGTACGTTTACGATGAACGGCGGCAGACTACTGAAAGGTTTTGCGCGTGGAAGTGGCAATAGAGAACGAGGCGGCGGTGTACTGGTAGATGAGGGCGGCCTGTTCGTCATGAACGGCGGCTTGATTGAGAGCTGCCTGGCCAATGGCGACGGCGGCGGTGTCTATGTGAACGGCATATTCCGCATGACCGGCGGAACGATCTGTAATTGTGGGACAGAAGACGCCTCATATGAAGACACTAACGGCGACGGCGGCGGTGTCTTTATTGCTCCAAACGGCAGGTTTGAGATGTCCGGCGGCTCCATTGAAAATTGCAAAGCTATTGGAGCATTCCATGAAGGCAAAGGTGGCGGTGTGTACGTTGGCGGCACCTTCAGCATGACCGGCGGCGAGATCAAAAACTGCACGGCTTACGGCAGCGGCGCTGGCATCTACGTCGCAGACGGCGCGACCGCAACGCTCATCACGGCCAACATCACTGGCAATACGAAAACAGGCGGCGGAGAGGACAATATCACTGCGCCTGGCGGCTATAAAGAATATGAACCGCCCGCCGACCCCGTCGACCCCGACTACCCCCTCATCTCCATCCTCCCCGCGCTCGCAAAGGACCTTCCGTTCACGGACGTGACCTCCACCGACTGGTTCTATAACGACGTCAAATACGCCTATGAGACCGGCCTCATGACCGGCACGGCCGCGGACGCGTTCAGCCCCGAGGCCCCCGTCACCCGCGGCATG
>ENA-OPSV01001406-OPSV01001406.1-human-gut-metagenome-genome-assembly--contig:-NODE-1406-length-16633-cov-13.420799_pt1 | contig 16633 bp, 26 predicted proteins | sample MGYA00241460_ERZ501912 | MGnify/ENA primary metagenome ERZ501912 (study PRJEB25962, sample SAMEA2042402) | human gut metagenome | biome: human gut; feature: human-associated habitat; material: faeces...
CCGCCGACGGCCACGCCCCCCTCATACTGGTGCGGAGCATGGCCTCCATGGTAGAGGACAAGACGGCAGAGCAACCCAGGGTAAAGGCTACCCGCCGCCATAAGTACGACGATTGTAAATACAAAGTGCAGTAGCTCCCCGCACGAAAGGGGAGAGCAGAGGGCGGCATCTTGGGCCGGTGTCCGATGGGCAGAGTTTATAATCTCCTTTTTGATATACACAGACCACCTGATATGTCCGACAAAACGCTGCTTCTGCTCACCGCCCTCTGCTGTCTCCTTTCGCCGGAGGTGATACGAATGACCTAATAATCCCACAACAGCACGTTAGCAACTCGACCGGGCGAGTATAAACAGGATTTAGGCCCGGTGCGTCTCCCGCGGACGGGTTTGCCGATAGCCCGCGCCGCCGGAGGGTATCAGATCATAAGGAGGACACAAAAATGAAATTAGGAGAAATGACATTCGGGGCAAACATCAAAATTCCCGAGCGACAAGAAGATGGCAGTTATAAGCTGGCTGACTACACCCTCGGCTGCCTCAATAATTTTGACGTAGGCACCGCAGGGCTTATCCGCAAAGACATACACAGCTTGTGCCGGTTCGGTGACAGCGTGGAGTACGCCGGTTCTGACCTAGACAAACGCATGGCCGAGATATACGACAGCTACCCCGACGAGTTTAAAGAGCTGATTATCCCCAGCACGATCCCGTTGTATAACGGCAGCGGCCCCGAGGATATAACCCGCAAGGTGTTTGCTCCCACGTTGACCATGGTAGGCGGCGGCGAAAATGAAGGAGTGGACGAGGGATTCACATGGCCTATATTCACGGGAAGAAATAGCCGCGAAAAGACCTTTAACGGCTCGGCTAATATCTGGTGGCTTTCTTCGCAGTTCTCCTCTGACGTCGCGTGGTTCGTCGGCACGGGCGGCTCCGCCTACTACTTCGGCCTCCCGTCGCTCACGCTTGGTGTTGTCTCCGCTTTTGCAATCCTCCAATCGGTACAGATTGACGACACACCGGATAATGACGGCAGCTACAGATTGACGGTGCTGGAAAGCTATTGCTCGTAAAAAAAGCCATGAAAAGCAAGCGCACCAAAGCATGCGAAATACCTCTCAAAGTCAAACGGTGGGTATGGGAGAGGGATCATCATTGCTGCGTCCTGTGCGGCAGGCCCGGCAACCCTGACGCGCATTTTATCCCTCGCTCCCATAACGGGAGGGGAATAGAAGAGAACATCGTCACCCTATGCCCCGAGTGCCACAGGGATTACGACAATTCAGAACGCAGGCCGGAGATCAGAAAGGCCCTCCGCGCCTACCTCATGGCCAAATACCCGGATTGGGACGAGGAAAAGCTGAGATACCGTAAGTGGAGGAGCGATTACATATGCAAGTAAGGGAGCTTTTACCAATAATCGCCCTGCTGAAAACACAGCGGGTACGACTGTACCACTCGCCGGACGGGGCGCTGATCGGAGACTTCAGGAGGGAGGATATTCTTCCCGCCGTCTGCGGCAAAACGGTAGCCGCCCTGCTCGATGCGTCCCTGCTGTGCATGGACGCCAACAACAACTACATCAATTTATACGTTGCAACGGGAAAGGACAATTGATATGTGGGGAGCATTTTTTAGCTGGGGAGTGCCGATGTTTGTTATAGGCGTAATGGCGGGCGTTGCATTCGCGCCCCGCAAAAGGAGATAACCATGGAAGCGTGCATAACCGGACAAACTCTGTGCTGGCGTTGTCGGAGGGCGACCAACGCGCCGGGCATGGGCTGCAGCTGGTCTCGCCGCGCCGATCCCAAACCCGTTGAGGGCTGGGAGGCAAGGGAAACAACGCTGAAGGGCAGCGACTATTACCACGGCAAAAACTACACAACAATTATACAATCCTACGTCATCCGCACCTGCCCGCTGTTTTTGCCGGACGAGAAAAGCGAGCCGCCGCGCATATACAGGAAGTGGATCGTCGAAGTGGACGGCGAATGGCTGACAACGCAGGAGACGAGGGAGCGGCTGGGCATCGACAGGCACGAAATATACAAACTGATCGAGCGCGGCAAGCTCAACGCCAGACAAGTGGAGCAAATGAGTTAAAAAACATATCAAAGGAGGACATAAAAAATGCAATTAGGAGAACTACCATTCGGAAGCAATATCAAAATCCCCGAGCGCCGCGAGGGTGGAACCTACGAGCTGGCTGACTACACCCTCGGCTGCCTCAATAATTTTGACGTAGGCACCGCAGGGCTTATCCGCAAAGATATTCATAGCTTTTGCCGGTTCGGCGGTAACGCAAAATACGCCGGATCAGACCTGGACGAACGCATGACGGAAATATACAACAGCTACCCCGACGAGCTTAAAGAACTGATTATCCCCAGCACGATCCCGCTGTATAACGGCAGCGGCGCCGAGGATATAACCCGCAAGGTGTTTGCTCCCACGTTGACCATGGTAGGCTGCGGCGATAATGAAGGAATAGAAGAAGGTTTAGCATGGCCTATATTTACTGGAAGAAATAGTCGCAAAAAGACCTTTAATAGCCGGGATAATTGCTGGTGGCTTTCCTCACAGTACTCCTCTATCAATGCGCGGTACGTCCTCACGGACGGCTCCGCCTTCATCAGCAACCCCTCGTACTCGGATGGTGTTGTCCCCGCTTTTATAATCCTCCAATCGGTGCAGATTGACGACACACCGGATAATGACGGCAGCTACAGCTTGACGGAACTGCAAAACTATTGCTCGTAAAAAGACTGCGAAAAACATATCAAAGGAGGACAAACAAAATGGAAACAACTGAAAGGACATTCGGCGCTTGCCGCTACTGCGGGCAGCTGCTCAATATCAAGAGCTATTTAGCCCTACACCCAAACATCGACGACCCGGACGAGGACGCGATAGCTACCCTCATATGTGACTGCAAGGAGGCCAGACGCGACCGTGACGCTCACGAGGCTGCCCTTCGGGGAGAGAGCGACCGCATCGAAGCCCTGCAAAAGGCAGAGGACGTGATCGAGGAGCTTTTTGCAGGCAACCCGCACCAGAAGCGCATAGCCGTGGACGAGCAGACGCGAGAGATATTGCGGCAGCTTGCCGAGCGGGTGTACGGCGGATTTGTAGATAAAGCGGTCATAACCACCACGGACGGAGTTAAGGCCACCGTAAAGAGCACCGGCTCCGCCGCTATCGGCATAGCCATAGAGCGCAGCGAGACCAAAAAGGAGAAAAAGGAGATATAACCCATGGAAAGCCGGGAGATATATGACATGCTCCTGCGCTCCGTGGGCGAGCACATGGACACAAAAGGCCGGGCCGCTGTTAGCATCAACGGCAGGCCCGCCCTGATAGTAACGATAGACCGGGAGACCGGAGAGATTACCGCCCGCAATGCGATCACTGACACGACCGCCGCCGACGCGGTAATAGACTACCTCAACACCATCGCCGGGACTAAATACCAAAAAACGCCAAAAAACCGTAGCTATATCAACGCCCGCATTACGGAGGGGCATACGCCGGAGGACTGCCGCCGGGTAATAGACGGCCGCTGGGCAACGTGGAAGGGGACAAGCATGCAGGAGTATATGCGCCCCTGCACCCTGTTTAACAGCGAGAAATTTGAGGGCTACCTTGCGGCGGCGAAAACCAACGTCAAAAAAATCGCTGGGAGTTATTTTATGAACCACATTCAGCACCAATACTCCGCCGACGAGCTGGCGAAAATAGGCGTTGACCTAATCGGGGATTTGGGAGAGGACTAAAAAATGTCAAAAGAGCAATTTCACAGCAGAGTTTATACGGACAGACCGGCTTATGCCGATTTTGCAGCACCTGAGAAGTTTGAGGCCATAAAAAGCATAGTTGCAAAGCGCCTCGTGGAACACCCGAACGCGATATGCTCCTATTCTGGCGGCAGCGATAGCGATATTATGCTGCACCTGATCGAGGAAGTGCGGCACACATTCGACCTTCCGCCAATTAAATATTGTTTCTTCAACACCGGCCTTGAAATGGCGGCTACAAAGCGTCACGTCCGCGAGACGGCAGATAAGTACGGCGTTGAAATTACAGAATATCGCCCGAAGAAAAATATTGTGCTGGCGACAAGAGAGTATGGACAACCATTTGTATCAAAAATAATGTCCGCCGGTTTGGAAGGCGTACAGAAGAAGAACATACCTCTGAGCATCGCGGATGAATATGCCGAAGCAGAGGACAAGGCGGCAAAATATGCGGAACTGTGCGAACGCTATCCGGGCTGCAAAACAACGATAAGTTTTCTTTGCTGCTGTAACGGCAAAGGCGAACCACGCCCGGAAATTCAGCTCGTAATCAACTCGTCCAAATATATGTTGGATTTCATCAAAGAAAACCCGCCACAGTTCAAAATAAGTAACCACTGCTGCAACGTTTGCAAAAAGGCCGTTGCGCACAACGTCCAAAAAGGCTTTGACATGGTTATAACCGGAGAGCGCCGAGACGAGGGCGGCATGAGGTCTGTGCCCAGAAAGGATAATACATCGCTCTGCTTCTCCCAGACGGCAAACGGACAATACCGGCTCAAACCTCTGTACTATGTATCCGATGCTGATAAGGCATGGTACAAGGACTACTACGGTATCCGCTACTCCGATGCTTACGAGGTTTACGGCCTAAAACGTACTGGCTGCTGCGGCTGTGCGATATCCGCGAAGGCGGTAGAAGAACTTGAAAAAATACGTCCCTACGAGCCTAATCTTGTAAAGGCCGCGTGGAACGTATTCGGGGACAGCTACCGGTATAGGGCGATGTACAACGAGTACAAGGCGAAAAGAAGGGAAGAAGAAAGGAAAAGAAAATGAAAAAAAGAACGCTGCCCACCTATACAATCCTGATCCGCACGCCCGCCGGGACGCAGACCATTATTGAGACCAACGATTTTGCAAAAGCCAGACGGACATATGCCCAGTACAAGGGCTCATGCCGCCTGTGCATTGACGGGCGGGAGCTGAGGATACTTGAGGCGGACAAGCTCATGGACGATCACAGCGACAAAGTGATAGAGCAGATATTTATCCCGCGCCGCACAAAGAAAACCGAGGACATACACGCATTAAAGCCTGCCCGGTAACACGGGCAGGACTTGACCTTTTGCCGGGTGCGGCAATCACCCGGTCCTCCATTGATAGGGTGGCGGCAGGTGCGGCCAACGGGGAAACGCCCGCACCGCAAACCACCGCCCCCGGCAAAGGGCCAAGACATGATTATTAAAAAAGGAGGCTACCATGCAGCGGGTTCGGCGTGATATATATTCCGGCGTGGTGCTGGAGCGGATCGTATATACCGTGGGCGACAGGACGCAAAAACCCTACCGCCCGCGAAAACCGAGGTTTAAGACGGACGAAGAAAGGGCGCGGTTTAACTCTGAGGTAGCCCGCCGGGCACATACCCGGATCATCAACGAAAACTTCACCCCGGCCTCGTTATACAGCACACTCACCCAGGATGACGAGCACGAGGTACACGATTTTAAGGACTTCCGCCGCCTCTGCGTCAATTTCCGCCGCCGGCTGCTCTATGCCTACCCGGAGGCGAAAATCGTTATCTACATGGGGCGCGGCAAAAATACCCACCGCATACACGCCCATATGCTGACGGACGGAGTGCCGGAGGAGGCCATACGCAAACAATGGACGCTGGGCAGCGTCAACCGCTGCGAGCACCTCCGGGCGCACATCCACTATGACGGCATAGACCACGGCCCCGATTATACGGGATTAGCCAATTACCTTTTTAACCACTGGACACCGGAGCAGGGCGGGCACCATTACATGGCGACCCGCAACCTTGCCCCCTGCGGTAGGGAGCAGACAAAACCGATAAAACGCAACTACACGCCGGCCAAACCGCCGCATACACCGAGGGACTATATCCTCGTCGAGAGCGGCGCGACAGAGTTCGGCTTTACCTATTTCAAATATGTCAAAATCCCGCCCAAACGGCGGTGTTAAGCGGCGCAAAGCGCAAGGCTTTTACCGGGGCCTTGTAAATGCGTCGGATTTTAGGACGAAAGGCAGATGAAAGACACCAATGCTTGATTCGGGCTTTTACAACATGGATTGTATGGAGGGGATGAAACAATTCCCTGATAAGTTTTTCGACCTCGCCATAGTAGACCCGCCATACGGAAACGCGATAAACCCAGCGGAAGATTCGGCGGGCGGTTCTCCAACTACGATTTGTCGGACGGGCGGGGGTTGGGCGAAGAAATACCGGAAAGGGGGTATCTTTGAGCGCGACCACGATATCCGAACATGGGATATCGCACCAGATGCAGCATATTTTGACGAGCTGGGGCGAGTAAGCAAAAATCAAATAATCTGGGGCGGCAACTACTTCAACCTACCGCCGACACGCTGTTTCTTGGTATGGCAAAAATTAACCATAAGCGAAAAGTTCAGCATGGCGATGTGCGAGTACGCATGGACAAGCTTTAACGATAATGCAAAATTGTTCGCCTGCGCCCCACAAGGCACAGCAAAAGAGAGACGCTTTCACCCTACGCAGAAGCCGATAGCATTGTATACATGGATATTGAACCTTTACGCCAAAGAAGGATACAAGATACTCGATACCCGTGTAGGCAGCGCGTCCAGCCTTATAGCCTGTTACCGTGCAGGGCTTGAATATTGGGGATTTGAAACGCACAAAGGCTATTATCAAAAGGCTACTGAGCGGCTCGAAACCGAAAAAGCACAAATAAGAATGACATTTTAAATACACGAAAGGAGGAAAGACATGCTGACCGACTACCACATGAAGCTCAACCGGGCGGGTATACCCATATGGCGGCCTGCCCAGCCGGTAATAGGCAAAGAGGACGAGCACCAGACCGCCCTGACCAACTGGGCACGGATGATGCGGACGCAGTACCCGGCACTGCAACTCTACCACCACATACCCAACGGCGGCTTACGCGATAAGCGCACCGCTGCGCGGCTGATAGGACAGGGGGTACATTCTGGCGTACCCGATGTATTTATCCCTGCCGCCCGGGGCGGCTACCATGGCATATACGTCGAGCTCAAAACTGGCGCCAATAGTCCAACACCAAATCAAAACGAGTTTATGAGCGGCGCTATAGCCGAGGGCTACTATTGCGCGGTCTGCTACGGCTGGCCGTGTGCCGCCGCAGTGATTGAGGACTATTTACAGATGGGCAAAACAGGAGGTGAGCGGCATGACTAACCACGAATACCTAAAACAGCAATCTCCCGAATGGCTGGCGGACAAACTCGCCGAGATAATGGACTGCGAATGCTGCCCGGCGGCGGTTTATTGCGCCAAATGGATCGGAACACTCTGCGAACTGGGCATATCGGAATGTCAGAGAACGCTGGGAAAATGGCTGAACGCAGAAAGGACGGACAATGAGTAAAGAATATAAAGAGCACATAGAGCGAGAAGATGCAAAGACACGACTTAGAATGTGGATCACAGATTGCGTATTAGACGGGGACAATGAGGCGGCAGACTGTTTTAGGGACTGCATAGACCTCCTTGACAGTATTCCTGCCGCCGATGTTGCTCCAGCTGTGGAACTTGAAGATTTGAGGGCTAAGTATCAGGCGCTCGTCGCTGAAAAAGACAAGAACAGTGGAGACACGGCCGAAACGTATACAACCGGGTATCGCTATGGTCACAGAAACGGGCAGATTGAATTGCTCCAACAGATTTTAGGCATTTTCGATGGTACAAGCGAGCCGGAGGAGACAAATGAGTAAATACATAGATGTTGAAGCGCTGGGTATAGGCATAGCACGGGAAGAAATATTTGCTAAGGTGCGAGCAAGCCGGAGGAGGCAAATGAGTAAAGAGCATATAGAGCACGAAGCGGCTAAGGAACGGCTTAGAATATGGCTCTCGGGTTGCGTATTAGACAGGGCGAAAATGGATAAGGAGGAAGCCGATGAACTGGATTAAAGTGAGAGACAGACTACCAGAAGAAAAGGAACCGGTGATTATCCTGCTGCAAGATGGACAGATTTTTCGCGGCGAGATACGCATGAGACAATTATTGCCGGAATGGTGGTATTACTACGATCCCGGCAGCACTGACATTGACATGCTGGGGCTTTTATATCCCATAGAAAAGTTTGGCGGACTATGGTTTAGAGGTAATCCTGTTATTGCGTGGATGCCCATGCCGGAGCCCCCCGAAGGAGGTAACTGATGAACTGGATAAGCGTGAGGGATAGATTACCTGAAGACCAAGTGGAAGTGCTGGTGGCTACCAGAAGTAAAAATGGAGTGCCGAATATCGACAAAGGGTATCTGGCAATCGACCACTTTATCCATCGTGGACGTGCCGAGGTTACTCATTGGATGCCATTGCCAGAACCACCGAAGGAGGAAAAATGAAACGAGTAATAGCAATAACAATATTAACCCTGCTGACCCTCGCCCTGTGCGGGTGTGGAAAGGCCGAAGCTGGTACTTACAGACTGCGAACGCTGGAAACGGGTGCATTGTATACGATATATGTCGATAACCTCACGGGAATACAATACCTAAAAACATACCAAGGCGGCATGTGCGTAATGGTAGACGCAGAAGGAAGGCCACTGATATGGGAGGGAGAAAAATGATAACGATCCACAACAACGAAGAACCGCTGTACAAGCTGGCGAAGGAAATACACGAAAACGCCGTTGTTCATGGCTGGTGGGACGAGCCTTGCAACCTGCTGGAGATTGTCGCCCTGTGCCATAGCGAGCTGTCCGAGGCTGTAGAGGAGTACCGCGCCGGTCGCGACATGATTTACCCCGGCGTGGGCGGCAAGCCCGAGGGCATAGCCGTCGAAATGGCCGATTGCCTTATTAGGATACTGGACTGGTTCGGGCATGAGGAGCTGGATGTGGACGAGATTGTGCGACAAAAGATGGCCTATAATCGTGGGCGGCCCTATAAGCACGGAAAGAAGTGCTGAAATGAATGACAGAGAAAAGCGTTGGAGAGTTCGGGGGCAACTCCGCCGGTGAGGGAACACGGCAAACCTGTGCCGGAAGAAACAGGCCGAAATAGAGGGGAGGGGGCATCAAAAAGCTAAATCAACCCTCCGTGGTACCGGGGCGGCCCATCGGAAGAAAAATTTTTCGATTTTTGAGATGCTTCAAAAATGAACGGCAATGGGGCGCCCCAAAACAACAAAACTACAAATAAACGGCGGCGGCAAATTGGTCATCGAAAAGATTTGTAAAATTACATCAAAAACGACGGTTTTTAATCCAAAAAGGAGGCGAAAAATTGAATCCGAAAAAAGCAACGCGGGAAAGGCGAGATGAGCGGGCAGCCGTGCGGCGACTGCTGATGTATTGGGGTAATGCAGAGCGCACGAGGACGGAAAAAGAGCGGTTGTTAATTAGCGTTGACGAGGAGATCGAAGCGCAATACGACCTTCACCCGCAGCAGATTACGGGCCTGCCGCACGGTACCGAGCTGTCGGACAGCACTCCGGCCACGGTGATAAAAGCTTCGCGGGAATTAAAAAGACTGCGAAAGAAGAAAAAACGGCTGGAAGACGAATTACAAAATCTCGACCATTGGGTGGGAATGATAGAATTTGAAGTGATGTGCTTGCCGCCGCTGGAATATGAGGCAATAAGACTGCGGTACGTTAAATACGGAGTGGCAAAAGGGGGATATTGGGAGCGGATAGCGCAGCAAATGCACGTCTCGATTGATTGGGCGAAGACCCTTGAGAGACAGGGGGTAGACAGGCTGATAGGCAGAATAGCAGCGTAAAGAGAATACCGTATAAGAGGGCTGACATAGCCCTCTTATATCATTATCCCAAACTTTGCCGCCAGCAGCTCCCGCCGCGCGTGGGGGATCGGTTTGACCCCGGCACACCACGAATGCACTGCGGCCTTGCTTACCTCACAGGCCTCGGCGGCCTGCTCCAACGTCAGGCCACGGGCCTTGAGTTGATCCCGCAAATACTCGCCGTCGCTGAGCACGGGAGCGCACCGGCCCTGCATATATGCAAGCTCCCACATGCCCTGTTGGTTGAGCGGCAGCGCGTGGTCGCCCTCGGTTATATCCTCTGCGCCTTGCAGCGCGTCCCGTATGGCTCTATCGACCTCCGGGGTGAGCTTGCGGTTAATAATCATATACCGCAAGCCCTCACCCAGCCCACGGATGGGCCACATATTAGCTGTCTGCACCCGGCAGTGCGCCCCGATGATGTCGGGGAGCTGCGCCGCCATTATACCATACGCCCGACCCAGGGCCTTAACTGTGTTGTCTGTCATGTTTTACATCCTCCTTTTTGCCGCCGGGCTTGTGACCGGCCTGCCGCATTACCGCCCTTGCGGGCGTCACTCTGCGTTATTTGTATATCTTGACCGTCTCCTGACCGTCTATCGCGGCGGTAGTATTTAATTCATTTACGGGCAAGCGCTTGATCACGGCTGTGCCCTGGTTGATGATGCATTCATACTTATAACGGTAGGTTCTGGTATCTACTGTCAATTCCCTCTTTACACGGTTCTCAAATGCTTTAGTCATTGCTTTTATCTCCTCTCTTGTTATGTCTATATTATATACCTGTCAGATTAAAAAGTCAACCAAAAAGATAAACAGAATAAAATAATAAGGCAAAAACCTTTTATGCGCGAACCGCACCGCACATCATGAAACCAAAACCTATTGTGTAACGAGATAAATAAAACTCAACACTTTCCCACACTCTTTATGTGCTATAATAATACCATCAAAAGGGCTGCGAAGAGCGGCCCTTGAGCATTTTGAGGGAGATGAGCGGCAATATGGCAAGCCGAGCCCTACATTTTTGCCAGTACCCTGGATGTAATGCGCTGACCGCCGGACGATACTGCGATGAGCACCGGACGGCGGACGAACTGCGGCAGCAGGAGCAGATACACGCCCAGGACGAGCGGCGGGGCAGCTCCCGGCAGCGCGGATATGATGCCCGATGGAGCAAATACTCCCGCTGGTATTTGTCGGCCCCGGAACATCAACTCTGCGCCCTGCGGCTGGACGATGGCTGCACTATGGTGGCGCGGTGCGTGGATCACATAGACCCGCCTGACGGGCCGGGCGACCCGCGCTTTTGGAATACCGCCAATCACCAGCCCGCCTGCATACATTGCAACAGCGTCAAAGGACACAAAAAAATCATAGGCAAATACAGAATTTGAGAAAGGAGGAGCCTATGCCGACAGGGAGAAAGCCGAGGCCGTTAAAGCTCGTCGATAACGGCAAAAACCGGCATACCAAAGACACAATGGAAAACCGGGAGAATGGCGAACCTACCGGCTGCTCCGACAAATTAAAACCACCCAAAAGCCTGTCCCCGGAGGCGAAGAAGGAATGGAAAAGGGTAGTAAAGCTCTACCGCCAGCTCGACACCCCGATAATTAACGATCTGGACATATCCGCCCTCGCTGCCTACTGCGAGAGTGTGGCGATATACCAAAAAGCCGAGGCGGAATACCAAAACGGCCCGCTTATATACCGGGCGGCGGACGGCAAGCCAACGGAAAACCCATATATCACCATCATGCGCCGGGAGGGGCAGAATATCATAAAATACGCCGAGCAGCTGTGCCTGTCGCCGGTGGGCCGTGCTCGCATGGGTGTAGCAGCAGCGAAAAAAGCCGCAGAGAGCGACCCCATGGCCGCATATCTGAGCAAGTACGGTGGTTAACTCGAACAAGGCCCTCGAAGTTATCGAGTTTGTACAGGCCCTTAAACATACCGGCGATTTTTACGGCAAACCCTTTGTGCTTTTACCATGGCAGATAGAGGTCATAAACTCCGTATACGGCACCGTGACCGCCGAGGGCATGCGGCAGTACCGCATGGCATATTTGGAGATCGCCAAGAAAAACGGCAAGACCGAACTTATTGCCGCGCTGAGCTTGTATCACCTGGTCATGGACGCACCGGGCGGCGAGATATACTGCGGCGCCGCAGACAGGAACCAGGCATCAATAGCTTTTAACGCCGCAAAGAGCATGGTGGAGCAAAGCGAAGTATTGTCCAAGATAATCAAAATCAAAGACAGCACGAAGGAAATGCTGAATCTCCGCACACACAGCCGCTTTAAAGTGCTGTCGGCAGAGGCGGCGACCAAACACGGCCTTAACCCCTCCGTGGTCATCATAGATGAACTACACGCCCACCCCAAGCGGGACTTGTGGGACGTGCTGACATTTGGTACGGGTGCTGCACGGAATGAGCAGCTCATATGGTGCATCACCACCGCGGGCGACGACCCCGACCGCAAAAGTGTGGGTTGGGAACAGCACGAAATAGCAACAAAGGTGCTGAGCGGCGAACTGACAGACCCGGCGTTTTACGCCAAAATCTATACCGTCCCTGAGGACGCGGACATATACGATGAAACAAATTGGTACTTAGCCAATCCCTCGCTGGGCGTATCCATCAAAATTGAGAATGTGCGCAGCGAGGCGATAAAGGCCCGAAACAGCCCGGCGGCAGAGAAGCTCTTCCGGTGGCTCCGGCTCAATCAATGGATCTCGCTTAAACGCACCGGCTGGCTGCCCATCACCCTATGGGATGATACCGAAGGGGGCTGGCATAAATCCGATATGCTGGGGCGGCCCTGTTATGTAGGCATAGACCTGTCCAGCACCACCGACCTGACCGCCGTGGCGGCCCTTTTCCCACCGCTGCCGGAGGAAACGGAGTGGCGCTTTTTTGTGGATGCGTGGATCCCGGAGGAAAACATGCGGGAACGGGAGCACCGGGACCACGTGCCTTTTGGCAAATGGGTGCAGGCGGGGCATATGCACGCGACCCCCGGCAACTGTGTGGACTACGCCTATATTGCCAACTATCTGGACAAGCTCATGCTGGACTATGACATCAAATATATTGCGGCGGACGAGTGGCGCATAGATTCCCTGCGCCCCCTCATGCAGCAGGAGGTTGCGGCGCAGAAGATAATCACCATACCCCAGACCATGAGCGGCATGTCCCCAGCAATGAAGGAAATTGAGCGGCTTCTACGCGAGGGCGAAATGACCCACGAGAGGAACCCTTGCGGGCGCTGGGCGTTTGGCAATGTAGTAGTAGCCCAGGACGGCAACGAGAACATAAAACCCATGAAAAACCGGAGCATAGAGCGGATAGACCCGATGTGCGCCCTGATAGACGCGATGGCGGCGGCGGTAAAACTGGAACCCAAGCGCAGCGTATACGAGCACCGCGGCCTGAGAATAGTGTGAGGTAAACAGTGAAGAGATTTAAACTTTTTGGCAAAACATACGAAATACGGGCGGCGGACGTTAAAACACTGCCCTCCGTATCAGATGATAGCGCATGGCAGATGTACCTTGCAGGGCAGGGTTACGCCATAAGCGCAGAGGGGGCGCTGCAGGTCGCGGCGGTATTCAGGTGTGTTGACCTGATAAGCAAGACCATGGCGGCGTTGCCCCTGCACATGTACAAAAATGCCGGGGAGGGCAAACAAAAGGCACGGGATCATCCCCTGTATAAGCTGTTGTATGTGCTGCCCAACCGCACCACCACGGCGTATGAGCTTATGCAAATGCTTGTGGCAAACATGCTGCTCACTCGCGGCGGGTATCTCCGCATAGTGCGGGACAGATACGGCTTTGTGCGACACCTCAAAAATCTGCCCACCTCCTGCTGCTCGGAAGTGTACACCAACCGGGAAAACGGGGAACAGTATATATACGTCACCTATGACGGCATAACAGAAACGCTCCGGGAGGGCGATTTTGTCTTTATTCCCGGTTTTAGATTTGGCGACCGCACGCCGGAAGACCCAATGACCATAGCCGCAAGCGTGCTGGGACTGAATAACACTCTCGACAAAAAACACGCCGCAAAGGATCGGCAGCAACAATTCCTTGCGGATGCAGAGGGCGAAGACGGCGATGATGCCGCCGATCGACAGGGAGCCGGTGTCCCCCATGAAGATCTGCGCTGGGAAGGAGTTGTACCACAGGAAGCCGACCAGCGCGCCCGCGAAGGCCGCCGCGAAGACGACCAGCTCTCCGCTGTCGGGGATATACATGATGTTGAGGTAGTCGGCGTAGACGATATGTCCCGAGAGGTAAGCCAGCACGCCGAGTACGGCCACGATCGGGACGGAGACGCCCGTGGCCAGCCCGTCGAGGCCGTCGGTGAGGTTGGCGCCGTTCGAGACGGCCGTGACGACGAAGATCGCCACCAGTACGTAGAGCAGCCAGGTCGTGGCGCTGTCCTCGCCCGTGAGCCATCCGTAGTCGAATTCGTTGTTCTTGACGAAGGGGATGGTGGTTTTGGTGGTCTTGGTGCTTTCCGAGCTCAGGACGACGTTCCGCTGCACGCTTTCGATCACCGATCCGTCGGGGTTCAGATAGACGGTCTGCACGGGCTGCGTGACCTTCTCGCGGACGATGATCTGGGGCGAAAGCCACATCGTCGTGCCGACGATGATGCCCAGCCCGACCTGGCCCACGATCTTGAAGCGGCCCTTGAGCCCCTCCTTGTTGTGGCGGAAGACCTTGATGTAGTCGTCCAGTCCGCCGATCAGCCCTAGCCAGACGGTTGAGACGATCATCAGCTGGATGTAGATGTTGTCGAGCCGCCCGAAGAGCAGGATCGGGACGAGGATCGCCAGCAGGATGATGACGCCGCCCATCGTGGGGGTGCCGCGTTTCTGGAGCTGTCCCTCGAGCCCGAGGTCGCGGATGTCCTCGCCGATCTGCTTGCGGCGCAGGAAGTCGATGATCTTGCGGCCGAAGATGATGACGATCAGCAGCGCGAGGATGATGGCCGCCGCCGCGCGGAACGAAATATACTGGAACATACCCGAGCCCGGGATGTCGTAATATTCGCCTAAATACTTGAAAATGTGATAGAACATGTCGTATGTCGGGTTTTTAGTTTCTGAGTGTGCCGAAGGCCTTGCCGACCTCCTCCTTGTCGTCGAAGTGGTGTTTTACGTCGCCGATGATCTGATAGGTTTCGTGCCCTTTGCCCGCGATGAGCAGGATGTCGCCCGGCCGGGAGAGCATTGCGGCGGTGCGGATGGCCTCGGCACGGTCGACGATGCGCAGGAACCGGGCGCCGGGGTCGAGGCCGGCGGCCATCTCGTCGAGGATCGCCTCGGGCGACTCGTGGCGCGGGTTGTCCGAGGTGAAGATGGCCGTATCGGCGTATTTCACCGCGATCTGCGCCATCTCGGGCCGTTTGGTGCGGTCGCGGTCGCCGCCGCAGCCGCAGACGACGATCAATTGTTGCGTCGGGGTGCGGATCTCCTGGATGGTCTGGATGACGTTTTCCAGTGCGTCGGGCGTATGCGCATAGTCGACGATGGCCGTGGTTCCATTCTCCGCCCGCACGAATTCGAAGCGCCCGCTCACGGCATGGAGCATGCTCATCGCGCGCAGCACTTCGGCGCGGTCGAGTCCCAGCAGCACCGCGGCGCCGTAGACGGCCAGCAGGTTATAGGCGTTGAAGCGTCCTACGAGCCCAACCCATACTTCCTGCCCGTCGATGCGCAGCAGCATGCCGTCGACGTGCATCTCGACTATCTTGCAGCGGAAATCGGCCATCGTGCGCAGCGAATAGGTGTGTATCCCGGCTGCGGTGTTTTGCACCATGACGCGGCCGTTTTTGTCGTCGGCGTTCGTCAGGGCGAAGGCATCCTTGGCGAGGGAGTCGAAGAAGAGTTTTTTGGCGCGGATGTATTCGGCGAAGGTCTTGTGGTAGTCGAGGTGGTCGTGGGTGATGTTCGAGAAGATGCCGCCCGCGAAATGCAGTCCCCGCGTGCGTTGCTGCACGATGGCATGCGACGAACACTCCATGAAGCAGTATTCGCACCCTTCGTCGGCCATCTCGCGCATCATGGCGTTCAGCCGCACGGGGTCGGGCGTGGTGTGGGTCGCCTCGACGATGCGTTCGCCGACTTTGTAGACGACCGTCGAGACCAGCCCGGCCTTGTAGCCCAGTGCCCGCACAAGGTCGTAGAGCAATGTCACGGTCGTGGTCTTGCCGTTGGTGCCGGTGATGCCTACGAGTTTCAGTTCGCGGCTCGGGTGGTCGTAGAAAGCGGCGGCCATGTCGGCCAGCGCTCCCGCGGCGTCGGGGACGACGACGTAGGCTACCCCGTGGGCCGTTTCGGCAGGCAACTGCTCGCAGACGACGGCCGAGGCGCCTTTTGCGACGGCGTCGGGGATGAAGTCGTGCCCGTCGGACTGCGTGCCGCGGGTGGCGAAAAAACAGTCGCCCCGCGTCACGGCCCGCGAATCGTAGGCCAGGGCGGCCACCGTCGTGGAACCGTCGCCGTGCAGCACCGTGACGGGCGTATCTTTGAGTAGGTCTTTCAGTGTTTTCATCTTATTTCAGTGTTATGCCGACCGTCGAGCCCGGCGTGATGCGCGCTCCGGCGGGAATACTTTGCTGTGTTACGGCGCCCACGCCCGAAAAACGGACTTTCAGCCCGCGGCTTTCGAGAACGAACAGCGCATCCTTGAGCCCCATGCCGCGCACGTCGGGCATCGTCCCTGTTTCGGGCGGGAGGCTCGTGATGATTACGTTCGAGAGGCTGTCGACCCGGGCGCGCCCCCAGCCCGTAC
>ENA-OPSV01001421-OPSV01001421.1-human-gut-metagenome-genome-assembly--contig:-NODE-1421-length-16534-cov-1.655562_pt1 | contig 16534 bp, 8 predicted proteins | sample MGYA00241460_ERZ501912 | MGnify/ENA primary metagenome ERZ501912 (study PRJEB25962, sample SAMEA2042402) | human gut metagenome | biome: human gut; feature: human-associated habitat; material: faeces...
CCAATACTTTTCCCTCCGTGGGCAAAAGCAGCGCGTTAAGATGCTTTGCAAGCGTGGATTTGCCGCTGCCGTTATGCCCAACCACCGCCACAAACTCGCCGTCGTTTATGGTAAGGGACACGTTGTTCAGCGCCTTTGCCGCCGCGTCCTCGTATGCGTAGGATACGTTCTGTATCTCTATCAAGCCCGTTTCACCTTCTTTTCCCGTGCGGATAACGCACATTCATATCCAACGTATGATTATACCATTAGTTTGCAAGCGCGCACAACCCCCAACCTGACGGCAAAAAAGCGGGCAGGATCGCTCCCGCCCGCATGATTGCGCTTTGTCCTATTCGGTTTTATCTGCCGGAGGTCTGCTGGGATATGCCCTTGATGGTCTTTATTACCCAGTCGAAGTCCGCGCTCTGTATAACCGCGCCGCAATACTGGCACTTGGCCGTGGCGTTCAGATCCAGCGGAGCGCCGCAGTTCGGGCAATTCTTTGCCGCGTCCTCGGTGCGCTCAAAGCTCTTGGCGCCCTTGGTGCGGATCATGGTCCATTCATATGTCATGAACTTCTCCGCGGTCTTGCTGCCGCTCACCACCGCGCCGGTAGCATCGTCCACGGTGTAATCCTTTATCCTTACCCTTACAAGCGCGGTAACGATGTCGTGCTTATCGTCCTGGCCAAAGCCCGTAAGGTCAACGCCAAGCACCGCAATATCGTCCACGTAGTTGGTCTTGCCCGCCTTTATAAGGCTGTTAAGCTGCGCATTGAACTGGTTGAAGATGGCGTCGTCCATGCCGGTGCGCATCTCTTCCCAGGTTTTGTTCTGCCAGCATTCCTGCATCCTTACATACACGCTGTAATACGTCATGTACAGACTCTCCTTCCGTAAATTCTACCTCGGAAGCTGCCAGAATCCATCCATCAGAAGGAACAAATTCTTCCTTGCCACTTTTTAAATCACTCATGTTATTAAGAATCGTCGCGCAGCTGATCGAAATCGTACACGTATGGGAAGAACCTGAAACTTCTTCATCGTTTGCAACATCCTGCTTGCCGGAAGAACCAGAAGAAGAAGCTCCTCCATCAGAAACATCTCCACTTCCTGAACTTCCTTCTTCGTTATAAGAATTCTCTCCTGAATTCCCCGATTCATCACTTCCTTCCGATTCACTGTTCGTTGTTCCGTTTTCTGCCTTATTCGCTGCGCTTGCTCCTTTATTTTGCTGTTCTGTAATACCTCCGATAATATAACAATCTCCGTCCAGAGAAGTTACGCTCATTTTTAAAGAAGTGGTTCCTTTCTGTGGCTTTGTATCCTTTTTGGCAGCAGTCGTTGCTTCCTTCACCTTATCAGACGAATCCTTCTGTGATGCAGATGTATCCTTTTTCTTGGAAGAATCCTCTTCTGCCTGTGCTGTTACCACAACATCGCTCATCCTTGCAAGCTTTCCAGACTGCTCTTTTACAAGATATGCAGAATTAGACTGCCACGCTTCCGGAAGCTGTACCTCTAAATCTGGTACACAGATCAGCCCTTTCCCATACATCGTCATCTTCAATGCATCATTGGCATTGTTCGCCTGCTTCTTTAAATCATCAAGATCTTTCTCTGAAAAATCAATCTTTAAATTCTGATCTGCCGGATTCTGAATCTTTGAACAATCATACGTCCAGATATATGTAATTCCATTATCTGTTGTCCCCTTAAACTGTACCTTTTTATTTTCTCCGGCAACCGTCTTAAACTGTTCCTTTGTAATAATTCCATCCTCCGGAATCTCATTCATATCCGCAAGTGTTGCTGTCTTGCCGGACTTTTTACCGGAAGAACTTCCTCCATTACCGGACTTTCCACAACCGGTTGAAACAATCAATAACATACTCATAAGCAGTGCCAGAACGACACGCATAAATCCCTTTTTCTTCATAAATACTTTTTCCCTTTCTTTGTATATCCTTAGCTTTAACTCTGCTCACTATACACCTTATTTTTCTTTAAAAAACAGATTATCTTTTTAATCTATTCCTTATCTCCGCCTTTTTGAAAATTGCGTAATGCACTTGCAATCCTATGACGCTTTTTATATAAAATGAAAGCAATAATCACTACCACTGCAATAGCGCAAATCCTTTTGACTATATAAAATATCCCTAAACCAGCCACAATCTTTGAGGTATCATTATCCTTTTCGGCTGTGGTGTCCGCTTCCGCTGCATCTGTCTCATCCGCCGCATAAGTATCCGGTACGTAATCCTCTCCGCTAAAGTTCCAGCTTCCTGTCGTTGCCTCTACTGCCGTATCTTTCTTCTTCGCTGTCGTTCCTGTTGCACTCTTTGACGCAGTACTTCCCGTACCTGTACCGGAAGTGCTTCCGGAAGAAAGTGTCTTTGTCGTTCCCGAAGCAGTTGGTGTTCCACTTCCTGTACTTACTGAACGATTCGTTGTTCCCGATGTCGGTGTTGTAATTCTTTTTGTCTGACTTCTTGCTGCTGTAGTTGTTGTTGTCTTTTTGGCGGTTGTCGCTGTTGCCGGTGCAGTCACCACGACCTTACAGGTTGCTTTCTTTCCACTTCCGTCCTTTGCCTTTACTGTAATTGTCGCTGTTCCTGCCTTCTTTCCAGTTACCTTTCCTTTTGAACTTACTGTCGCAATCTTTTTATTGGAAGAAGTCCATGTTACAGACTTATTCGCTGCATTCGTTGGTGCAACCGTCGCTTTTAACGTCTTACTCTTTCCTTTTGTAAGATAGATCGTACTATAATTTAACCCCACTTTTATTACCTTTACTTTAGAAGCTGCCGGCTTTGTTTCTGTCTTTTTTGCTGTCGTTGTCGTTGAAGAAGAATTTCCTCCACTATTACTCCCCGTATCAATCGTCGGGCTGACTACCGGCTTCGTTCCTGCCGAAATAGCCACATCACTCATATCATAAAGAAATGTCTCTCCATCCAAAAATCTACGGTAAGCAACTGTTGCATACAATCCCTGTTCCGTTGCTATTCCATCAATAATGCCACCGGCACCGCCACCATTATTCCCGGCATCAGCAGCTACATGCATAAATCCCCCTTCTGGCATATAATACTGGAATAATCCTGTCATCGGCCATTTCCCATTCTTAATAAAACGGGCATCTTCTCCACAATCTATTCCCACACCGCAAAGAGCTGTGATAATCTGTGCCACACTTTCCGAAGTTTCTGTATTCATCGTGCCAAAACCACCACTGGAAAGCTGATTCTTTTCTATCCATGCAAGTCCCTTGTCAATTGCCGCTGTAACATCCTCATATCCATCTTTATTATAATAAGAAGCCAGCGCCTGCATCGCCATTCCTGTCATATCGGAATCTCCAGTTGTTCCCATCAATGTCCAGCCACCATCCTGACACTGCATCCCTACAACCTTCTTAACAAGTAACTCCTCTGAGTTTTGCTGCACTGCAGAAGGGTCTTCTGGAATCTCATATGCCGGATTACTCTTTAATGCAATCAACGCCCAAATCGTGCCGTTATTCCCCTGTCTGCTTACATTCTCATAATCTGACAGATACGCTAATAGGTTATGTCCCATCACATCTCTTGCATCAACACCAATCGCTGTTACTGCAAGAATAAGCTTTGAATAATCCGAATACTTTGCTCTTGTAATCTTCCAGTCCTTACTCTCACAGTATGCGATCACATTACTGTAAAAAAGATTTATATAAGATTCCGGCACATACAGCCCACTCCTTTTTAAACCAATAACATTCCATATGCTACTGTAATCCGGCTTCGTATCTTTACTTAAGATATAGCTTCTTACCTTAGATAAAACCGTATCAATATCCGGGCTTAAGACTTCCGCCTCTGCTTCCGTCTGCACTGCCACTCCTGATTCATCAGACTGTCCCTGTGCCGCATCTTCCTCTGCACCCCAAGCATAAAAACCATAACTTCTTCCAAGCTGCAAATTCTTACGGACAATCTTTCTCTCTTTTTTTGTTAATGTCTGCTCTTGTGTACTTTCCTGTACATCTGCCTCTGTATTTGTTGATGCATCTGCATCTTCCCTGGTCTGCTGCTCCTCCTCTTCCGAAGACTCCGTCTCCTCCCTTTCTGATGTCTCACTTTCTGACGTCTCACTTTCTGACATAGAAAAATCGCCTGTACTCTCTGCAGCAGAAGCTGCCGCGGCCGGTTCTGCCCCATTATCTGCCGCATATGCATAGTATGGAACTATAAATGCCACAAGCAGAGCAAAAAGTACAAGCGATATACATTTTCTTTTTAACCTTTGATACATCTTGTTCATTCTACCCTCTCCTTCACTCATTTTACAAAATATCCAAGAGAAATTGAGAGTTTTTCGTAGAAAAGAAAGGCCCATGCATTAGGTGCACAGGCCAAATACTTTTATAAAACTGTTACATTCTCTAGCCCAGATATTTGTTTTCATTCTAAAATCAAATGGCTGGCAATTCAGAATGAAAATAAGGAGCGTTCCCTAAGTGAGCCTGAGAAGCAAGCCATGTACATATTATAACATAGACTTTTAAAAAAATATGCCAACCAGACGGGTGTATTTGCTTCATTTTAGGAAATTAAGCGGGTAAAATTGTCCTACAATTATTTCACCTCCATTTTCTTTACATTTGAGTAATTACCGTAATAAGTTGTTCCTCCTGCTTTACGATAAGTACGGATCTTGAAGTAATAAGTTTTCTTTTTCTTTAACTTTCCGGCTTTATAAGTCACTGTCTTATTTTTGGTAATTGTCTTCACTTTCTTATAGCCGCTGTTTTTCTTCATGGACTGGTATACTTCGTAACCAGTTGCATTTTTTACTTTCTTCCATGTAAGCTTCACCTGATTCTTTTTCAGCTTCTTAATGGATTTTATAGATGTTTTAGATGGGGTGTATTTCTTTTTCAGAGCTTCCTGCTGAGCTTTCTTTTTCGCGGCTTTCTTTTTCGCTTCTTCTGCCTTTTTCTTTGCCTCATCCTGGGTTTTCTTTTCAGCTTTCAGACTGACAATTTTCTTCTCAGCATCAGTTAATACTTTTAATGTATCTGCAGAAATAAGTTCCTTTTGTTCACTGGTTAACGCATTATAAGACTTTCTTGCCTCTGCTATCTGAGATTCTTTAGATAAATCTACTGTACCGATAGCGTTAATTTTCTGTTTTACCTTATTTATTTCTTCAATTTGAGCTATGGTAAGATTATTCTTATTCATAATCTGTTCCAATTGCTCCAAAGCATCATCTACTTTCCATTGCTTTGAATCCAACTTTTCAAGTACTTCCATTGCATAGTTATATCTATCAGAGGCACTATATATATTAAGCCATTTTCCTTTTTGTTCATTAAATTGTGCTACTTTTTTTGTCAATTTTTCTTTGTTTGCAATATTTAAAGCTCTTACACCACCATCTTTATATTGACTGCCTAAGTCTGCTCCTAATCCATATACTGTAAATTGTACTCGGATTACATCCCCATCTTTTGGTATCCACGCTGCCATTCCTACATTAGGAAACTCTCCATTTACAGAATACATCCATCCTGCATTCCTATGATAAGAAAACTCACTCAAATCTGGATATGCTACATTCTTGGCTGTATCATCTGGCGGATAAATAATATCCTCTCCATTTACTTGCGTATCCATATTTTTAATCACATCTGGTATTTTTGTTTTTCCATTATCTGCATTTTTAATTCCTGACAAATACCAACCATTTGAAGTAGTTGGTGCCTCAATTTCATAATTATTATTCTTCAAAATATCTTTTACCAAGTTTGCACAAGTATCTCCTTCATGCAGAACAACCTGCGTTGGTTCAATCAAATATCCTTGACCTATTGTGAATTTTTCTATAGATAATGTAACCGTTCCTATTTTTTCAGAAGCATTCGATATAACTACTGATTTCCACCAACATATTGTTATCATCATTAATAAAATCATTTTAAAAAACACTGTATTTTTCTTTTTCATCGCACACCTCCCTCTTCACAAAACAGGAAGAGAATCCCTCTTCCTGTCCTGTATTATTATTTTATTCTTACTTTTTTAACATTTGATTTTTTACTCAAAACATTTAAATTAGCTGCTTTTTTATAAGAATATACCTTAACAAAATAAGTTTTTCCTTTTTTCAGACCAGAAATAACTATTTTTGTTTTATTAGATTTATTTACCTGCTTTACAAGTCTGTATTTTGATTTTTTACCTTCTTTTACGTAAATCTTATATCCTGTTGTTCGTCTTATTTTTTTCCAAGATATTTTAATCTTATTGCGAGATACTCCATCTACTTTTAAAGAAGTCTTCATCGGACTAGTTACAGCAGTAATAACTTCTGATTGTTTATAAATTCTCTTTCCATTTTCCATACTATAAGAACGCAGATTTAATTTATAAACGGTTCCATCTACCAGTGATTTACCTTTCTTTCCTTTTAATTTCTTAAAAGTATACGTGTTCTGATTCTTTTTCAAATCCGTTACTACAACATATTTCTTCTTGCTCTTATCATATCTGCGGAGTTGATATCCATCTGCAACAGAAATTTTATTCCATTTTAAAGTAATAGATGTAGTAGTCTGCTTTTTAATCTGAATCTGCAGTTTTTGTACAGTTGTTTCATTAGATGGCTTTTGATTGTTGTTTGCCTCTTTTAATTTTTGCAACGCAACTTCTGCATTTTGTAACACTGTTAATACCTCTTTTGTTACAAAAGATTTCTGAGAATCTGTTAATGACTCATAGGTCTTTCTTACTTCTTTGATAAGTTCTTCTTTAGAAAGATCTACATTGCCAATAGCCTTAACCTTTTCTTCCCATTTCTGTGCCTTACTTTTATCTTCTTTCAATCCAGAAATTTTATCTGATGCATCAGATATTTTTTTCTTTATCTCATCTGAAATCTTAAGTTGCAATTCTTCAGACATATTATTATAGAATGTTTGTACTACCTCTACATTAGACTCCTTGTCTAAAGTAATATCTCCTAATGCTTCAACCATATCTGTTAACTTCTTAACCTGATTATCTGGACTATCAATATTTAATGCAGCTTTCAAATCACTATCAATTAACCTGCCGTCATTGCTAAATTTAATTGTTATTGAATATTCTCCTGCATTTAATTTTTCAAGATATTCTTTCTTTAAAGTTAAAGTTTCTTTTTCTGAATCAACTTCATAGCTTGTATCTTCTAAAGTATCTTCTCCATTCATAACAGATGCAATAGTATTTCCATTCAATTTAAGGTTTAATGTAAAATCAGCATCGTTTCCAATTATTGTTTTAGGTTCAATACTAAATTGTGACTTTTTAACAATTTTTACAGTACTAATTGTTTCATTTCCTGCCACATCAATAACTTTTACATGCATTACGGAAGCTTTTTCATCTACTGGTATTTTAATATTTTTTTCACTCAATCCGCATTTATTATCTACATCAATATTGTCATCTTTTGCTGCATCATAAACTGTTGTCCATTCTCCATCATCTGACTGATACAGAATATTACAAATACCACTCGTTGCATCCTTTCCCTTAACATAAATTTCTTTATTATCAGGCTTCAACAAAAGAGTAGTGTTGTTTTCTAAATTCTCATTATCATTTCCTAAGTATAATTCAGGTTTAACATTATCTGCCTTTACAGGTCCATATTCAACAAGTGCATCGGCAGTTCTTTTGTTTACCTCATCTCCCTGTATAGCCGTATTACTAATCAAAAGTAAAATATATACTTTATCCTGATACTTATTACGATATACTACTGACTTACTTGCAATATTATTTCCTTTCATAGCCGCATAAGTATATTGGCTATAATCAACATCTGATGAATCTACAATTTTCAAGGCTCCCTGTGTATTTTCTGGAGTAAGCTTTTTATCTCTAACCATAAATCGAACTCTATTATACCAACCATGTGTCGGATTATTCACTGAATTAGGAAATTCTGTTATAGCATAATGTTTTCCTATTTCTGGCTCGCTTATTTTAGGACTCTCAAAATAAACTTTTTTCTTTTTTGAATTATCTTTCTCACTTACTTTTTCGTACAAAGAATAATAAGTTTGTCCATTTCCCGTATATTCTTTTTCTTCTTTTATTTTATTTGCTTTTTCTAAAATATTTTTTAAATCAGGATCTGGCTGTTGTTTATAAATATCTTCTGCATCAGATATTAATTTATCCCATTTACTTTCATCTAAATCATATCTTTGCCATACATTAGAGCCTTGGATAACATCTCCCATTGCAATAACAATATCTTTTAATGTTACACCATCGTTCTTTTTTACAGCTTCTGCTATTGCTTCTTGGTAATTTTTCTCTTGACATATATCCAAAATACCTTTTCCATTATATTTCAGGTAATCCATATTTACTCCAGCACCAACAAATCCTGTAATAACACAACCTGTTGTATTGATATTTCCCCAAGTGCCATCTTCAGTTTGTGCACCCTTCAAAGCAATGATTCCCGCAATATATTCTTCATCTGGAATCAATCCTTTTAATTCAGCCAGTGCCCAGCCTCGCATATCTACACTCTGAGAATTATACAAATCTACTTTCTTTACATAATCCACTAATGCATCTGGAATCTCTTCTCCACAAACTTTCAATGCCATTAATGCCCATTCATTATTTGCATAACCACCAAAAAGTCCTTCTTTATTTTTAAAAGAAAGTAAACCTTCTACAAGATTCATATGAGAATCACCAAAATCATATGGATTATATCCAAGCATTACTAACTGAAGAATCTGTCTTGCATAAACAGTCGCCTGAGTGTAATTTTCTTTTTCAGGAGAATGAACATATCCTTCATCTACATTCACATCTGCTGCCATATTCATAAATACAGACCAACAAGAATTATCCCACATATTTTTTAATTTCAACCTGCTCTGTCCTAAATATGGTTTTAAAATTTCCTGTGCCTTCTTTATCTCTTCTTCATTTTCAGAAGAATTTTTAAACATTGGAACGCTTCCATCTTTATTCTGATAAATAAAATAATATTTCTTTGATTTAATTCCATCTTGTGCAGTAATCTTTACTTCTGCCAAAAAATCATCTACATTAATAGTCACTGACTGTATTTCTTTCTTGTTGATATTTGCCACTGCCTCAGATGATATTTCTTTTATTATAAGTTCTGCATTTTCTACATCAGTTGGCTGTAAAAGATATACCGTCTTTTCTGATGAAAATCCTGTTTCTTTTTTTGTCTTATAATCTTTTAATATTGCATTTTTTAATTCAATCTGTTTCAAGTCACAATCGGCACTTGCTCTTACAATAGAAATAGTATATATTTTGATTGCTCCATTCGCAGCTGTTACTTTAACCGTAATTTTATCTAAACTATCTCCAACAGCTATTGCCGCATACATACCAACCTGATCACCTTTTATTGCCTGCGTATCCATGTATTCAATCTTTGCTTGTGGATCTACAGGAGCAATTCCTAAGATAATCTTATCCAAAGGTAACTTTTTAGGTATCGCAATCGCCCACTGTCCATTATCATTCTTCACTCCATAAGAAGTAGATTTTACAGTTGCAGAACCTAACTGGGTTGCCTCTACATACTTAATATCCGTATCAGAACCTTTTTTAACTTCCGCTTCTGTTCCATTGGAATATACAAGGTATACCGCACAAGAATAGCCTTTTAGATTAGTCTTTTTCAGTCCTTCTGGCATAGTTTCAGAGGCAGTATCAAGAGCAGACACATTCCATTCTGCTGTATACATTTCAATTATATTCAAACCTTTTTTCAGACTTAATACAGGACTTTGAAAGGTATCAGAGTAAGAAGCTGAACTTTCAAAACGTTGGAAATTCTCTCCATTAATTCTCACATAGTTTTCTCCATTGCTAAGCCATTCCATTGCATTTGCTGAATATGATTCTGTTTTCTTATGATTTGTCCACCGAAAAACAGAACATTGTTTTACCTGATCTTTCACAGTAACTTCTCGATAAGAAGTATCTGCTGAAGAACTTCCCTGTATTACTGTATCATTATCAAAATAGTTTATTTCATCATTTGTAGTATCTGCAATATATGTTTCTTTAATATTATCCCAATTACTTAAACCACTAATAAGAACTTTATATTTTTCGCTTACAGTTCCTTTCTTTACTGTTATATAGCAAACAGATGTTCCATTAATATTATAAGATTTCGTTTCTTCTTTTTCAATATTAAAATCTGTTCCATTTCTTTTTACTGAAAATTCTTTTCCTTCAAAATCCGTTGCAGAAATCTGTGCATCGGCATCCGCCTTTCCACTTATTATATATCCATCACCGATACTTCTTTCGTCAACTTGTGCAGTATAAACAGAATCATCTTTTGTATTCTTAGTAACTGTCGCTTCTTTTTGACCGATAGTTACATTACTAATTGCGAATGTTGCAGTTTCTGCTGCAGAAAGTTTTTTTGAACAAGCAAGTGCAATCAATATGGCAAATATAAAAAGTATAATTTTACTGTTTAAATAAACTTTTGATTTTCCCATGTTTTTCCTCCTCGTATATAACAAGAGAAGTCAACTAATCGTTGACTTCTCCCACTATTCCTAACTTAGTCTACTTTCTACCATGTAGTTTCTGTCAAAACATATTTTACGTAAATGCCTTCTACACTAGTAGTAAAACCACCTGCTGACTGATTGCTATAATCATATGGAAAATACTGACTTCCTGACATAGCTACATTTGTTGCTGCTAATGGAGATTCAAACCAAGTATTTGCCTCTGGCGCTGCAGCAGCCCATGAAGGTTTTGTTCCCTGTGTTGTTACAGAATTACCTGCTTTCATGTCAATCATCCAAGAATATCCCTTATAAGAATTAGATGTATATTCTACATCAATGCTCCCCAGCCCATTAATAGATGTAATATAATCTCCATTAGTAGACTTTCCAATTGTTAAACCTGTTGCATCAATAAAATCCATTGCTGTTGGATTATCATCTTCGCTTAAAGTTACATTTCCATCATATAACACCCCAACTGTTGCCGTTCCAGTATAATTTGACGGCAGTCCAACAACTTCTACTTTTACCGGTACGGTTATTTCTCCATCAGCAGATGGTGTTGCTGCCATTGATGTTACACCAAGTCCCATCATCATAACTACTGCGAGCATCACTGCGAGCATTCTTTTTAAAGTCTTCATAAGTTTTCCTCCTTTAGAAACTCCGCTATTTAGATAGCATTCTTTGGTTTTGTCTACATGTTACTAATGGGTCGCGACTCCCATTGCCAACGGATAGCTCCTTTAGCAATATATTGATTTAAAACAACTTCTATACGATTTATCTGCTTATATGCTTTCTCTACTGAACCTTTTTTTATTGTGGTCTCAACTACTCTCACATTATTATCTGCATATGAAATAACTGTATATTGTTGTTTTACCTCCTTTGATATTACCTGTTTGAAAATTACAGATATTTATAATTTTCAAACGCTGTGTCAGGATTTTATGTGTGGGACTTTCGGATAGAAATCATTAGATAAAAACAAAGAAACTGAGACTTGCTTTTCGACTTCTGTAAAGATTTCTCTAAACATATCGAATGAATATACTCAGCACTCCCACCCAAAGTCCTGTTCATTAGAATTCTATTTTAAATATCCTGACTTAAGCTTCTTCTGCTTTTTCACACCTTCCCGGAAGATCCAGTGGTATTTGTGAGGGCATCTGCTTTCACAGTAGGGGTAAGCCTGTGTGGTTTGTACCAACTTTCTTAAAATAGAATGTATTTTTTTGTACATTTATTATAACATAGCTTTTCTGAAAAGTATTCCAACCAGACGGATGTCTTTTCGTCATTTTGGAACCTTTTTAGATTTTTTTCAAAAAACGCTTGACATTTTTTGCAGAAAAAAATCCCGTCAGACCGAATGATCTGATGGGGCATTTTTCTTTTTTTGCTTATTATAGATAACACAACTTTTGTTTTATCTTCATTATTTTACGCTTATCGGAACGTATATGTATACTTTTTTATTGATGTATCTTTCAAAAGTAAAGTTCTGTAAAGAGACCATATCGCGGTGTTCTTTTATCCAGCCATAAAAAACACACCGGGAAAACATACGGATGGTATCTGCGAGATTATCCACATCGCTTTCGCGGTCTGTTTCAAATACGGCAAATCGTCCGGCGGCTATCTCTATTTTCACAGCATCTTCCGGCACATTCGTAAAATTGTTTACAACCGGTCCAAGGACATATTGAATATTGATACATTCCGGGTCATGATACCACATGGCAATCTTATCATTTCCATTCGCACTTCCGGCTACAGAGTTCATTTTCTTGAAGTACGGTGAATCCTCATCGAGCCAGAATGCTACCTGTGCCGGTATATCTACTTCCCGTCCACGATTTGGGATGATTGTCCAGCCAACCATTTTGATATCATCAACGTCCATAAAGGATACTTTCATTTTATCTTTATATTCTGAGTAAAACTGATTTAAGTCAACAACTTCTGTGTTTGCTCTGGCATACTTGGAAGGACTGGTACAAAAGGCTTTGCGGAAGGCTTTATCAAATCCATTTCTCGACTTAAAACCATATTTTTTTGCTAAACTGGCCACTTTGACACCCTGACGTAATTCTCTGGCTGCTTTTTGTATTTTCCTCTGACTGATATATGCACTAAGTCCCATTCCAAAGTCATCCTGAAAGGCTTTGCGAAAATAGTCTCTGGAATAGTTAAAATGTTCCGCCATCATCTCTGGTGTGATATCTTCTGTAATATGCTCATCAATGTAATTGATCCATGCAATATTCTGAAATTCCATTCGGTAATACTTTGCCGGAACAACGCCGTATTCTTTGCGAAATGCATTAGAAAAAACGCTATAACTTGCAAATTGATATTTGGCACATACTTTTTCCGGATTCTTTCCTTCTTTTAATTCTTCTGCAGCAAAGTACAGCTTTCTCTGTTTTATGTAATCGGTGATTCTCGTTTCATAATAAAGCTGGAAAATATTTTTTAAATGTTTCTCGGAATAATGAAACAGCTTTGCAAGGCCTTTTGCTGTCAGATTCTCCGTAATATGCTCATCAATATAACTAATCCACTCGTCAACTCCATAAATCTTTTTCTCCTCTTTTTTATTTTTCATTACATAATCCGAATGCATTCTTTTTTTAAGAGGAAGATATACTGAGTACAGTCCGTTTTCAAAAGAAATAAAATACATTTTCCGATTGTCATAGTGCATTTCACTTTGCTTTATCCAGTCACATAACGCATATTTTATCAACATTTTTATAATATCCGGTGCCTGTTTATCCCAATATTGCTCTTTTAACGTAAAAACTGCATAATCCGATGCCCCAATATCAATTCTCTTCTTTTCACTTTCCTTTCCGGCATCTTTTGGAACTTCCTGCCCAATCATATAAAAGAAATGGTATGAATCATCATGCCACCAAAACTGCATATACTCTCCGGCACGCTCCCTCTCCTTCCACTTTTCCTTTACATCCTTCTCGATATATTCCATTCCGTTTTGAAAAATATCGCCTTCTAAAGGCAGCATATCTGCCTCTACTGTCTGTGCCATTCTTCTCACAACTTTATATTCTATCATAGAACTATCAGGAATCCGTTCAAATGGAAGGACCTGATTTGTATAATCCTCTTCAATATTTAATCCCTGCACCTGTTCCCTGATTGTATCAAGAGAATTGTCAAAGAAAATGTCAGCCAGATAAAGGAATTCCTGCGTAGAGTATGCCAGTCTGCTTGCCAGATCTTTTACCGAAATGCTGTTATCTGTCTGAAGGCACAAAAGAGTGTCTCTCATACGTTCCCATAAAGCTGATTCTTCCTCCGGAAGTGAGGAAAATGTTTTTGTCTCATTCACTGTGTTCATTTTCTCTATCCTTCTATTATTTCTATTTCTTTTTCTTTCATTTTCTCTGTTATTTTATTATTATTGTTTATTATCCAAATGTTTTTTAGTTATATTGTAAATCACCACTAACATTCTGTCAATTTACAACTCCCATTACGGACAATCTCTATTCTTCAGATAAACTTCGCAACTCTGGAAAAGTCTTTTTTCTTTTCTCTGATACAATATTTATAAAACATAATCTGTGTATTGGTGTATGATATTTATATTCAAGTCGAGCAGTCGCACCGACTGCACTCATAGAAACTGCGGAAAGGAGAGATCGTGAATAAAAATAATTCTTTAGAAGTAATAAAAGATTGTACCACATACATAAAAAATCACCTTCAAGACACATTAACAGCAGAATCTCTGGCTTCCCGCTATGGTTACTCTCTTTATCATTTCTGCCACATTTTTAAAATCTGCTGTGATATGTCACCGGGAAAATACATACGCCTTCTCCGTTTGGAAAAAGCAAAAAAGGATATTTTATCTGGAATGAGTATCACACAGGCCGGATTTGATAATGGCTTTGAAACCAGTTCCGGTTTTTCTAAAGCATTTCGCAAAGAATATGGTATTAGCGCACGAGAATATTTAAAACAAAATAAAGAAAGTGAGGTTCTTATTATGCTACACGTTGAAATTAAAACATTGCAGTCACAGACAGCGCTTGGGTACGAGATTCCCGGCGAATATGACAGTGATTACAGCAAATCCGGTGCTTACTGGAATCACATTAATTTTAAAGAATACCCTGCCTATCCAGAAGGAATCCATGATTATGGCGAAGTTGGACTATGGACCCATCCCGACCATATCAGCGGTGAATTACACTATTTCTTTGGCTTTTTAACTGACTCTACAGAAATTCCAGAAGGCTTCCACAAGGTGGATATTCCTGCCGGAACTTTCTACGGTGATGTGAAATCTTACTCTACGAGTGTCGATGCCGATTTGCTTTCCGGTGGTAAAATGACGGTGAAACGGCTGTCCGGTGGTGAATATTCGATTAGCGGAACATTGGTGGGCGATCTTTCCTTGAAACGTTATTTCACCTATACGGGAAAAGTAATCACCATCGACCGTCACGAAAGCAAGGATGAAACTCCTAATTCTACGCTGACCACCGATATTGCACTGAATGGATGGACGCAAGCCCGCCTGCAGGATAAGGGCGATTCTTATTATCTGCAAGATGAGTCGTGCCGGGTAGTCGAGCTTTATCTGGCGGAAGAGAGTATAAGTCTTGTCGACACTTGGCCGGCCGGTAATGGAAGAGTATTGAAGGTGGAATTTTTCGTGGAATGGGCTACGGATGTAACACAGGGTATTCCGGCAGGTACTTATACGGTGGTGGCGCGTGATAAGGAATCATATGGTATCCCGCGCGAGTTGCTGAAACCGGGAAACATAGCTTCGGGCTATCCTAACGGCTTTACTTATCCGGGAGGAACCTGGTATGAGAAACTTCAGAACGGAGCCATGAAAGAATATGCACGCATAGACGGCGGAACCATGACTGTGGCACGCGACGGTGACAAACACACGCTGACGATAGATTTTATTGACTGTGATAAGGAACACCCGAATCATGTACGTACCACTTATTCGCAGGATGCTCCTATTACCGTATTTGATTATCGTCCGCAGTAAACACGGGTGGATGGCATCATTTTACTAATAACGCGATTTTATAATTAACCCAAAAAACGAGAAATATGAAAACTAGATTTATTTCCTTTTTCTTATTCATGTTGGCAATGAGTTGTTTTGTGGCATGTAGTGACGATGATCCGGCCACTGATCCCGAACCGGAGCCGGAACTGGAACCTGTGGAAACAGTGAATACGTATACGTATAAGGATAAGACGATACAAGCTAAATCGGTGTCTTGTTTTGAACAGGATGGCATTGTGTATGTGTGTATGAGTCCGTTGCAGAGTTTGGAAACGCTTGAAGACTTTATGAATAGCGGAAAGGAATATGTGATGCTGGGAGTGGATAAGAGTCTGGTGGGCAGTCCGGTTACGGTAGGCAGCTCTGAAGGTGACGATTATGTGCTTTATTACATGGATGCCGATGGTGAGGCTATTGTAGCCGTGGACCCTTACGAATGGGAAGAGGTGCTGACGCAAGGCAAGATCACTTTGACGATGACTCCGGGTGAGAATGAGATATCGGCTGTGAAAGCTACTTTTGATTGTACGCTGAAAAGTGGCGGTAAGTTTACAGGGGAGGCTGGTTGTAGCTACAAGGCTCCTGCAAAGTTGCCCAGTGAATTTTCTTTCGGAAGTGAAGTGCGTCCGTTGAAATCGGCGGTGGCTACTGTCATCGGAGGGATTCAATACCTTTATCTTAGTCCGGACGCGGGAGTGACAACGGTGGAAGATATGTCGGACACGGAGTTCCTGATGATCGGAATCAATCCGGATATGTTGGGACAGGTATTGGATATCACGTCTTATGACGGTACGGATTATGCTTTCTATAATATGACAGAATTGGGAGCTGACGATCTGGGTGCGGTGGAGCCTTATGGATGGTCTGAAATATGTTCGGCAGGTAAGTTCAAAGTAG
>ENA-OPSV01001428-OPSV01001428.1-human-gut-metagenome-genome-assembly--contig:-NODE-1428-length-16487-cov-4.190908_pt1 | contig 16487 bp, 9 predicted proteins | sample MGYA00241460_ERZ501912 | MGnify/ENA primary metagenome ERZ501912 (study PRJEB25962, sample SAMEA2042402) | human gut metagenome | biome: human gut; feature: human-associated habitat; material: faeces...
AAAGCGTGTAAAAGGTCAGAAATGTTCAGGCTGTTCACTGTCGGATATGTGCTTTCCAAAAGTGAAGAAATATAGCGTGAAAAATACGATTTTCTCCATGAACGGAGGCGAAAACAATGCGTAAACTGCTCAATTCACTTTATATTCTCGAAGAAACTGCCTACCTCACACTTGACGGCGAAAACATAGTGTGCAGGGCAGAGGACAGCGAGAAGTTCCGTGTGCCTTTTACTAATATTGAGGATATCTATATTTTCAGCTATTCGGGCTGTTCACCTGCGCTTATGGGCAAGTGTGCAGAATATGGCATAGCCGTTAATTTTATTTCTCCTCAAGGTAAATTTCTCGCAAGAGTTCAGGGCAAAACAAAGGGCAACGTCTATCTGCGAAAAGAGCAGTTTGAGCTTTTTTCTACCCCTCAGCTCGACCTTATCAGGAATACTGTCGCCGCAAAGCTTTCAAATACACGTTATCTTTAAAAAGCCGGTCAGTTTTCATGAATTTTCTCCTTTAAGGTCTGTATAAAATTATTTTACCACGAAAGGAGGGAGGTGTGAATATGAAGACAGACATTTATGACGTCGCATTTTATATTCATTTTAAAACTTCACATAGGGTGTGAAATCAAAAGGTTTAGCGTTTATAAGATCATCTTCGGCCCGGAGAAGGGAATTGATGATGTGAACGGCGTGGCCGAATTTGGGAGGATCCAGCTTGACTGCGGCCGCTCCTCCGGCGATACCCATATCGGCGACCAGATCATCGGAAACGCCGCCTGCTCTTATGGAGGGGATTGAAAACATACCGTGGTCTACAGCATATCTTTGAGCTTCCATAGCTTCTGTTACTGTCCCCACCTGATTGGGCTTAAATACAAGTGCGCCGCAGGCGTCATTCTTCAGAGCTCTTTTGATGTAATCTATGTTGGTGACAGTCAGATCATCTCCGCAGAGAGTAGTTCGGCTCAGCTCTTTTGCAGCTTTCGCCCAGCCTTCCCAGTCGTTTTCGCTCATACCGTCTTCGATAGAATCGATCGGATATTCGTCGATCAGCTTCTCCAGATATGCAATCTGTTCGTCTGCCGTACGTTTAATGCCTTTCACACCTTCAAATTTGGTATAGTCGTAAACACCGTTTACATAAAATTCAGAAGAAGCACAATCCATACCGATTTTCACATCCTGTCCGGGCACATAACCTGCGGCTTTGATAGCAGCGATGATCGAGTTCAACGCGTCTTCCGTTCCTTCCAGGTTCGGTGCGAAGCCGCCCTCATCGCCTACAGCCGTGCTCAAACCACGATCTTTCAATACCTTTTTCAACGCATGGAACACTTCCGCTCCCATCCGCAGGCCTTCCTTGAAAGAAGAAGCGCCAACCGGACGAATCATAAATTCCTGGAAAGCGATCGGAGCATCGCTGTGAGACCCCCCATTGATGATATTCATCATCGGTACAGGCATTACATAGGTATTCGTGCCCCCAATATACCGATACAACGGGATATCCAGATAGTTAGCTGCCGCCTTTGCCACGGCAAGAGAAACACCCAGGATCGCATTGGCTCCTAAGTTGGATTTGGTTTTGGTCCCATCGAGTTTCAACATTGCATGGTCAATGGCCCGCTGGTTCAAAGCCGACATTCCCACCAAGGTCGGAGCAATCGTCTTATTGACGTTTTCAACTGCTTTCTGCACGCCTTTGCCTCCATAGCGATTCTTATCGCCATCGCGCAGTTCCAGCGCCTCGTGTTCTCCGGTCGAAGCACCCGACGGAACGGAAGCACGCCCCATTACACCTGATTCCAACCATACATCTACCTCAACAGTAGGATTTCCTCTCGAGTCGAGGATTTCACGTCCTGTAATCTTTTCTATTCTCATTTGTTTGCTATTTTAAAGTGAGGCAAAGATAGAGGGTGAAAAAGAAATATGAAATCACCATAAATGACTATTTAGCAGGCCGGGAATACCTACTAATAGGTAACTTCATATTCCTTTCTTCATAGCAAGCAGAGTGATGGCTAGCCTTTCAGTTTCGACAAAAATTTCGTTCTGTCAACTATATAACGGATATGCGTGCCTTCGCCGATCACATCCACCGAGTCCCTGGCGACCAGCGAGAAGGTTAACTTCCGTCCTTCCACCTCGACCAGTGTTGCTTCCGCATACACTTCCTCACCTCCACCGGAAGGACGAACATGCGTCATGTCCATTTTAACACCGACAGTGGTCGCCCCTTCTGGGAGTTCAGCCGCAACAGCCAACATCGCCGCATTTTCCATCAATGCCACCAAAGCCGGCGTTGCCAATACGGGCAGATCTCCCGACCCCATCGCCAATGCGAAATTATCCGGCAGTACGACAGTCCGGCTGGTATGTTTCAATCCTTTTTCCAACATAGTCACTTCATTATTAATCGTTCCATATTCTGTTATTCTTTCACGGAGTCTGACGAATCCGACGCCAAAAATAATGAATTTGTTTTTTAATCCGCTTTTTGTGCGGATAGACTTTTTTCTTACCTTTGCCCCAGTTTTTGGTTTCACGACCCCCAATCGCTACGGGAGCGTGATGAAAAGGGAATCAGGTGCGAATCCTGAACAGACCCGCTGCTGTAAGTTCCTCTCCAAATCTTTGAATACGCTGCAAGCCACTGTCCGTCACCGGATGGGAAGGCATTCAAAGACGGAATAAGTCAGAAGACCTGCCAAGAACAAACATAGTTTTAATGCTTTCGGGAAATAAAGCTACAAAACATCGAGTCAAGTCATTCTTTATCCTCTTACATAAAGAAATCATTTCTCCTTGTATGTATTTCCTTAAGCAAGTCATGAACGCTATATCAAGGATTAAAATGAAAGTCTTTGTACATGTATTTTTTTTGCTTGTCTGCCTGTCGCAACTGAACCTGACGGCACAAAACAAAATTACGCTCTCCGGAAAAGTCACCGACCAGCAAGGCACTCCCCTGTCGTTGGTAACGATCGCCGTCGAAAACACAACCTTCGGCACTTATACGGATGACAGCGGACATTATTCCCTGCAAGTATCCCCCGGCAAACACACGTTCGTCGTCTCCTCTTTAGGATACCAAACGATCAAAATCTCACTCGACCTCCACCACAACAAAACCCTCGACTTCCAACTGGAAGAAAGCTCCGTCAACCTGAATTCGGTGGAAGTGTACGGAAAAACACACTCACAACAGGCAAGAGAAAGCGCACTTTCAGTCAATGCATTTGACGTCAAACCGGTAATCAATTCGCTTAGTAACTTGAATGAATTAGTGAATCGCACAAGTGGTGTCAAAGTGCGTGAAGAGGGAGGCGTAGGTTCCGACTTCGACCTCTCGATCAATGGGCTGTCTGGCAATTCCGTCCGTTATTTCATCGACGGTATTCCCTTGGACAGCAAAGGGAGCAATGTAACACTTGCCAATCTACCCGTCAACCTCATCGACCGGATGGAAATCTATAAAGGCGTAGTACCAGCCTCATTGGGTACGGATGCATTAGGCGGTGCAGTAAACATCATCACCCTAGCGGAAAAGAAAAACTTTATGGACGCTTCTTATAGTATCGGTTCTTTCCACACACATCGAGCCGATCTGAACGCACAGTTTGTGGAACAATGCACCGGACTGATCGTGCGTCCTACTATTGGCATCAACTATTCGAAAAACGACTACCGGATGAAAGACGTACAAATGCGCAATGAAACAGGCGACCAATTTATCTATGGTAATCCCAAACGTTTCCATGACGGCTATTTTTCGCTATTGGCACAGATAGAAACCGGAATCACAGGCAAACTCTGGGCCGACGAATTCTTTGTTTCCGCTTCCTATTCTAAAACGGATAAGGAGTTGCAGACCGGCTCCGTGCAGACCAAAGTCTATGGGATGGCTGAACGTAATTCGGATGCATGGAACGTATCGGCACGTTACAACAAACATAATTTCATTACCGAGGGCATGACATTGAAAGCGACATTATCGCACACATGGGACCATTCTATTACTATAGATACGGCCTATCGAAAATATTATTGGGATGGAGGCTACATTGTGAGTCAGCGCAACGAAATCAGAGGCAATGAACCTTCCATACGTCATTATAAACGCCCTCTGACTATCGCACGTGTCAATTTGGATTACCAGCTGAACAGGCATCACGGTCTCAATCTGAACTATCATATGAGCCGAACCGGAAATGACCGCTATGATGATTTGGACCAGAGTTTCGAACCATCAAACGATGCTGTAACCAAACATATCATCGGACTGACCTACAGCCAGTCGTTTTTTGATGGAAAAATGCAGAATGTATTCTTTGCCAAAGATTATGTGAACCACCCGAATATCCGGCAGACCGACCAGTCCACCGTGACGGGATCGGACAAAGTGCAAGGTTCCACTACCAAAAATTATTTTGGATATGGTACCGGACTACGCTATCTATTCTTCGATCCATTGGCGGTAAAGATTTCTTATGAACATAGCGTACGCCTGCCCATCGCACGTGAATTGTTAGGCAACGGGACCACCATCTATGCAAATGTAGCGCTGGAACCAGAAAAAAGCAACAACGTCAATCTCGCCTTGTTCGGCACATGGCATCTTGCCGGCAGACATACTGTCTATTACGAGGCAAACGGATTTCTGCGTCATGTGGACAATTATATACAGACCTCCGTTATTGAAAAAGAAGGCATGATGCAGTTTGTCAATGATCCCGCCGTTCATATTAAAGGAGTCGAGGGAGAAATTCGTTATGATTGGGACGGCCGATTGCAACTCATGGCCAACGTCAGCTATCAGGACGCCCGTGACCAACAAAAATACAAAGAAGATGGCAAACCATCCGCCACATACGACAACCACGTGCCCAACCGCCCCTGGTTGTTCGGCAGCGCGGAAGCAAGCTATACATTCCGCAACTTCCTGCAACAGGACAACAAGCTACGTTTAGGCTATACATTTCAATGGGTACATTGGTATTTCCTAACATGGGAAGCCTATGGTAACCGCGATACTAAAGCCCGTATTCCCTCGCAACATATCTGCAATGCCAATATCACCTATTCATGGAAACACGACCGTTATAATATCGCATTGGAATGTTCTAATTTCCTCGATGAAACAGCTTATGACAACTATAAGCTGCAAAAACCCGGACGCGCTTTCTTTGCAAAGTTTAGAGTTTTTATCAATTAACATTCATATAAAAAAAACAAAAGAAAAATGAAGAAGTTTAAATTTGCATTACTCGCCTTCATGACAGCCCTGATCTCATTTGGTTTCACGGCTTGTTCCGATGACGATGATTTGAAAGACGTGTCGGTAACCGGCATCACGATTACTCCAACCACATTAACACTGAAAACGGGAACAACAGGAACACTGACTGCGACTGTCGTTCCCGAAAATGCTGCTGTAACAACTGTCGCCTGGAGCAGTTCGGACACGAATGTCGCTACAGTAGAAAATGGTGTCGTAACAGCAGTTTCCGAAGGTTCGACTACAATCCAGGTAAAAACGAACGACGGTGGATTCACTGCCACCTGTGAAGTAACTGTAACCAATGATACACCTGCTTTCGACGAAAGTAAGTATCATTTCGACCTGTTTCTGACCGTAGGAAAACATGGTGGCATGAGCAGTAAGAACACGACAGTTGTCAACAGCGTCAATAAACTAACAGCCGATATGGGGACTATCACTGTTAAAGGTGAAGGCACCGAATTGGGAGACTACTCGATGGAAAGCATTTCGAAGGGGAAATATTACTATCAGATTCCTTCAAGCAACGACCGCTTCGTGAAATATCAGATCAAAGATAACAAAGTAATAGAAAGTGCTTCATCTCCCTTTAAAACAAACACCTACAAAGTACGCTCCTACACTCATGCCTGGATAGATGACAACATACTTGTTGTCATGGCTGCCAACGGCGATGCAAGCAAGGTCATCTGGAGTAAGCTGAACACCGATAATATGTCGATTCTGGCAGAAGGGACACTGGATATTCCACTACCAGAATCAGAGGTTACAGGAGAAGAAACAAAGAAATTCACTACATCGGGCATCCTTACCTACAATGAGAAAGCGGGAAAATTATTCTATTTTTATTATGGGAAAAACGGTCTTTCAGGAAAGAGCGGCAAAACCACTACTGCTTTTTATACAGCGGTGCTCGATCCTTCCACTTTGGAGGTAGAAAGCAACAAGCGCAACTCACTTGCCCGAGAAATGGCGGGAAGTGCCTACGGCGAACTGATGCAAGACTGCGTAATGTATGATGAAAGCGGCAACCTCTACCTCGCTGCAATCACCGAAAAGGGAGACTTGGAACAAGGGCACCTGTTGCGTATCAACAATGGTGAAACCGATTTCGACGCCACTTACGAAGGATATCCTGATGCAGACGGTAAATTGCTCACCATCCAGTATTTGGGAAATGGCAAAGCTCTTGCTTATGCCCGCGACGATGCTGCCGGTACAGCAATCGACAGTTACAGCCATTATTATTCCATTATCAATCTTGCTACAGGTGAAAGGACACGTTTGAGCTATGAAGGCAAAGAACTCGCTTACAGTGGTGGCCGTTTCTCACAGCGTTCTGTAGTCTTCAACGAGAAAGCCTATTTCGGTGTGAACACTGAAGCCGACACTAATGCCATCATCTACATTTACGATATAAAGACCGGGGTTGTAGAGAAGGGAGCAGAAGTGGCCGGAGAATTCTATTTCGACATGGTCCGCGTGGTGGAAAACGATTGATCCGCTCCTAGTCTGCCAATATCTACATTTTAAATAAATGGGGGATAAATATCGGTATTCATGGGACGCTGACAACACAGACGAGTACAGATTAACGCTGATATTATTAATTATCAACAAAATAAATCTGCATCCATCTGCGTATTCTGAGTCATCTGCGTCCGGTAATATCAATTTGCCCCCCACTTTCACCAGAATCGGTTAGTTTCGGAGTCTTGTTTCCGTACAGACATATAACAAAAATATACAATAAGCCTTTTTGTCTTTTTCCTAATTTCCCCTGAAATCCCAGCTCATTCCAATTTGACACCCTGCACTGTTTAGCCGTTTTCCAACGACGACCGTCCTCGTTGTCGTGAGCTGCCGAGATCAAGGGATATGATGACCGCCTTCATGGCTATGACGAGGAACTTTGTCACCATGAAGACGGTCGTCACAGGGGGAAAAAACGTTTTGCTATCTACAAGGAGATTTCCGGACATCTTCACCTGCAAACTACTCAAATGTAAAATAATTTTTTATTTACAATAAGCCGGAATACGACAGTATATCTCCATAGCGGAAAATACACACTTTCCGAACGATGGTTTATGAAAGCCTGTTTACAGTCCTTGTCAAGAATGTCTAGATAAAAAAATTTGATGTATTTTTGCCGTTCAAAAAGCGGAATATGAAACAGACATTGAAAGAAAATGGAGGATTGCCTGCCTCTATCCTTTGGACACTCTCGATTGTTGCCGGAATAACGGTGGCGAACCTCTATTATAACCAACCGCTTTTAAATATGATACGTCAGGACCTCCACGTATCTGAAGTTATTACGAACCTAATCGCAATGGTTACGCAGATTGGCTACGCGATGGGGCTATTGTTCGTGATTCCGCTTGGAGACATGTTCCAACGGAAGAAGATCATCATCATAAACTTTTCCATCCTGATCATTTCTCTACTAAGCATAGCATCAGCGCCGACTATCCACATAGTCCTGACCGCTTCCCTCTTTACCGGTATCTGTTCGGTAATGCCACAGATTTTCATACCGATAGCCGCATTATATTCAAAACCAGAAAACAAAGGGCGGAATGTCGGGCTGGTTGTCTCCGGCCTGTTAACAGGAATACTGGCCTCGCGGGTAATCAGCGGAATCGTAGGAGAAATATTCGGATGGCGGGAGATGTACTTTATTGCAACAGGCTTGATGGTTATCTGTGCCATCGTCACAACACGGGTATTACCGGAAATACGACCGACATTTAAAGGAAAATACAGCGAACTTATGAAATCGCTTCTCTCGCTACTAAAAGAATATCCTCTTTTACGCATCTATTCGCTTCGTGCCGGATTTGCTTTCGGTTCATTTCTGACGTTATGGTCTTGCCTGGCATTTAAAATGGGGCAAGCTCCTTTTTTTGCAGGAAGCGATGTAGTCGGGATGTTGGGACTTTGTGGGATAGCCGGTGCTTTATCGGCTTCCTTTGTTGGAAAATATGTCAAGCAAGTAGGGGTACGTCGTTTTAATTTTATCGGTAGCGGCCTGATACTTTTCTCCTGGTTACTGCTTTATTTCTGCGGAAATTCGTATGTCGGCATTATTTCTGGCATCATCATTATCGATATCGGCATGCAATGTATTCAGTTAAGCAACCAATCCAGCATATTCGGCTTGTGCCCGACAGCACCGAACCGAGTCAATACATTATTTATGACCACTTATTTTGTAGGTGGTTCCTTAGGAACATTTCTTACAGGATTTGCCTGGCAGGCCGCCGAATGGACCGGCGTTACAGGTATCGGAATCTTGTTGGCAGGGATATCGCTCCTCATTACGATCCTTTCCGGCAAATAAATCATTCCTTCTTTTACATTCCTACCTAAAAATAGGTAGGATTTTTTTCATTATACCTACTGATCGGTATTTACAAGACTTCTCATATATCAGAACTTTGCATTCCGAATTCTAAATTTGAAATAGTAATAATACCGATTGCAAAAATGAACCTGTCCGCCAAAGAGATACATTCCGAAGCAATACCTGATAAACAGGCTGACAAAGCATTGATGCCGGAGAACTTTTCTTCCCTAACTCTTATGCTGATCAGCCTCTTTTGGATAGCTGTCATATTTATTCCAATCATTCTAATCCGAAGGAAAGTCCTCAAAAAAGACTGGAGAAGGAGATACCGGCATTGATAAAAACAATACTACAACAAGTGGAGGATCGTGTCATGTATCACCCCGTTACTCGCCACCACCTGCTTGGCTGAAGGCCAAGTGTCGCCACCAGAAAAGTCTGACAGCCTGCCACCCGCCTGCATCAGAATCAGACCGCCTGCCGCAACATCCCACGGGCCGAGATATCCTTCTATCCGGGCATCGAACCGACCACAAGCAACGTAACAGAGCTCGGCCGCAGCAGATCCCAACAGCCTCGTCCCTCCGGCATAGCCATACAAACGATCTACCAGCTTTTGGGCGACCGGACGGTAGTGATCGGAATCATAGGGGAAACCAAGCGCAACAAAAGCTTTATCCAGGACAGCAACATCCGTTACCCGTATCTCTTTACCGTCCAGATAAGCCTTGCTCCCTTTCCAAGCATAAAAACATTCATTGCGACAAACCTCATATACAACTCCCAACAACAGTTCTTCCTTATCCCTCAAGGCGATACTGACACTGTAGGGAGCCATATCATGGATATAGTTAGAAGTCCCGTCGAGCGGATCGATCACCCAACAATACTCCTCGTCCGTCAGGCTCCCCGAACCCTCTTCGGCAATAAACCCAGCTCCGGGAAGTAATGTCGAAAGCTGTTCGATCAGACGCCGTTCAGATTCTTTATCCACATACGAGACATAATTGTGTGCACTCTTTTCCTCCACTCGCTCCTGGTCGAACTTTTGCCGTTCGTCACACAGAAATGCACCGGCTTTACGAGCTATTTGCCGTACTTCCGCACAAAGATATTCCAGGTCAGATATTCCAATCATCGTTTAATCTTTTTATGTTCAGCCTTAATATAACGACTCTGGACAGCTATTATTACCGTTTTATCGATATTACTTCTTTATTTTTAATTTATTCCCTATTTTTGTTAACGGAATGTCAAACAAAACAGACCCTTTAACCGTTATGATTATAACGAAAACACACAATAAGAACAAATGAAACGTTGGATGAAGCGAATAGGGATCATATGCCTGATACCGGTGGTATTGGTCATCTTGATTTCAATTCTTTTATATATACCTCCCTTCCAGAATTTCGCTGTGCGGTTAGCCACCGAATATGCCAGTGAAACAACCGGTATGAATATCAGGATCGGGCAGATACGTCTTTCCTTCCCGCTGAACCTGACGGTACGGGACGTAAAAGTCATAACCCCTCCCGACACGTTATTGTCACTCGAAAGTTTCCAGGTCAACATCCGTCCGCTGCCACTGCTGAAAAAAGAAGTATTGGTGGATGCAATCGACCTGCGTGGCATGAAAGCCAATACAGGCAATCTGATTGAGGGAATGGAGATCAAAGGTACTTTAGGAAAGCTCTATGCCAAAGCAGATCGTATAGACCTCGGAAAAGAGATCGCCCGGCTGAACAAAATCGATCTTTCGGACACAGCCATCACCCTCCTGATAAACGACACGACAACAAACAAGGATACGACATCGACGACAGTGAGTTGGAAATTAAAGCTGGACCAAATCGACTTGAACCGAGTGGCGTTTGCCATGCAAATGCCGGACGACTCGCTACGTCTTTCGACTTACATCGACAAGGCGGGACTGACCGACGGAATGGTCGACCTCGGATCAGCACGCTACAGTGCATCCCGGTTTCTTCTGTCCGGCTCTTCCCTTAGCTACGACGGTAGCTACAGTGACCCGACGCCGGGTTTCGATCCGTCACATATAGCCTTGAATGATGTGAATATCCGGATCGATTCGCTTTTATATGGAGGTAGAGACATCAGTGTCCGGATCAAAGAATTTTCGGCCAATGACCGATCAGGTCTGACGCTCAGCTCGCTGACCGGAGACATCAGTAGTGACAGCACGACGATACAGGTTCCGGAGCTTCTATTAAAAACACCTTACTCGGAGATCCGGCTATTGGCAACCGTCCCTTGGAACTCGTTCGACGATACGCCGAGCAGCACGCTCCGTAGCCTGCTGACTGCCTCAGTAGGAAAAGAGGATGTATTTATCTTTGCCGGTCCTCTCCCCAAGGAGTTCAAACAAGCCTATCCCCAAAAAGAAATCAGACTGACGGCCGGAATAGAAGGAAACCTGGCTGCTTTACGGCTGCGCCAGCTGAAAGGGGAACTGCCAGGCGTCTTCAATCTGAATATCACAGGAGAGATGAAAGCGGTGGCAGACAGTATCCGCCGTTCGGGTAAGTTTCAGATGGATGCACAAACCGGGAATCTCGACTTTGTTCTCAGCATGTTACCGGAATCCGAACGTTCACGCTATAACCTTCCGGCAATGAAGCTGAAAGGGGAAGCGACTTTGCAGAACCAAGAGTACCGCACCGACCTTTTGCTTACACAAGGCGAAGGTAAGGTCGGACTGACGGCACGCTATAACCCCATACAGGAGTCTTACCTGGCTGACCTGAAGGTCGACAGCTTGAAACCGACCAATTTCCTGCCCAAAGATTCCCTTTACCACCTGACCGCCTCGATCCGTGCCGAGGGGAAAGGGTATGATCCGTTCCGCATTTCCACTTGGGCTAAATTAGATGGGAAGATTACGAATATCGAGTATGGGACATATGCCGTATCTGACGTAAAGCTAGACGGTTCGCTGGAAAAGAACTTGTTGAAATTCGACCTGCTTAGTCATTATCCGCTTGCAAAGATGGATATGTCGCTGAATGCAACCCTCCACAAGAAGAAAGTGAATGCTATGCTGATCGCAGACGTGCAAAACCTGGACCTGTACGGTATGCACTTTATGAACGATTCGCTGGCCACTTCCTTCCAGCTTTTTGCAGAAGCGGAAACAGATATGGGGAAGAATAACCAGGTGGACATAACCCTCGGCAACTGGGAACTGATAAATCCAACCGGTACGTTCCACCCGAAAACATTAACTCTACGAGCTCACAGCGATAAAGACACGACACGTGTTTCTTTCCACGCCGGAGACCTCGGAATCGTCTTGACCGGAAATGCGGATATCGAGACGATAACCGATAAGTTCACGAAAATAAACGAAGGCCTCACCCAACAGTTGGAACGTGATTCAATGATCAACATACCTGCTTTCCGTCCGCTCTTGCCGGATATGGACCTGAAGATCACGGCAGGTAAGGATAATCCGATCTATAACATCCTGCAACAGTATTATATCACCTTTGACAACTTGGATATCGAAGCCAGTACCTCACCGGAAGAAGGTTTCTTCCTCGATGCCGATCTCTTCAACCTGATGCAGGACACGACACGGATCGACACGATCTGTCTCATTGTCCAGCAGGATTCGCTCGGCTTGCTATACGACACAAAAGTCATCAAGACAAAATACAGGAAGCAACAACCTTTCACCGCTGGCTTGCAAGGGAAGCTCCGTAATACATTTGCCGATGCCGAACTGAAATATACCGACGGCCAGGGCAAAACCGGTATCCGGTTAGGGGTCCGTGTCGACAAGGAGAAAGAAGGACTCCGGCTGCATCTCTTTCCAGAAGATCCGATATTGGCTTTCCGCACGTTTAAGCTGAATGCTGACAATTATATTCTGTACCGCAACATAAAAGATATTGCCGCCGATGTCCGGCTGACAGGTGAAAACAATGCTTCGCTCTGGATCCATTCGCTTGCCGGGGGAGAAGGAATGGAAGAAATCCATGCCGAGTTGAGCCAGATAGACTTGGATGCAATCACGAAGGGGTTCCCGGACCTCCCTTCCATGCGGGGGATGTTGAGTGCCGACTTGCAGTATGCCCCTTCGGACAGCAGCTTCATGGTGGTGGCAGACGCTCATATCGACAGCCTGTTCTATGAAGGGGGTCGGGTAGGAGAACTGATGTTCAATACTGTTTACCTGCCGCTTAGCGACAAGGAGCATCAGGTCGACATGCACTTTTTCCGCGACCGTAACGAGGTAGCGGCTATCAATGCCTATTATAAAATGGGGAAAACAGATTATCTGGATGGAAATATGAATATCACCGCCTTGCCGTTGGAGATGGTAAACCCGTTCATTCCAGACAACATGGCCAAACTGACGGGGGCCTTACAAGGAGAACTGGCAATAACCGGGACTACCTCTGCTCCTGCTGTCAACGGGTATGTGCGGATGGACAGTTCAGCGGTATATGTCACGGCGGTCGGTTCTTCCTTCCGCTTCGACAAGCAGGATATCAAGATCAAGGATAATCTGATCAGTTTCGATAAATACAACATCTATGCTTCGGGAACCAATCCGTTTGTAATCGACGGGACGATCGACATTCATAATCCTTCTCGGATGATGGCGAACCTGAAACTGACAGCTCACGACATGCAACTGCTGAATGTGAAACGCAATAAGGAGAGCATGGTGTACGGCAAACTGCTTGTCAACCTCAACTCGACAGTCAAAGGACCGCTCGACGCCTTGATCATGAGAGGAGATTTACAACTGTTAGGAGGAACGAACGTCACTTACGTGATGCAGGAATCCTCACTCACGGCTCAAGACCGCTTGGCTGACCTTGTGACTTTTACCGATTTCTCCGATACGCTGCTGACCCGCCGACACCGCCCGGAAGCCCCCCTGCCCATCGGCGGACTGGACATGTTGATGACCATTCGGATTGACCAGGCTGTGCGTCTGAACGCAGACATCACCCCCGACCAATCGAGCCGCGTGGAACTGGAGGGAGGTGGCGACTTGTCATTCCAGTATACGACACAGGGTGAAATGATCCTGAACGGACGTTATACGCTTTCGGGAGGCATGGTAAAATATGCCATGCCGATTATTCCGCTCAAAGAGTTTACGATACAGGACGGCAGTTACGTCCAGTGGAGTGGCAACCCGATGGACCCGATGCTGAACCTGACGGCAACCGAGCGAATGCGGGCATCCGTCACACAGGACGACGGTAGCTCACGGCTGGTCACCTTCAACGTCGGTGTGGCTATCAAGCAGACTTTGGAGAACTTGCAACTGCAATTTATCCTCTCAGCGCCGGAAGACCAGTCCATGCAACAAGAACTGGACAAGATGGGCGAAGGGCAACGGTCGCAGATAGCCGTCACGATGCTTGTCACGGGAATGTATCTCAACATGAGCGATGTCGGTGGCGGCGGAAAGAAACCGAGTCTCGATATGGGTGCCGCCCTGAACAGCTTCCTGCAAAGTGAGATCAACAATATCGCGGGAAGCGCCTTGAAGTCCGTGGATATCACTTTGGGCATGGAACAGTACGACCAGAACGGTACAGGAGCGGGTGGAGAACGGACAGACTTTTCCTTCCGTTTCGCCAAGCGGTTCTACAACGATCGAATCAGTATCATACTGGGCGGACGTGTTTCAACCGGACAGGATACAGGCACCGGACAATCGCAGCAGTTCATCGACAACGTATCGATCGAATACCGCCTCGACGGCAGCGGAACCCGTTATATCAAGCTCTTCCACGACAAGAACTACGAAAGCCTGCTGGAAGGCGAGATCACAGAAACCGGCGCCGGTATCGTCCTGCGTAAAAAGATGCTTCACCTCCGTGAACTCTTCATCTTTAAAAAGAATAAACCCAAGCCGGTAACGGATGACAAACAAACAGAAGAGAAAAAATGAAACACATCAAATATATCGCATATATTTCGTTATTCCTGCTTGCTTCCTGCTCCACAACGAAGAATTTGCCGGAGGGGGAAGTTTTATATACGGGAATCAAGAAGATTGAAGTGGCGAACGAGGACAAAAGCAAGGAAGGAGAAGAAGCGCTGACGGAAATAGAGGCAGCCCTTGCCTATCCGCCCAATAACGCCCTGCTGGGGAGTTCGTCTATCCGTATCCCCTTACCGTTCGGGCTATGGGTGTACAATGCGTTCGTGAACAGAAGGGGCAAATTCAATAAATGGATATTCAACAAACTGGCGTCCAAACCCGTTTTCATCAACACGGTCAATCCGGAAGTCCGGACAAAAGTGGCCTATAACCTGCTCCGCGAATACGGCTACTTCAACGGAGCTACTGCATACGAAGTGGAACCGGACCCCAAGAACCCTAAAAAGGCAAAGATCAGCTACAGGGTGGAGATGAACAATGCCTACACATACGACAGCATTGCTTACGTCCGGCTACGGCATCGTATCGACACGCTCGTCCAGCGCAACATCGGCGACCGGCTTCTGCACGACGGAGATAATTTCAATGTCGTACAACTCGAAGCCGAACGTCAGCGCATATCTTCCCTGCTTCGTAACAACGGATATTATTATTTCCGTCCCGAATTTATTAGTTACCAAGCCGATACGATCATGAATCCCGGAAAGGTGGCACTCCGTATCTCCACTAAACCGGGGCTGCCACGCACCGTACTGCGTCCCTGGAAAATAGGCGATATATCGGTCTTCTTGAACGGCTACAACAACGAACCTCCGACAGATTCCATCCGGTATAAAGATATGACTATCTTTTACGAAGGAAAACTACGTGTTCGTCCGAAGGTGCTGTACGACCGGCTGAAATTCCGCCCCGGCGATCTTTATTCACAGCAACAGCAAGAAAAGACCCAGACCGGCTTCTCCCGTCTCGGCATTTTCCGTTATTCGGAAATGCAATATATCCCTAAAGATACTGCCCGTCGTTGCGACACGCTGAACTTGCAGATCAATACTGTTTACGACCTTCCGCTGGATGGCGAGCTGGAACTAAACGTGACCACCAAGAGTAATGACCAGACAGGTCCGGGTGCCATCTTCAGTGTTACCAAGCGGAATGTATTCGGAGGAGGAGAGACATTCGGCGTCAGCATGCGTGGTTCCTACGAATGGCAAACCGGCAAACGAGTTTCAGGCAGCAGCTCGGCAATCAACAGCTGGGAGTTCGGTATCAGTGGTACGCTGACTTTCCCACAGGTACTTTTCCCCAGTCTGATAAAGTATGATACGAAATACCCTTCCAGTACCTCTTTCCGTATCTATGCGGATCAGTTGAACCGTGCCAAATTTTTCAAGATGCTGGCATTCGGTGGAAGTGCTTCGTATGAGTTCCAGCCATCAGCAACCAGCCATCATTCGGTGACGCCGTTCAAGCTGACCTACTCACTGTTACAACATACAACACATGAGTTCGACTCCATCGTAGATGTCAACAAAGCGTTAGGACGAAGCCTCGAAAATCAGTTCATCCCGTCTATGGGCTATACATACACATATGACGATTCTCCCATCACCACCAAAAAGAACCATCTCTGGTGGCAGTCTTCTATCACACAGGCAGGTCTTATCCTCGACGGTGCCTATGCCATCGCAGGCAAGAGTTTTAGCCAACGGGATAAAAAGTTATTAGGAAACCGCTTCGCACAGTTTGCTAAACTAACGAGTGAAATACGATACAACTATTATCTCGGAAAAAAGCAACACCTAGTCGGACGTCTGATGGCCGGAGTCGCATATAGCTACGGCAATTCGATTACGACACCTTACAGCGAACAATTCTATATCGGCGGCGCCAACAGTGTCCGAGCTTTCACGATCCGAA
>ENA-OPSV01001437-OPSV01001437.1-human-gut-metagenome-genome-assembly--contig:-NODE-1437-length-16431-cov-4.194309_pt1 | contig 16431 bp, 9 predicted proteins | sample MGYA00241460_ERZ501912 | MGnify/ENA primary metagenome ERZ501912 (study PRJEB25962, sample SAMEA2042402) | human gut metagenome | biome: human gut; feature: human-associated habitat; material: faeces...
AATTTTCCCGCCAGTGAAAATTTATTTTCATGCTATCCTTTCTTATATTACATGATTAGTCAAATTCTGTAAAACCGGTAAATACTATCCGTAAATCCATTACTTTTGTGAACGATGTTAAGAAAAGGCAAGTATAAAATATTGATAATATTCATATTGTGTGCAGTAGGAGCCCATGCACAAAGATTGAAGATCAATACCGTTCCCGAAGGATTGCAAAAGGCTTATCTGGATGGAAAGGATACGGTACCTGTCGTTAATCTTCGGGAAATTTATATTTATCCGCCGGTAAAGTTTAAAAACAAACGTGAACAAGCACGTTATACCAAGCTGGTCCGTGATGTGAAGCGCACATTACCTTATGCCAAAATGGTGTATGAAACATTGATCGAAACCTATGAATATATAGAGACGCTCCCCGACGAAAAATCTCGGCAGGCCCACCTGAAGCGAATGGAAAAAGAACTTTTCCAGGAATATAAACCTCAGTTGAAAAAACTGACCTTCTCACAAGGAAAACTACTTATCAAACTGATTGACAGAGAATGTAACCAGTCAAGTTATAACCTGTTGAAAGCCTATTTAGGCAGTTTCCGGGCAGGTTTCTGGAACATATTCGCCGGCATGTTCGGTGCCAGCCTGAAAACCGAATACGATCCCAAAGGAAAAGACGCCATGACGGAACGGGTAGTCGTACTTGTCGAAAACGGATTAATCTGACAACTGTTTAAAGAAATCCCAGATAATGATACCGGTAGTCACCGAAACATTCAAAGAATGCTTGGTCCCGTACTGCGGTATTTCAATACACATATCACAGTTATCAACGACACATTGTTGAACACCTTTCACTTCGTTTCCCATGATAACGGCATACTTTTTATTCTTGTCCAACAACAATTTATCCAACATCGTACTCCCCTCGGCCTGTTCAACCGCACAGACAGTATACCCTTGTTGCTTCAGTTTATCAACAGCGTCCATCGTATCTTCGAAATATTCCCAACCGACAGTCTCTTCCGCTCCCAGAGCCGTCTTATGAATCTCTGCATGAGGTGGACAAGCCGTAATACCGCACAAATAAATGCTTTCTACTCTGAAAGCATCAGACGTACGAAACACAGATCCCACATTATTTAAGCTTCTTACATGATCGAGCACAACGACCAACGGAATCTTTTCACTATCTTTGAATGCTTCCGGAGTCAAGCGGTTCAACTCTGTTATCTTTAACTTGCGCATAGCTATCATTTCTTTGCTTGCAAAAGTAGTGAATTAATGTGGATATGCCGTTGAAAAGCTATTGATAAGTGGTGGACACAAAATGAAAAATAGTTCTTGCATTATTCAATTTGTTCGCTATACATCCTCTTGTTTCTATTATGCAATAAAAATAACAGATTATTTATTACGCCCTATCAACAGTGGTTATACACGTATCAACAGTCCTCAATCGTCATAAACTTTTACACACAGATAGTTTTCAACTAAAAACTAATAAAGTCTATAAAGTAAAGGATATCAGTATGTAAAACAATAAATAGGATGTTAGTATCTATTTAATAAGTCGTTTACATCGTTTAATAACAAATCGGGCAAGTATTGTAGCATAATTGTATTAACTATTTCAACAGGCTATTATATTCATCATATTTAGATTTAAAATAAAGAATAAATAAGATTATAATAATATGATTGTGGATAACTCGGGAAAGAGGGAAGAAAGGGATAGAGAAAACGGCTGGGAGTCTTTGTGACTTGTCTGGCTGACTCTATCTTGCCCTATAAATATTATCTATTGAGCAATAGATATATTTTGTATATGTAAATTTGCCGTTTGCCTGAACATTTTCCTACCTTTGAGCGTTATTTATTCAGGATGATTATACGAACTCATTTTATATATACATAAATTAGCATTATGGAAAAAAGTATTAAGGGTACTCGTACCGAGCAGAATCTGCTGAAATCATTTGCCGGCGAATCTCAGGCAAGAAGTCGTTACACATTCTTTGCAAGTGTAGCTAAAAAAGAAGGTTATGAACAAATTGCAGGCGTGTTTATGGAAACAGCCGAACAGGAAAAGGAACACGCCAAACGTTTCTTCAAATTCCTCGAAGGCGGTATGGTTGAAATCACGGCTTCTTATCCTGCCGGCATGATCGGAACGACTGCTGAAAACCTGGCTGCCGCTGCTGCCGGCGAAAACGAAGAATGGGTAGACCTTTACCCTGCTTTCGCTGACATTGCTGACGAAGAAGGTTTCAAGGAAATCGCTGTTGCTTTCCGTATGATCGCAAAGGTAGAAGCAGAACACGAAAGACGTTACCGTCAGTTGTTGGCGAATGTGGAAGCAAACAAGGTATTCGAAAAAGACGAAGCTATTATGTGGCAATGTCGCAACTGTGGTTTCGTATTCGAAGGCAAGAAAGCTCCGGCGAAATGTCCGGCTTGTGCACATCCGCAGGCTTACTTCGAACCGATGAAACAGAACTATTAATCAGAGTTTTTGATCCTATCAGGCACGAATTTTCCGGATTCGTGCCTTTTTTTATTTTATAACCTTTACCTTTAGCCCCATTATTGGCGTTAATCTGAATTTACCTGTTGATGAGCATATCGATAAGAAACCTCAATAAAGTGTATCCGAACGGAAATCATGCGTTGAAAGATGTCTGTCTGGAAATACCGACCGGTATGTTCGGACTTCTGGGTCCGAATGGGGCAGGCAAATCTACTTTGATGCGTATTTTAGTGGCTCTTATGGAACCGACTTCGGGCGAGGTGAATATCTGTGGGTATGACCTGATGCGGCAACGCAAGGAGATACGGGGCATATTGGGATATCTGCCACAGGATTTCCGTTTTTTTGCCAAATATAAAACGTACGAGTTTTTAGACTATGCCGCGCGTCTTTCCGGCATAAACCGTAAGTCTTTGCGGAAAAATGCGGTGGACGAGATGTTGGAAAATGTCGGGCTTTTCGACGTGCGCGATCGGTATGCCAATAAGCTGTCGGGAGGTATGAAGCGCCGTTTGGGGATTGCGCAAGCATTGATTCATCATCCGAAAGTGATTATCGTAGACGAACCTACGACGGGACTCGACCCCGAAGAACGGATCCGTTTCCGCAACCTCCTGTCGGAAGTCAGTGAAAACGACGTGACAATTATCCTTTCCACCCATATCGTAGGCGATATATCGAGCACATGCAATTGTATGGCGCTTATGAATAAGGGAGAAGTTTCCTTCTATGGTTCCCCGCAGGAGATGTTGAGGCAGGCGGAAGGAAAAGTATGGCGTATGCGGGTGACCGGTGACGAACTGCATGAGGTGGATAAACTGTATCCGGTTATCTCGACGATTCCCTCCGGTACGGGCTGGGAAGTGCAGGTCGTGGCTGATGAGGTACAAGGATATGACGCAGAATCCTATCCGCCGAATCTGGAACATGCTTATGTCTACTATATGGAAAACAAGTTGAACCGTTGGAGAAACGATTAAAAGAGATCGCTTGCCTATGTCATTTATCACAAACATACGATCCGTAGCTAAATACGAGAGCAAGATATTGGTGAGGAGTTGGTTCTTTCGTATCTTCACTCTGCTTGCCGTGGTGTTTTTAGGTTTTTTCAACTTTGCCATGATGTTGATGGAGGATAATTTTGGCCTGTGGTTCGCAAAATCGGTTTCATCCAATATTCCCTATCTGAACTTGTTGCTGTTGAACACGGGGCAGGCAGTGGTCGCTGTCTTCCTTTCTTCCGAATTTCTAAAACGGGACAAGAAGCTCGATACTTCCGAAGTCTTTTATGTCCGGCCGCTCAGTAATGCCGAATATGTGATTGGGAAGATATGGGGGAATCTCAGGGTGTTCCTGCTCCTGAACCTGCTGGTCTTGGCGATTGTGCTGGCTTTTAACTTTATGGCTTCCGGCATAACTGTCGATTGGCAGGCCTATGGGGTGTATTTCCTTCTGATCAGCCTGCCGACACTGATCTTTATTATTGGCCTTTCCATTTTTCTGATGCTGGTGTTGAGGAATCAGGCGCTTACTTTCATCCTGTTGTTAGGATATATCGGACTGACGTTGTTTTATATACAGGATAAGTTCTACTACCTGTTCGATTATATGGTGTATAACCTGCCGTTGTTCAAATCGACGATTGTCGGATTCAGTAGCTTGGAGTTGATCTTGAATCACCGGGCGATTTATTTCTTTGCCGGTTTGGGATTCATCTTCTTTACGATCTTCCTGTTCAAGCGGTTGCCGAATGCCAGAAGGAGCCATTATCCGTGGCTGTTCCTTTCGCTTTGTATGTTCTTACTGGCGGGGACGGCGGGTTACCGGCATGTACGTTCTATTCTTAGGGAAGGGGAGATACGTGCCTTATACACAAGCATCAATAATAAATATGTTCATGAGCCGAAGATGGCGATCGACTGGTACGATATTTCGGTGGAGCAGAAGCCTGAAACGATCCGTTCTGTTGTCGGGATGAAAGGGACGGCGCTCGCTACGTCGGAAATATTTACCTTCTGCCTGAATCCCGGATTGAAAGTCGGGGAGGTAAAGGAAGGGGAAAAGCCATTGGATTTCAAGCGGGAGGAACAGATTTTAGCGGTAGATTTCGGGAGGAAGATAGAAAAGGGAGATACCATTTCGCTTTCGATCTGTTACGAGGGGAGGATAAAGGATGATTTCTGCTATTTGGATATCCCGGAGGAGGTCTTACAACAACCGTATGATAAGGAAATGCTTAAGCTTGATAAGAAATATAGTTTCCAGACACCCGATTATGTGCTGTTTACGCCTGAAACCTATTGGTATCCACGTCCCGGAACGGGGTATAGCGACAAGAGTCCTGACTGGCAACAGACCTATTTCAGCCGTTTTCGACTGGATGTGAAGCCGCTTCCCGGGCTGGTCTCTATTTCGCAGTCGGCAAACAATCCTTATCAGTCCATTTCCTTGATTATCGGGAAATACGAGCAGAAGAGTGTGGAAAGTGACAGTACGCTCTATAGTGTCTGGCATATAAAAGGACACGATTATTACGAGGCGGCGTTCGATTCGATCCGCGATACGATTCCGGGATTGATCCGCAACCTGCAGGAGAACCTCGAACGCACGTATAAGTTGAGTTATCCGTTCGACCGGTTTTCAGTGGTGGAAGTTCCGGCACAGTTCTACAGTTATGTCCGTTCCTGGTCGCAAGCACAAGAAGTGGTGCAGCCGGAAATGGTTCTTTTCCCGGAACTAGGCTGTATGTTTGGTCAGATGGACTTCGTCAGAAGCAAGAAAAACCAGTTGAAGTGGTCGAAGCGGGGAGGACGTGAGATCGGTGAGGAGGAAGCGGAGATTCGGGTGATGAACAGTTTCCTGTGGATTTTCTCGCAGACGGAAGGTAACTATAACTATTCTTCCGGTAGCCGGGGCAAATTCAATATCTCTTCCCAGAGTAATCCGTATTTCCTGTTTCCCGAACTCTATAATTTCCGGTATAATATCTATTCTTCCGAATGGCCTGTCACGAACCGGCTGGTCGAACTTTATCTGCAAAGGAAGTCCGATAATAACGGATGGGAACGTGAGATAAACGGGATCAGCAATAACGAGAAAGCGAATTTACTGATGGAGAGATATTCGTTTAAAGAGCTTTTGTCTGATGTGGAACATCGCGATTTGCTGAATAATACGATCAGTCTGAAGGGGTATTGCTTGTTTGCTCCTGCCGAAGTGAATATGGGGGTAAGCCTGTTCAGGGATTCCCTGTATGCCCTGTTGGAACGGAATGAATTTCGTAATATGCGCTTCGAGAACCTGTTGGATACGTTGGGGATGATCAGTGGGGCCGATATTCGTGCGGGTATTTCCGGGTGGGATCGTCCGACGCCTCTTCCTTTCTATACGATCGGTCAGCCCGAAGTGATCAAGATTACGAACAAGGGACAGGAGAGTTTCGTCCTGAAGCAATTAGTCAGCAATAATTCCGATAGAGACGGTATGCTTCAACTTGATATACAGGCTGGGGGTTATGGCCCGAATATCGATCCGCGTACGAGTCGTAAACTGCCTCTTGCCGCCCACCAGACCAAGCTGTTGGTAACGGTCTGGGAAGAAGCACCTCGCCAGGTGGATGTGAATACGCTGATAGCGGGTAACCTGCCAAATATATTGAACCTGCCTGTTTCCAACATCCGGGAAGAACGGGAGAGGGTGGTTGATGCCGAAGGGGATTTCATTGTTGCAGACTTTTCTCCCGAAGTGGAAGGAGAGGTGATTGTGGATAATGAAGATGCTCTTTTCTCTCTGTCTGAACCTGCTGTCGTCGGGCTTCTACCCAAATGGCTCGACAAGGTGGAAGATACCTCTTTCAAGTATGCCGGTGTTTCTCCTTGGCGTGCCCCGTTGCAGTGGACGGCTACGACGAATGCTACCTATTATGGCCGTTATATCCGGTCAGCCTATGTGATCAAGAGCGGTAACGGTAGTCAGACGGCCACTTGGAAAGTTCCGGTTCCTTCTGCCGGGCAATACGATGTCTACTATTATGTTTCTAAAGACAATGAACTGAAATATAATAAACAGGCCGGCGGGGAATACCATTTTAAGGTGGAGTATGATGAGGAAAACGAAGATGCTTATATCGATCTGAGAAAAGCGAATGAAGGGTGGGAGCCCATAGGTACCTACTACTTCAGTTCCGATACGGTCCGGGTCGTCCTGACGAACGAGTGCAAACTACGGAGTGTAACAGCTGATGCAGTTAAAATAGTAAAACGATATTAATAGAATTAGATACATGATACGAAGAGAATTACTATCCATGAAAAAGATAATGCTGACGGCTGCCGTTTGCTTGGGGGTATCTGTCCCGTCGCAGGGGCAGGTATCTCTGACGATCGAGAAGGCGATGGATATAGCGGAAGAGCATAGCCCTTCCCTACGCCGTTCCCACATGAACCTGGAACGCTATCAGCAGAACCTGGTTGCACAGCGAGCTTCCCTGAAATCGAAATTCTCGTTGAATCTTAATCCGGTGGATTATAGTAAGAGTCGCAGTTTCGATAATCGCCTGTCTCAGTGGTACACGAACGAGCGGTTCAGTACGACCGGAACGTTTCAGGTGGATCAGCCGATCTTGTGGACGGATGGTGTCCTCTCGTTGATCAACCGTTTCGGCTGGCAGGATAACAACTCTAATATCGACGGTACGAAGACCAGCAACAAGGCATTCAGCAACGACCTCTATCTGCAACTCTCGCAACCTATTTTTACTTATAATAAACGTAAGATGGAATTGCAACAGATCGAATACGATTATGAAAATGCCAATATCAGCTATGCACTGCAACGGTTGAGTACGGAGAAGGATATTACCCAGCAGTTCTATTCCGTTTATATGGCACAAAGCCAGTTGGCCATTACTAAGGAGGAACTGACCAATGCACAGCAAAGCTACGAAATTATAAAGAATAAGGTGGAAGCCGACCTGGCTGCCCGTGATGAGTTGTTCCAGGCGGAAGTGAATCTCGCCTCCGCACGCTCTTCCCTGGAAGAACAGCAGGTGTCGCTGGAAAACTCGAAAGACCAGTTGAAGCAGACGTTAGGGATGGACCTGAACGAGGATATCATGGTTTTTGCCGAAGTACAGATCAAGCCGGTGGAAGTGAATCTGGAAAAGGCGATACAGCATGGCCTCGAATCGCGCCTGGAACTGCGGCAGCGTGAGATCGAGAGTAAAGAACTGGCTTTCGATATGATCAAGACGAAGGCTCTGAATGAGTTCAAGGGAGATATTGCTCTTTCTTTCGGTTTGATCGGTGATAACCGACATCTGGAAAAGATTTATAATAACCCGACACAGAATCCACGTGTTGCCATCAGCTTCAGTGTCCCGATTTTTGATTGGGGAGAGAAGAAAGCCCGTGTCAAGGCGCAGGAAGTAGCCCAGAAGATCAACCGGCTGGAGTTTCATGAAGACAAAGTCAATATCGAATTGAACATCCGTCAGACCTGGCGCAGCCTGGAGAATTTGCTTTCGCAGATCAAGATAGCCGAGCAGAATGTTGCAAATGCACAGCGTACCTATGACCTGAACCTGACCCGTTACCGGGAGGGTGATATCACTGGTATGGATATGAACCAGTTCCAAACTCAGCTTTCAAATAAAAAGATCGCCTATACGCAGGCGCTTATCAATTATAAGATCGAATTGTTGAACCTCAAGATACTTTCCCTCTATGACTTCGAGCACGACATGCCTATTGTCCCGATGGAAGATTTAGTAACGAAAAAGTAATATGAATATGAAATATATAGTCACATCTCTCTTATTGTTTGTCTTGTTGGCGACCAGTTGTAATAATCAGCCGCAGAATACACAGAACGATATTGCTACGCCCGTGTCGGTAACGGAATTGAAGAAAGGCTCTATCAGCAAACTGGTCAATACGACCGGGACGGCACAGCCTACCTATGGAGTAACGCTCAATTCCGAAATGAGCGGTCTGTATAAGCTACAAACCAATCCCCGTACAGGCAAACCCTTTAAATTGGGTGATATCGTCTCCAAAGGACAACTGATCGTCCGCCTGGAAGATCGGGAATACGAAAACGGCATCGCTATTGACGCTAAAGAGTTGAGTCTCGAAATAGCCGAACAGGAGCAGGTGAAACAGAAAGCTCTTTATGAGAAAGGTGGTGTGACGCTTAGCGAAATGCGTAATACGGAAGTGAAAGTGACGAATGCCCGCTACGACTACGAGAACGGTAAGCTCAATTTGGAGAAAATGAATGTCAAAGCACCTTTCGACGGTGTGATCGTGGACTTGCCCCATTATACATCCGATGTCCGTATCGAACAGGGGAAACCGGTGGTCGGCATCATGGATTATGCCCGTATGTACATGGATATCAACCTGCCGGAAAGTGCTATCGGGTATGTGAAGGCGGATCAGCCGGTCTATATCACCCATTATACGTTGCCCGAAGATACGATCCGGGGAGTAATCAGCGAACTGTCGCCTGCCATCAGTTCTGAAACCCGTACTTTCAAAGGAAAGATACTAATTCAGAACGAGGGGTTGAAACTTCGTCCCGGTATGTTTGTCAAAGCAGATATTGTGGTGAATAAGGCGGACAGTGCCATCATCATACCAAAAAGTGTGATCCAGTCCAACCGTCGTATCAAATACGTTTATATTGTTGAGAAGAACACGGCTCTGCTCCGCGAGCTTAAGACCGGGCTGGAGGATGACAAGAATATCCAGGTATTGGAAGGGCTGAAAGAGAACGATAACTTAGTAGTGAAAGGTTTCGAGACATTAAAAGAGAATGCAAAGGTAAAAGTCCAGAAATGAAAAGTATTATCAAATTTGCGGTAAGCAATCCGGTTACGATCTGTATGCTGGTACTGGCGATCCTGCTGCTGGGTAAGATTTCCTATGACCAGTTGGCGGTCGACCTGTTGCCCGACCTCAATAATCCCCGTCTCTTTATCGAGCTGAAGGCAGGCGAACGTCCGCCGGAGGAGATCGAGAAGCAGTTTATTAAGAATATGGAGTCGATGGCGATCCGGCAGAGCGACGTGACACAGGTTTCATCCGTGATCCGTGCTGGTTCCGCCCGTATTACGGTCGAGTACACCTGGAAGAAAGATATGGACGAGGCTTTTCTCGACTTGCAGAAAGCCATGAACCCTTTTGCCCAGCATAAGGATATCACCGAACTTAAGATCACGCAGCACGATCCGAACCAGTCCCCTGTCGTCCTAATCGGACTTTCACATCGTAGCATTACCGATATGGCGGAGCTCCGGAAGGTGGCGGAGAGCTATATCCGTAACGAATTGATCCGTCTGGAAGGAGTTGCAGATGTTACGCTGTCGGGTGACGAGGCCAGTACCCTGGTGATCCGCACGGATCCTTATAAGTTAGATGCCTTTAAGTTGACGATAAATGATCTGTCTTCCAAAATAGAGGCGAATAACCAAAGCATATCCGGCGGTCGTGTCAGCGAGTTGGGTCTGCAATACCTGGTCAAGAGTTCGAGTCTGTTTACGACGGAGAGTGATTTTGAGAATCTGATTGTCGGTTATAGGCCGGTTACGGTCGAGACAGATGGGACAGCAGTTTCGGGAACTTCCGGTGCGTCTGTTTCATCGTCTACGGACAAAGCTCCGATCTTCTTGCGCGAAGTCGCTACCGTCAGCTTCGAAAATGCTCGTCCGGAAAATATTGTCCGCATCAATGGTGAGCGTAGTATCGGGTTATCCGTTTATAAGGAGATGCGTTTCAATACAGTGAAAGTAGTCGATGGTGTGATCCGCCAGTTGGCGGTTATCGAGCAGGCGTTGCCGGGATATCGTTTCCAGGTGATCACGAATCAGGGAACCTTTATCAAGAATGCGATCGGAGAGGTGAAGAGCAGTGCCGTCTTAGGGATTATACTTGCGGTGGTGATCCTGTTCGTCTTCCTTCGCCGCCTAGGGACGACGTTGATTGTCAGCCTGGCTATCCCGATTTCCATTATCGCCACTTTCAACCTGATGTTCTTCAATCATCTTACGCTGAATATCATGACACTTGGCGGATTGGCCCTTGGAGCCGGTATGCTGGTGGATAATGCGATCGTAGTGATCGAAAGTATTTTCCGTAACCAAGAAAAGGGGATGACGATCCGTGAAGCTGCCATAACGGGTACTTCCGAAGTAGCCGGTGCGGTCATTGCCTCGACACTGACGACGATCGTTGTCTTTCTGCCGATTGTCTATCTGCATGGTGCTTCCGGAGAACTGTTTAAGGACCAGGCTTGGACGGTGACGTTCTCGCTGGTATCGTCGTTATTCGTGGCTATATTGGTGATCCCGATGTTATACGACCGGATTACCGGACGCCCTAACCCCTTCCCGCGCTTGGGGCGCGATCGTAAAGAAACCGACTGTGATAGTGCCGGTTCATCTGCGTCCTCGTGTCAAACGCGGGGACAGGGCATTCGGATTACTGGTTACAGTCCTCTGTTGCGTATTCTGCTTCGTCGCCGTTGGGTGGTGATCGGCTGTGCTCTGATGTTGCTGTTGCTGGCGGTAGCCTTGGTGCCTTTTATCGGTACGGAGTTTATGCCGAGAGCCGAGAGCAAGGCATTCTCTGCCGTTATCAAGTTGCCGGAGGGAACTCCGTTGGAGCGTACTGTTTCGGCTGTCGAAAATTTGGAGGAGCTGATGCACGTCATCTCGCGGGATTCCTTGTGTACGATCTACAGTCATGTCGGATCAGGTAGCGGTTCGGAGAATGATATATTCGAAGGAGAGAATACGGCTGTCATGAAAGTGATCCTTTCTCCCGCTTGTCCGGTTCCACCCGAAGAAGTGATGGCACAGTTCGTCCGGACGACCGAAAACACCGAAGGGTTAGAGGTCATCCTGAAACAAGAAGAGAACTCCCTCAGTTCACTTTTAGGAAGCGAAGGAGCTCCTATCGTGGTCGAGGTGAAGGGAGAGGAGTTGGACGAGATCAGTGCTATCTCCGGTGAAGTAATGGAACGGATAACTGGTATTCCCGGAATCTATAACATCCGGTCGTCTGTCGAAGACGGTGCTCCGGAGGTAACGATCTCTGTCGACCGTACGGTTGCCGGTATCCATAATGTCAGCGTCTCGACTGTTATCGAACAGTTGAAGCAGCAGCTCGGCGGTCTCGAATCCGGCAAGATGGAATACCGGGGAGAAATGCGGGATATCCTGATCAAGGTTCCCGATATCACCTTGCATGACCTCGGTGGAATTGTCATACGAAGTGGCGAGAAAGAGTTCCGCTTGCAGGAGATCGCTACGATCACCCATTCGCAGGCTCCGAAAGAGATTTTTCGTCGCGGGCAGAACCGTATCAGCAAAGTGACGGCCAATCTCGATGCAGGCTATTCGCTCGACAGGGTGGCGGACAATATACGCTTTGCTATGAAAGATATCGATCTGCCTGCCAATTATTCGATTACCGTCACCGGCGAGGAAGAAAAGCGTCAGGAGTCTATGGACAGCCTGATGTTTGCCCTGGCTCTTTCGGTGATTCTGGTTTATATGGTGCTCGCTTCACAGTTCGAGTCGCTGTTGCATCCCTTTACAATTTTGTTGACGATTCCGTTGGCAGTGGTGGGAGCGATCTTGTTGTTTTTCCTGACAGGGACGACGATCAACATGATGGGAGTGATCGGCATCGTGATGCTGGTCGGTATCGCGGTGAACAATTCGATTATCTTGGTCGACCGTATCAACCAGTTGAAACAGTCCGGAATGGAACTGACGGATGCCATTGTGGAATCCGGCCAGCAACGTATCCGCCCGATCCTGATGACAACACTCACAACGATTCTTGCCCTCTTGCCGATGACGTTCGGTTTCGGTGAAGGTGCTTCACTTCGTTCACCTATGGCAATCGCAGTGATCGGTGGGTTGGTGACTTCGACTGTCATGAGTCTGATGGTCATCCCGTGTGTATATTATGTATTTGAAAAAATGAAAAGGGGAAGATGAATTTTTTACTACATAGGAAGATTGCGATCTGTATGCTGTTCATCGCTTTGACGGGACTGGGCTATGTGTCGTACAAGCAATTGCCAGTCGAGCTGTTGCCTAATGCGGAGCTTCCGATGCTGTTCGTGCAGGTTACCTCGGCACAGGATATGGACCCGTCGTATGTGGAGTCGGAGGTCGTGATCCCCCTCGAAGGAGCCATCGGAACCATAGGCGGAGTAGAGCAGATCGAATCCCAGATCGACAGCCGTCAGTCTTCCATCAAGATCGATTTCAAGCCGAATATCAACTTCAAGATCACCACCCTGAAGCTACAGGAAAAGATGAACGAGACCGCCTCCTCGCTTCCTGAAGGTTTTACGGTGCAGGTGCAAAAGGTAGATGTCTCGATGCTTACCGGAGGCTTCATGTCACTTCAGGTACGCGGGTCGGGAGGTACGGACCGGGTCCGTAATTTAGTGGAGAAAGAGATACGGCCCGACTTGGAAAATATCGACGGCATCGCTTCCGTCAATATCTACGGTGGGCGCGAGAAGGCCATTGAGGTGCAGCTCGATCCCGATGCCTGCAAAGCCCTCGACCTGACTCCTTCCGGTATCAGCAGCCTCCTGACGCAGAATACCGAGGAGAAAGCGTTTGTCGGTTATGCTAACGAGCCGGACGGGAAATATTTCGTCCATGTCAACTCGCCTTATACCGAAGTTTCCGACCTCGAAAATATCGTTGTCGCTCCCGGCCCCGTACTGCTGAAAGACATCGCCACCATTTTCTTCGATATGAAAGAGGAGACAAGCTACAGTCGGGTTAACGGTAAAGATGCCGTCTCCGTCTCCCTGCTTGCCGACTCGCAAGCCAATCTGATCCAGCTTTCCCACCGTACGGTCGAAGTGATCGACCGCCTGAACGAGCAACTTGCCCCGCTTGACCTCTCGATCGTGGTTGAGAACAATCAGGCGAAGACGATGGAGGACAACATCGACCAGATCATTCACCTCGCGATTGTGGGTGGCCTGCTTGCCGTCGTCATCCTCTGGCTCTTCTTGAAGAACCTCCGGTTGGTGTTCTTCATCGCCCTGTCTATCCCGATCTCCGTCTATACGGCGTTCAATTTCTTCTACGGGGCGGGAATTACGATCAACAGCCTTACACTGGTCGGTATGGCGCTGGCGATCGGTATGCTGTTGGATAATAGCGTGGTGGTCTTGGAGAATATCTACCGCCTCTCTGCCGCCGGAGGCACGCCCGAACGCTCTGTGACGCAAGGTACGCGCGAGGTCTGGCGTTCCATCCTCGCCGCTACCCTGACGACGGTCACGGTCTTCCTGCCCTTCGTCTTTTCCGATAATTTCCTGATTAAGCTGATGGGACACCATATCGGAGTTTCCATCATCTCGACCCTTTTGATTTCTCTTGCTGTCGCCCTCCTTTTTATCCCGATGGCCACCTATACGGTGTTGAGGAGAGCTCCCCTGTCTTCACGCTTGACGCGGAGTCGCAAAAAGGCAGGTAGCCTCAATGGTTTCCGTAAATGGTTCGAGTCGGTACGACCCCATGGCGGGCGCGGGGACAAAGATACTGTCTTCTACGAAAAAGTATCCGTCACGCAGCGTCCGGTGCAAATATATCTCGTGCTCCTGAAGACCTGTATGCGAAATCCGGGGGTGACGATCTTCGGAGCCGTCATCTTGCTGTTCTTTTGCCTGGTTCTCTCTATCTCCCTGAATATCCAGGAGCGGAAAGAGGTGGAGAGCGACCGCTTCAGTATCTATGTGACGATGCCGACCGGCAGCACGCTGGAGAATGCCGACCAGGTCGTCCATGTCATTGAGGAACGCCTTGCCGGTTTTCCGGAGAAACAAGACCTGATCAGCCGTATCCGGGAAACGGATGCCGAGCTGACGCTTGTCCTCAAAGAAGATTATCGCCAGATCGGGAAACGTAGCATCGCTGATATCAAATCCGACGTGCAAACCCGCCTTCGTGCCATCAACGGTGCCGAAATATCCCTTTCCGAAGCCGGAGGAGGTGGAAGCAGAGGAGGGAGTGGTTCCGGGGATATGATGGGCGGCGTGGGTAGCTTCATGCGCCTTTTAGGTATTGGTGAGAACCGGGAACGGATCGTGATCAAAGGCTCCGACTTCGACCTTATGCAGCGGGTGGCGGAGGACTTCCGCTATTATCTCGACGAACAGGAGTTCATCCGCAATACCCGTGTCTCCTACAGCCGCCGGCAACCGGAGATCCGTCTCGGTTTCGACCCGATCCTGCTGACCTCCTACGATATCTCCCGCCAGAACATAGCCTCCGGCCTCACGTCGCTGAACCCGGAGATTTCGTCCGGGACCTCTTTTAAGGTAGGAGAGGACACCTATGATATCATCATCCGCAACCGGACGAGCCGGACAGAAGAAGAGGAAGAGGCCGGCAAGAACCGGGATAGGACGGTGGATGATTTGCGCGAAGTGCGCATACCGAGCGCTTCCGGCGGCCTGCACAGGCTGGAAGATATCGCCTCCGTCAATTATGGCCGTGGACGTGCCCGTATCACCCGTGTGAACCAGGACAAGCAGATCGAGTTATTCTATTCCTTCTCGCGCGACGTCGAAGAGTCGAAAGACCTTCTCGAAGGTTACCGGTCGGATATCGACCAGTTGGTGTCGAGCTATAATCTGCCTTCGGGTGTGGCGGTCGAGGTATTCCACGAAGAAGATATGTTTGCCGACTTCAAGTTCCTGCTGTTGGCAGCGTTTATCCTGATTTTTATGATATTGGCTTCGGTCTTCGAATCTCTGACGACACCGTTCGTACTACTGTTTTCTATCCCGTTAGCGGCGATCGGTTCGTTATTGGCGTTGTTGCTGACGGGTAACAGCCTGCTGAATAATGCGAACGTGATGATCGGGTTCCTGATCCTGCTGGGAGTGGTGGTGAATAACGGCATTATCCTGATCGACTATGCCAATATTCTCCGCCGGCGCGGTTACCGCCGTAATAGGGCGTTGATGACGGCTGGGCTGTCGCGTATCCGTCCCATCCTGATTACTTCCATCACGACGATCGTAGCCATGTTTCCGATGGCAATGGGCAACTCGGAGTATGCCGGAGCGATTGGTGCGCCGTTTGCCATTACCGTGATCGGCGGTCTTTCTTTCTCGGCATTGCTGACACTGATCCTTATCCCGACCGTTTGCATGGGATTGGAAAACACGTTGCAATGGTACAGAGGGCTGTCCCTGAAAGTGTGGGTGCTGCACGGATTGCTCTTTATGGCGGGAGCCGGTTGTATCTGGCTCTATGGCGGCAGTCTCCTGTGGCAGTCTGTCTATGGAGTATTGCTGTTGGCCGGTATTCCGGGAGCGTTGAGAGCATATGAAAATCAGCCGCTTCCTAGAATTAAGCAGCCGGTCGGTGATTTTGTTTCAGGAAAAGGACTAAGCGAAAAAGAATTGTTCATCAATTACAACAGAACCGCAGAAGAAATCGAAAGATTTGTACGTGCATTGAATCCGTTTATTCTTGCAAGTACAACTTTCAGAGGGAACATGATGAAAATTATGAAAGTAGAAGTCGCCTCAGATGCCTTCTGCGTTCCGCATCCTGCCGGTACTGTTGCAAAAATCGAGGATGATAAGTTCTTTATTGCAACTTCAAAAGGACTCGTTGTACCGACAGTAATGCAGTTTGGAAGCTTCTTCATGGGCGACAGCAAAGATTTTATCAGAATTGTTAACCCGAAAATCGGAGAAGAATTCAAGTAACTTTTTCTTTACTAAAAAGAAAAGAACCTTAAGTCGGGAAACAAATGTTAAAACAACTCCAGGCCATCCTCAAAGTAAAACTACTAGAAAAAGGTGAAAAATGGATAAATTAAACTTCTTAACAGCCGGCATTCCGCTAA
>ENA-OPSV01001442-OPSV01001442.1-human-gut-metagenome-genome-assembly--contig:-NODE-1442-length-16392-cov-1.914060_pt1 | contig 16392 bp, 2 predicted proteins | sample MGYA00241460_ERZ501912 | MGnify/ENA primary metagenome ERZ501912 (study PRJEB25962, sample SAMEA2042402) | human gut metagenome | biome: human gut; feature: human-associated habitat; material: faeces...
TTAATAGGCAGACTAGGATATATACAATTAATAGACGGAAAAAATTTATCTACATTAGCATATGAACAGCAAACATTAGATAGATATATAAATCCTAAAAGAGGAACAATATATGATTGCAAAGGAACAGTGTTAGCACAAAGTAGCACTGTAGAAACAGTTACAGTAAACCCAGGAAATATTAAAAAAGAAGATAAAGAGATGGTAGCCAAGAAACTAACAGAAATATTTGGCTTGAATTATGAGTCTGTTCTTAAAAAAGTAACCAAAAGAAGTTCTATAGAGACAATTGCAAAAAAGGTTGAAAAGTCAAAAGCAGATGAATTGAGAGAATGGATGGATGAAAATAATATTACAACAGGAATTAATATTGATGAAGACACAAAAAGATATTATCCAAACAATAACTTGGCAGCACAAATTATAGGATTTTGTGGAAGTGATAATCAAGGGTTAGACGGAGTAGAAGCAAAATATGACAAAACACTTTCTGGTATAAAAGGAGCAATAAAAAGGCATACAGATGCAAAAGGTGGAGAAATTGGAGAAGAAGGAGAAACATATATAGCAGCAGTTGATGGAGATGACTTAATTTTGACGATTGATGCAAATATACAATCAATTGTAGAAAAATATTTAAAAGAAGCATGTATTGACAATGTTTGCACAGATGGTGGAAATATTGTGGTTATGAATCCAAAAAATGGGGATATATTGGCAATGGCTACATATCCAGATTATAATTTAAATGAACCGTATGCAGCATATACAGAAGAATTGAAAGGAATATGGGATACTGCTGAACAGGCAGAAAAAACGAAAAGCTTACAAGCAGTGTGGAGGAATAGAGCGATTGCAGATACTTATGAGCCAGGGTCAACTTTTAAAACAATTACTTCATCAGCAGCATTAGAGGAAGGACTTGTAACAGATATAGATAAGCAAGGGCAATTTGCTTGTACTGGAGGAATAGAAGTTGCAGGAGTAAGAATAAAATGTTGGAGATATTATAGACCACATGGACCAGAGAGTTTAAGACTTGCTTTAATGAATTCGTGCAATCCAGTTTTTATAGGACTTGGTCAAAAAATAGGAGTTCATACGTATTATAGTTATTTGCAAAAATTTGGATTGTTAGAAAAAACAGGAGTTGATTTACCAGGAGAAGCAGGAAGTATATTTTTGGCAGAAAGTAAGGCAGGACCAGTTGAACTTGCAACAATAAGTTTTGGTCAAAGATTTGAAATAACACCACTACAATTAGTTACAGCAGTTTCGGCAATAGCAAATGGAGGTAGTTTAATCCAGCCAAGAATAGTAAAAGCTATAGTAGATAGTGAAACAAAAGAGAAAACAGAGATAGAAACAAAAGTAAAATCACAGGTAATATCAAAAGATACATCTGAAAAAGTACTAAGTATGATGGAATCAGTTGTGTCAGAAGGAACAGGAAAAAATGCTAAAGTTGCAGGATATAGAATTGGAGGGAAAACTGGAACCTCAGAAGATGGTGTTAATACAAATAAATATGTAACATCTTTTATTGGTGTTGCTCCAATAGAAGACCCTCAAGTTGTAATGCTTATTACATTATATAATCCAACGGGAGAAGGAGGACACCAAGGAGGTGGTGTGGCAGCACCAGTCGGAGGGCAGATATTTAGGGAAATTCTGCCATATTTAGAGGTAAATAAGGGAAATCAAGATGAAATCGAAACAGTAGAACAAGTGACAGTTCCTAATATTGTTGGAATGACAATAAAAGAAGCGGAAAAGACTGTTAAAGAATTGGGATTGGAACTTAGTGTAGAGAATTTTTCAGAAGAATTAGATAAAGAAAATACAATTATTTCAGGTCAAACTCCAACAGAAGGAGTTGTTGTGAATAAAGCTAGCAAAATTTTTATAAATTATTAAAAATGCTATTACAATTTTATAAGTTATGATAAAATACTTATAAAATTGTAAATTAATTATATATTAGAAAAATTATATAATTTATATATAAAACTATAATGTTAATGAATATTTTGTATAGAAACAGATTTTTTGAAAAAATATTTACTTTTTAGAATTATTCTTAAAATATAAAGTTAGAAAAGGATGAAATAAATGATCAAAAACAAAAGAAATAATCAATATAAAATAAATAAACAAATAGAAAAGACAATAGTATCAATAATTATAATCATATGTATTGCAATTGGGACATATTTAGAAAATAATCAAAAAACAAATGAAAATCAAAATAGTTCTGGAATGAATATGTCTAGTGAACAAAATAATATAGAAATATCAAATTTAAATATTAACGAAATTCCAGAGTATACAAATCAAATTTATGTAGCGATAAATAATAATAAACCCTATTTTACAGAAGATGATTATACAACAAAAAGTTTCGAAAAATATAGTGAACTTGACGAATTAGGTAGATGTGGAATTGCATATGCTAATGTTTGTAAAGAAATAATGCCACTAGATGGAGATAAGAGAGGGGATATTAGTAGAGTAAAACCAACTGGGTGGATACAAGCTAAATATAATGGAGAATATTTATACAATAGATGCCATTTAATTGGGTATCAATTATCAGATGAAGATGCAAATGAATTAAATTTAATTACAGGTACAAAATATTTTAATGTTAATGGGATGTTACCATTTGAAAATCAGGTTGCAGATTATATAAAGAATAATCAAAAAAATCATGTTTTATATAGAGTAACTCCAATTTTTAAGGAAAATAATGAGTTGGCAAGTGGTGTTGAAATGGAAGCTTATTCTGTAGAAGATAATGGAAATGGTGTGAGTTTTAATGTTTTTGTGTATAATGTGCAACCAGGAATTTATATAAATTATGCAACAGGAGAAAGTAAAGCTGCAGTTCACTAGGAAAATTTAAGATGGTGTGGAAGTATATATCTTTAGGGTTCTACTCAGTTTTGATTTATAGCCACTTGATTGGAGTGAAAAATAGAAAATCTTAAATAAAAAATTGAGGGATGTTCACGAAAAAATGTATATATGTATCTGTTTTTATAATCTTTTCGGTTCAATACGTAACATAAAAATTTCTAAAATAAATTTATGGTACCCTTCCACTTAGTCCTCACTTCGTTCGACGTGAACTCTTTCCATAAATTTATTTAAAAAATTCTAATATTACTCCAATCACATTCAAAAATCATAAAAACAGATACATATATACATTTTAAGCCTGAGTGAAAGAGGCTCAATTTTTTATATTAGATTTTCTTTTTGAACGCAATGAACAGTTTATAACTTCAAAACCATTTAGTCCCTTAAGGAGTAGGCTCTCACAGTATCCATCAAGTATTGCTAGAAGCCACAAATTAGTAACATAGGAGGTAATTCGATGAAAATAAGAAATCAAAAAATAAAAATAATTGCAATAATTACAATATTAGTAATTACAATTATATACGGAATTTGGAAAGAAAATAAAGGAAAAATAAAAATAGAAAATATTAATGAACAAGCAGAAATTACAGACATAGAAGATAATGAAAAAACAAAAAATTTACATAATACGACCATGGAAGATAATGAGAATATCAAAAATAAAGAAACAAATAAAACAGATAAAAACAAAATAATTATTTACATAATAGGAGAAGTTAAACAAGAAGGAGTATACGAATTAGATGAAAATAGCAGAATTTCAGATGCAATAGAAAAAGCAGGAGGAACAAAAGAAAATGCAGATTTAAGTCAAATAAATTTAGCATATAAAATAGAAGACGGAATGAGAATATATATACCAAAAAAAGGTGAATTAGTTCAAGATAAAGAAAAAATAGAAGATAAAACTCAAGAAGTTGTAACAGATAAGAGTACTGATATAACAAATACTACATCAGTAAATACAAATTTATCAACAAATAAGAAAAGTAAAACAGATATTGAAAAAATAAATTTAAATAAAGCAACACAAACAGAATTAGAAACTTTACCAGGGATTGGACCATCAACAGCAGAGAAGATAATAGCATATAGAAAAGAAAATGGAAACTTCAAAAATATTGAAGATATTATGAATGTCAATGGAATCGGAGAAAGTAAATACAACAAAATAAAAGATTTAATAAGTGTCTAGAATAGAATTATAAATCATTATTTTCATGTAGATAGCAAATTTTAATAATTTTAAAATACAAAACAAAAGTAAAGAAACTATAATCCGTAAACAAAATCAGACATATTTTAATAAATTGTTACAAGAAATTAATATAAATGTATAATTACAAAAATAAAACCTTCAAAATGTATTTCCGTAGATACATAAGCAATGAAAGAGTAGTAATAGAAAGAAGGTCTACTTGAATTGAAAAAAAAAATTTTATAGAATAAAAGAAGTAAAAAAAGCAAATGAAAAGGAGAATATTTATGGAAGGTTTATCACTTAAAAGCAAAAAAACAAAATTAATTATCGCAATACTAGTGCTTATTGCTACAATATGTGGTTTAATAGGAAAAATTTATTCTGATACTGACAAACATTATGTAGTTGATGTTGTAAAAGAAACAGCAAAGAGTAGTGATGATAATTTACAAATTAAAGAAACTATTGTAAAAGGAGAAAACGAAGAATACTTTGATTCTAAGAAGCTAAATTATAAAGTAGAGCTTAAGAATATCAAAGAAGCTAATGTAGAAACACAAGTGGCTATGGTTGTTGACTCTTCTTATAGTATGGGAACAAATGATATTAATAATGTTGTAAAAAACAAAGCTATAGAAATAGCTGGTGGAATAATAAGTAATGTTCCTAATACTAGAATGTCAGTTTCTAATAATAGTAGTAATAAACAAGAAATGACAACAGATATAGCTAGAATAATATATGCAATTAATAATCTAACAACAGGAGACGGAAATGATAGTAATGTTGGATTAGATAATGCAAATGCTAGTTTTGTAAATGGTGTAAATTCTGATAATGTACATAAGGTAATATTAGTAATTACTGATTCAACAGATAATGTAGCAGATAAAATGAAAAGTTTAACAGAAGCTGACGAAAATCTAGCAATTATAACAATATTGGTAGATATGACAAGTACTTCTTATATAAATGATGGAGTACCAGTTAGTGGACAAGTATATCTATTACAAAGTGAAGTTGCAAAAGATGATATAACAGAAAATGTAGAAATATTAGACATGCAAAAAATATATGATCAATTAAATAATGCAATGAACAATGTAACTGTAAATAATATATTCTCTGATGAAATAAATAAATATTTTGACATAACAGATTATGCAACAACAAAAGGAAATGTAACAGAAAATTCGGACAAAACAGGATATGATTGGACAATAGATCAAATAAAGGTAGGAGAAACAGTAACATTATCTTTCTCATTAACATTAAAAACAGATATGGACATAGATGCTGGAGTTATATTTAATGAAATAAGTACAAACAAAACACAAGATATTACATATGTAGCATTTAATGATACAAAAACACAAAACTTAAAAGGAACAGACTCAAGAGAAGGAACATATTCAACATTAATTAAAATATGTCAAGGATACACATTAAAAATAAAAGCAGTTAATGAATCTAATACAAGTTTACAAGTTGAAGGAATTAAGTTTAAAGTAGATGCTACAAATGAGAAAGGCGAAACAGTTTGTAGCTTAACAAAAACAACAGCTTCAGATGGATATATAACAATCACAGCAGAAGAAGCTAGAGCATTAAGAAGCGACGGAACAATCACTTATGTAGTAACACCAATAGTAGATTTAGTTGGATATTCATATACAGAAGCAATGACATTTGACGTAATAAATGATAAAACAACAAGATTATTAAAATTTAATGATTATGGTGCAGGAATAAATCCAAATATAGATCCGTCAAAAAGAACAGTTGGTGTAATATTCCCAATTTCATCAGAAAAAGTAGATTTAGAGCTTAAAGTACAAGAAACAAATAATGATAAAGTAATAATTTCTGGAGCAGAATTTGAATTAATACAACCAAAATTAAATAGCAAATATGAAATGAACATGTTAACAGGAACAACAGATGAAAATGGAACATTACATTTTTATCCAACAGTAATGACAAAAGATGGAACATATAATTATATTTTAAGACAAGTTTCAGCACCAGATGGTTATGATGTAACAGCATTAACTTTAATAGAAATAACCTTCAAAGATGGAAAGATTACAAAAATAGATAAACAATTCAATTCAAATGTAACAACAGAAATTTTAACAGATAAAGAAAATCATGCATTAATTACAATTGGAAATGAATGCGTAGCAAAAGATCCATTTGACTTACAAATTAATTTAACAGATTCAAAAGATGGAACGAAATTAGAAGGAGTAACATATTCAATAAAAACAATAGGTTCAAACAATAAAAATAGTGAAGGAAGAGAAGAACCTGTAACAACAGATAAAAATGGACAAATAAATGCAAAAATCTATGGAACAGGAAGCTTAATAGTTGAAATAACAGAGCAATCTCCAAAAGTTGGATATATAGCAGATACAATAACAAAACAATTAACAATTCAAAGAACAGATGGACAAGTAAGAGTATTATATATGAATCCAACATTAGATTGGGATCAAAATTCGGAAAAAACAAACTTTGTAATTAATTTAACAAGTACAAAGAAAGCAGAACAAAATGTTGTAAGAGTATCATTAGTAGAAGCTGATGAACAAGATGTTGGAATAGGAAGTGGAATATCTTATACTTTAGTAGATACAGAAACAAATAAAAAATATGGACCAGCAGTATCAGATAAAAATGGAGAATTATCATTTATAATAGATACAAAAGCGCAAGGAGATCACAAATATACATTAATAGTAGATGATGACACAATTCCAGAAGAATATGATGAAACACAAATAGATAAAAATATTGATTTTAATTTAACATTTGACGATACAGGTTACATATATGATGCAAATATTATAAATGGAAATAGTGTAGTAAGTAAAAATTGCTCAAAGGTATCAAATGATACAAATACAGAATATACAGCATTTATAAAAATTGGATATCAACTAGATGCAAACAACTCTGTAGAATTTAGAGTAAAATTGTTAGATAAAGATGACTTGGTAACACCAATACAAGGAGCTAAATATAATATAGACATAGAATGGGACATTAATGGAGTAACAAGAACAAAAACAATTAGAGAAAGACAAACAAATGCAGCTGGACAATTAACAACAAGATTAGTTAAAGGTACAGAAGTAAGAATGCAAGTAAAACAAGTTGGAGCAGGAATTGGATATACAGTAGATAATACAACACAAGAAATTTACTTGAAATTCAAGAATAATGGAGAAATTACAATTACACAAACACCATACGACAGAGGAGTAACAAATACAGATGAACCAAATCAAGGTGCATATGTAGATTCAGGAGCAGTAGTTTATCAACATTTAAATAGAAAGAGAAGCGCAGAAGATACATATGTTAACTTAACAGTAAATAAAATTGACACAAATGGTGCATATGTAAATGGAGTTATATTAAATGTTAAATCTTCTACATTAGTTGATGAAAAAGGAGCAGGATTAGATGTAATTATCGAAACGGGAAAACAAGGCTCAGACGGAAGTGCAATATTTGACTATCAACAATATATAGTAAATGCAATTAATAATCATATTATAAGAGCACCAGGAATTGGAGAAGCAGCAGATGAAATAGTATACGACTTAGAAATAACAGAAATGAAAGAAGATATAAACAGTGCTACAGGATATTCTGAAAAAGCTGGAACAAAAGTAAAACTAAGATTAATCTTTAGACAAACTGATGGAAGAATCAGATTAACAAATGTAGAAACAATTTATGGAAATAGATTAGTAAAAAATAAAGAGTTTTCAAGCTCTTCAGATAATAGTGAAGGATTACAAGTAGAAGATTCATTAGGTGTATATTTATCTAATATCACATTAGATTTATATACAAATTATGATGACATTGGAAACTTATCACTAGATTTAAAGAAACAAGATAAAGATGGAAATGAATTATCAGGAGCAGAATACGACATTAGAATTGTAAATCCAGATTCAACGGTAGTAAAAAAACATGTAACAGTAAGTAATGGACAAGATAGTTCAGACATTGAATTAGTAGGAACAACAGTAAATGTAGGAAGCTATATTTATATAACAGAAACAAAAGCTCCAATTGGATATGGCATAAATGGAAATGCAGAGACATTAGAAGTAAAAGAAATAACAGAAGATGGAGAAATTATATTAGAACAAATTGACCAAGCTTACAGTGAAAACAGACTAATATTAAATCAATTAGCATCAACAACAACATCATCAGGAGCTATAAAATCTAATTATGAAGTAAAATTGATAGATTATCAATTAGATACATTTGAATTTGAAATTTCAGCTGTAGACAGCTCAACATTACAAGGAATAGAAGGTTATGGATTTAATATTAAAACATCTTTAGGTTCTCAAAGTAAAATAACAACAGATAAAACTGGAATAGGAATGACAAAAGTTGGAGGAAATATAGAAGATAATACTATAACATATACAATTACAACAAATAAAGTAGCAGATTATTACAAACCATTAAAATCATTAATAAATGTAAATGTTGTATTTGATATAACAGGAAATATAGATATTGACAAAACAAAAGCAGCACAAACAGATTCAACATATGGAAAAGTATGGACGATAGAAAATATAGATACAGAAGGAAAAATAAAAATCAAAATACTAATAGATCATCAAGATCCATTAGTAGTAAGAGTTGAAACAATTGACAAAATAACAAATGCAAAAGTTACAGATGTTGAATATAAAGTATCAGAATCAGTTGTATTACCAGGAACAGGATCTGACAGAGTAGAAGTTGGATACGTAAAAGAAGCTGGAATGCAAGACTATAAATTAGAACAAACTTCAATTAAAAATTCTTATGCAAAAGCAAAAGATGAAACATTTAAAGTAACATACAAAGATGAAAACATAACAGACGTAGAAATGACAAGCGATAACGCAAATATAACAAAAACAGGAGATAAAGAAGTAACTATCAAGTTATATGTAGAACCAAAAGTACCATTTGAAATAACAAACTTATATTACTTTAATCATAATACTGCATTACAAGGTTCAAACTTTGAAGTGACAGAAATAGAAAGTAATGATGTAGGAACAGGAACAACAAATGCAAACGGAATTACAGGAATTTATTCAGGAATATTAGGAACTGATAAAGATGTAATGTACCAAGTAAGACAAACATTAGGAGCAACAGGATATGCAACAGTAGAAGACTTCTTTATAAAAGTAAGTTATAATAGTGATAGAGAAATAACAGCTGCAAAATTAGTGGACAAAAATGGTAATGAAGTTACAAATAACAGATTCGTAACTGTAGGATTTGCAAAAACATCAACATTCTCTACATATAATTCAAATAATAAAGGAATTGTAACAATACAAGTACTAAATTATCCTGAATTTAAAATGAACATTGAAAACGTAGATAGAAGAGATGGAACAACACCAATTGCAGGAACAGAATATAGTGTTTCTTCAAAATATACTTCAAGTGATAATACAGAAATTGACTTTACAAATACAAATGGAGTTATAACAAACAATAATGGATTAGGAGTTGCACATTTAGATAGGACAAAAGACGATACTATAGTAACATATACAATAAAAGAAGATAAACCAGCAACAGGATATCAATCTTTAGGAACAGAAATCAAAGTAAAAGTAACATTTGATTCAAATGGATATGTAAGTAATGTTTTAGTAGAAGATAATGACAATTTAAGTAAAATAGAAAGTGCAAGTAAAATAAATCCTGTGGTAAATCCAGAAGATAACTTTGTTGTAAATGTACAATTAAAAAATAATCCTATATTAAAATTCAATTTAACAGCAGAAGATAGTGTAAATCATAATACAAAAATAAAAGATTTAGGATTTACAATTGTAAGCAAATATAATGATACAGTATATTCAAATTCATCAGCAACAAATAAAGTAAATCAAACAGAAATACCAGAAGCATCTTACACTGATGTAAACGGATATACAGCATCATACCTAGATAGAACATTAGATAATCAAGATATGTATTATACAATTACAGAAGTACAAAAATCACCTGGATATGATTGGATAGATCAAGATATTATTATAAAAGTAACTTATGATGCAAATGGAAAAATATCTTCTATTACACCAGTACAATCAGGAGATTATATAAACATAGTATCATATGATGCAGATAAATTTGAAATCAATATAGAAATATATAATGAAGAAATTAAAGCATTTGGAATTCATCTAACAACAGTAGACACATATGACTCAAACAAAAAATTAGACCAAATGAAAGTAAACGCATTTTTAACAGAAGAAGGAAATAATAGTTATTCACCTGATAGCAAATATCAATTAGTAGACAATAATGCATTACTAACAGGAGCAGATAGAAATAATGATGGAAAACCAGATTTGACATATGGAGAAGATTACAAAACAATAGGAAAATATAATGAAGGGGCAGGAACAAGAACTTTAAGATTAGTAGTAAGAAATGACGTTAGTAAAGCTGATGGTAAATATTCATATTACTTAGACAGTACAGATGGAACAAAATCAGGTAATAATGTAGGATATTACAAAGGTTCAAAATATTACAGTGATGCAAAATATCAAAATGTACAATATGAATATCTAATAAATGTAACATTTGACGATGAAGGAAAAATAACTGATGCAAAACTTTTAACAGGATTGCATAATAATGTAGGATGGCTTGTAGATAATAGATATATTCAAACAGAAGATGATGGTGTAAGTATACAACATACAGGCTATACATTAAATCTTACAATGAAGTTCTTCCCAATGTTAGACTTAAAATTAAGTGCAATGGATAATTACACATACCAATCAGAAGTAGATAATAACGGAGAACCAATTGCATTGGAAGGAGCAAAATATACAATTTCAACACTAAGACATTATACAGGAACACCAAGACAAAGAGATGAACTTGTAGATGCAGGATATATAGGATATGGAACATCATATGGAAATAATGGAGCATTAGCACAAGCAGATTTCTATGAGGATACAGATGAATTATTTGTACCAATAGAAAATAATCACACAAGATTATTCTATGTATTTGAAGAATCAGAACCAACAAATTATCAAAAATATACAGATAGGCATCTAATACTTTATGAAGAAAGATTAGTAGCTATTATACAAGTAACTTTTAATGATAAAGGTGAAATAGACTATGATAATTCTATTGTTAGAAAAGTAGATGATAAAAAAATTGAACCATACATGAATGAAGCAGGAAATACATATTTATCAAGTAATAATATAAAAGAATATAATTATTATTATAGTAAAACAGAAGCAGATAGAAATATTAACTTCTTTATAGGATATGGATTAACTACAAAAATTCAAGTAACAGCAATAGATGATATATCAGGTAGTCCAATTTCTAACATTAAAATGTATCCATTTATTAACGATACTTATGTATCAAATCTATCATATGAATTTAATACAATTGATTACAGACATACTAACACATCCGGAATATCTTCATGGCAATATTGGGGAGCAGCTAATAGAGATAATGTAAATACTTATATTATCGGATCAGAAAGAGTAGGATCAGACTACAACGGATATTTATTCCCAAGTGATTTAGCTTCTAGCACAATTGGTGGAAGTGGAAATGCAAAAGACTATTATGCAAAATTAGATATAACATATGATAGTAATGGTAAAATTTCTAATGTACAGTCTTTAGGTTCTGACTTATGGGGAGATGATAATGTTGCAAATATAACATGGGATTCTAAAACAGGAAATGTATATATTAATATGTTATATAGTAGAAAATTCCAAATGACATTAAATAAAATAGATTACTATGATAATACAATAAATCAATTAGATGCAGCATTTAATGTTACATCAAATAAAGGATTAAATACAAATATTAATGCAAGATCTATGACACCAATGGGAAAAGTTTATAAGAATGAAACAGTAAAATATACATTATCTGAAACACAAGTACCAGAAGGATATTATCCAATTTCTAATACAATAGATTATTATGTAACATTTGATAAAAATGGAAATATTAATAGCAAAAATATAAAATCATCTAGTGATTACTTTGAAGTATTAAGTACAACAGACAAAACAGAAAGAAATAATAAAACAACCCCTGATTTAACAATTAATGTAAAAAATAAACCAGCATTAATATTAGATTTAAGAGTAATTGATCAATTCTATAAGGAAGATGGATTAAAAGATGCATACTTAAAAGTAACAAGTAGCAAAGGAGACTTAGCATCAGGAAATCCACAAACAGATAGCAGAGGTTATACAAATGTTATAGCTGGACCTGTTTATCCAAAAGAAACAGTAAGTTACTATATAGAACAAACAAACACAATAGATGGATATTATCCAAATACAACAAAAATTGAATTACAAGTAAAGTATAATGACATTGGAAAAATTGAAGATTATAAAATTATAAAAGGAAATGAAATAATTAATAATTTTGATGGATCAGCATATATGAACTCAAGAAAAATAAGCATGCAAATTATGAACATGCCAAAAGATTTAAAAATTGGTTTATATAAATATGATAAGATAACAAATTTACCAATGGCAGGAGTTAAATTTACTATAACAGAAGAAAATATTAACACAAAAGCTAGCAAAACAGAAGAAATTATAACAGAAACAAATGGAGCTGTTATAAAGGCAATAGATACATTTGAAACATCATTAAGTGGAAAAACAATTAAATATACAATACATGAAGATGAAACACCAGCATCATATAGAACAATGGAAGACATAGTATTCTTAATTAAATACAATTTAGATGGAAGCATTAATTCATGTAATCAAATTGCAAATAATAATGGAGTATTAAGTGATAAAGTTACCTTAGATATGGCAACAGATGGAAAAATTAGAAAATTAAATAACGAAAGAGTACACTTTAAAGTAACTGTTCCAAATGATAATGCATTTGATTTAATAATAAAAAATGAAGATACAAATTATAGCAAATTAGGAATAGAAGGTTCAAAATTCAGTGTAAGTATTAATGGAGTAACATATTCACCAGAATTAACAGATGAAAATGGTGAAACAACAATTTCAGATATTACAGAATCTGGAGAATTGACAATTAATGTTGCACAGAATGAAGCTGGAGAAGGATACAGAGATGATGTAGACAATAAGGTTTCTATAAAATTACAAAAAGGACAAGCAGTTTATAGTTTAGACTTAGATCCTAAAACTGATGGATTTAAAGATAGCAAAAATGCTGCAACAACAAAAGCAATTGTAGAAGTTGATGAAACATACGGAAAAGTTACCGTAACTTTCAAAAATGAAACAAAAACTGAGTTAACAATTAATAAACAAGATGTAAATACAAAAGTTGGATTGAAAGATACAGAATTTACTGTAACTGCACAACAAGTAAATAACACAGGAAATTTAGTTGGAAATGCAATAACATTAACAACAAATAACAACAAAATTACAGATAAAAACGGACAATTGTACTTTGATTTAGGTATAGCTCCACAATCACAAATTTGGAAATATACATTTACTGAAGTAACGCCACCAAGTGGATATAATGCAATAATACCAGTAACAATGACAGTAACATATGATCAATATGGTAGAATTATAAAACAAGAATCTAGTAAAGAAAGTAGACTAAACACAGTTATGGCAGATGAAAACGAAAATTGTCGTAGTATGTATGCAATTATATATAATGGTGATGTATCACCAGCATATACTGTAAAAGTTGTAACAGAAGATGCAGAAACAGGAAAGAGAATTAATGGTTCTGAAATTTATATGAATATAACAGATGCAAGTACAGGAGATTTAATAAAAGTAGAACCAAAAACATCTGCATCTGCACAAAATGGTACAACATCAGTTACTGGAAACCTAGGAATTGATGGGGAAATGTATACAGATGAACAATTAAATGCAGAAGATAGTAGTGCACCAATTATAGTTGAAAAAGGATTGACATATATTGATAATATTGATTTTGAAGGAACATTTAATATTGAGTTAAGTCAAACGAAGGCAGCAGATGGATATATATTTGGAGATCAACATACAGATGGAAATATTAAAATTCAAGCAACATATGTACCACAATTAGATGATGACCCAACTGTAAACTTTACAGTAGTTGATAATGATGGATTTAATATTATTGTAGATAATGTTAATAGAACAATCACAATTAAAATATTAAATGAATCAAGAGTAACATTTGATATTACAACAATGCAATATGGAACAGACAAAGCTGATAAAGATGGAAATATAAATATTAAATATATTTCAGGAGTAAGCTATGATATTACAGCAGAAATTCAAACAGCAACAGAAAATATAGAAACAGATGTTAATACAACCACACCATTATCAGATAAAGATGGAAAAACAACAGGAAATGTAGGAAAATCATTTGCAGGAAAAACAGTAATTTATACTTTACATCAACATGTACCTAGTGCATTTAAAGCAGTAGACGATATAAAAATAGAAGTTAAATATGATTCTAAAGGATATATCAAATACTATGAGATATTAACTTCAGAGAATAATGTAAGTATAGATACAGAAAAAACAAAAGGAAGAAATATTGTTTTAACAGTACAAAATAGAAAAGAACTTTCTGGATACAAAGTAAATGTTGAAAAACATGCTATGGACACAGATGAAGATGAAGGAGCTTATGGAACAACATTACCAGGTGCTAAATTTAAAATAACAGTACATCAAGAAAATAGTGGAGTTGAATATACAACATGGACAGATACAACAGATGAAAATGGATTTATTAGTGGATTAACATTCAATGGATTTGGATATATAACAATTACACTAGAAGAATTAGTAGCACCAGATGGATATAATGTACAAGAAATATCACATATAAGATTGTTAAGAGATGCAGATACTGGAGAAATAGAACAAGTAGATGGAAATATAAACTTTGAACATAATGAAGACTTTACAGAAGTTACATTGAAACCTGTAGATGGTCAAGCAAGTAATAAATACACATTAATAATTAATAAACTTTCAGCAACAACAGGAAAATATATAACAGAAGACCAAGCTCAATTTAAAGCAATATTACAAAAAGAAGATGAAAATGGAAAAATTGTATATCAAGACACAATAGAAGATATTTATACAAACTCAAAAGGAAAAGCAATTGTAGACAAATTAGATTTACCAGATGAAACTGGAGATTATAAATTAATTATTACAGAAGAAAAAGCACCAGAGGGATACCAAAAATTAGAAAACCCAATTGAATTAAATGTTAAATTTGAAAAAGATTCAAAAGGACAAATTATAATTGCCAGTGCAACAGAAGAATATGATTATGTATCTTTATCAAAAGTAAATAAACAATTGATAGGTGTTAACATCGAAAATAAAGTTGATGAAAAAATTGAAGATGACGAGTATTCATTAGATATTACAAAAGTAGATGCAGAAACAGGTGAACCAATTGAGGCAATGGCAATATTCAAAGTAACATTACCAGATGAAAACCATACATCAGTTTATACAGAAACATCAGAGACATTATTAGGACCTGGAAAACTAGACTATTGCTATATTGAACAAGATAAAGATTATAAAATAAGATTAACACACATGAAGAAACCAACTACAGCAGGAACATATACTTATACATTTAAAGAAATTTCTGCACCAGAGGGATATACAAAAATAGATGAAGATTTAATATTAACAATTGAATTTGCAGAAGACCCAGATACAGGAAAATTATACATAAAAGATGCAAAATCAAGTAATGATAATTATTTAAGAAGAAATACAGAGACCCCAATTACAACAGATACAAAATTAAGTATAGATATCTTAAATAGTTTACAAGGAAAAAATGAATATACAGTACATTATGATGCAAACGACAATGGAGAAGGAACAGTAGTTCCAAATGACCAAACAAAAATAGAAAATGTTAATCTAACATTAGATAGCAACATACCAACAAGAAGGGGATATACATTTAAAGGTTGGACAACATTGCCAGATAGCCAAATAGCTCAATACAACCCAGGAGATAATTATTCATTAGACCAAGACATTACATTATATGCAATTTGGGAAAAATCAGAATATACAATACATTATGACGCAAATGATAATGAAGAAGGAACAGCAGTTCCAAATGATCAAACAAAAGAAAAAGGAACAGATATAACA
>ENA-OPSV01001443-OPSV01001443.1-human-gut-metagenome-genome-assembly--contig:-NODE-1443-length-16384-cov-3.177108_pt1 | contig 16384 bp, 18 predicted proteins | sample MGYA00241460_ERZ501912 | MGnify/ENA primary metagenome ERZ501912 (study PRJEB25962, sample SAMEA2042402) | human gut metagenome | biome: human gut; feature: human-associated habitat; material: faeces...
CATAAGCAATAGGATTTACATCAGAAAAAGAAGCATTACAGTCAATGCATTTATATCTTTTAACATAAGTAATCATCTTTACAGGTGGATAGGTTACACTTTATTGTACAATTCTAAAGAGAACTGTTTATAATAAATAAAAATGAAATGAGGTAACCAAAATGGCAAGAGAAAGAAGAAATTACACTGATGAATTTAAAAAGAAAATTGTTGAATTGTATAATAGTGGAAAACCAAGGGCTGAACTTGTAAGAGAGTATGAGTTAACACCATCAGCTTTATCATCATGGATCAATAAATACAATAATTCAGGTTCATTTAAAGCAGAAGATAACAGAACTCCTGAAGAAAATGAATTAATCAAGCTTCGTAAAGAAAATCAACGATTAAAAAAGGAAAATGATATTTTAAAGCAAGCAGCGCTGATTATGGGACGAAAATAAATGTTATTTTATCCAATTCGTATAAATATCCAATCAGCGCGATGTGTAAATTACTCAATATTTCAAGATCATCTTTATATTACGCTAAAAATAAACCTGCAAAAAAATATAACGCAGAAGAAGAAAAACTAACACAACATATTAAAGAAATATTTAAAAATAGTCGTAATAACTATGGATTTAGAAAAATCAAAGTTGAATTAAAGAAAAAAGGTATTATAGCCAGTAAGCGACGAATTAGACGTATCATGAAGGAAAATACGTACACAGTCAAACAATATAAAGTGCATAAACAGACATGCAATAACGATAAAATAGATAACAAGTTAAAACGAAATTTCAATCAAGAAGAAAGAATGAAAGTAATTGTAAGTGATTTAACTTATGTCAATGTTGCAGGAAAATGGAACTACATATGTTTAATGTTAGATCTATATAACAGGGAAATTGTAGGCTATGCAGCAGGAAAACATAAGGATGCTGATTTGGTTAGAAAAGCAATAACTACAATAAAATATGATTTAAATAAAATTGAAATATTTCATACAGACAGAGGAAATGAATTTAAAAATAATATTATAGATGAAGTACTAGATACTTTTAAAATAGATAGGTCACTTAGCGCTAAAGGATGTCCATATGATCATGCAGTAGCAGAAGCAACCTATAAGATAATAAAAACAGAATTTGCATTTAATAGAATATTTAATGATTTTGAAGAATTAGAAAGAGAATTGTTTGATTATGTAAATTGGTATAACAATATTAGAATTCATGGTTCACTAGAATATAAGACACCTATTGAATATCGTTCAAATGATCAGAAATAGAGTCAGGGATCCTGTTTAAGAGGTTCAAAGGTTGAAAATATTGAGAGAATTTAAAATTTTGTTTAGAAAAAGATTCAATAGAATTAATTAAATGTGTTATACTTTGCATGATGAAATATCCTTTCGTTAGATTTTGGTTGACGCTTAAAAGTATATCTTAGTAATCATTTTATTGTTTATGTAGATAAATTGGAAGGTAGTGTATTTACGCTATTTAATATAGATTTTTGACACTATCAAAATAAAAAGGAAAGTGTTATATGAAAAATCATGTAAAAGTGAAGATTGATGTAATCTTAAATAATAGTTTATTTAAGATTACAATGATTGTTCTATGTTGTTTGATATTGTCTACTTCTATTATTAGAACGGATAATTTTATAAATTGTATGTTTAATGGGTTAGTCATTTTTGCTTTATTAATAAATATCTATCATTTACCAATAGTAAATGATTATATAAAGAAGTACAAAAAGAAATGTGGATTTATAATATTATTAATAGCATGTATTGTTTTTGGTTTTTGGTATTATTTTCAAATTGGTAGATTAGTAGGTTTTACGATCATTTGTATTTCCTTTTATTTGATTATATGGGGTATATTAAATACTTATAAAATTAAAGAATTGTTTTACATGTTGTTAAATCTTATATAGATCTAACAATTTTTTTATATGTTGGTGTACATAATTTTCTATGTGCAACTCATTTATGTTTTGTTATAATAGGACAGAAGGTGGTGATTTTATGCCAGTTGGCGTTCTAACAAATGTATGTGCTGTCTTTATTGGTACATTTATCGGAGGATTTATTAAAAAAATATTACCAAAACATCTTATTGAAGAACTTCCAAAAGTATTTGGGATTTGTTCAGTTACGATTGGGATTATTTCTATTTTAAATGTAAAAACATTGCCTATGGTTATTATGGCTATTATTTTAGGTTTTGTTATTGGAGAACTTTGTCATTTATATGATTATGTTCATCATATTTTTACCTATTTGCTTGATAGGTTGCCTTTTAGTATAGAAGATAATCAAGAAGAATATATGCATCTTTATTTATTAGTTGTTTTGATGTTTTCAATGTCTGGAATGGGATTATTTGGAGCTCTTACAGAAGGAATGTCAGGTGATGCATCTGTTTTAATTTCTAAATCGGTTTTAGATTTTTTTACAGCTGTTTTATTTGGAGCTGCTTTAGGTTATGCACAAAGTTTAATATGTGTTCCACAATTACTTATTTTACTTGCATGTTTCTTGCTAGCAAAAGCAATCTTACCATTTGTAAGTGCAACAATGATTGCTGATTTTAAGGCTTGTGGTGGTGTCATTACAATGATTACAGGGTTAACTGTTTCTAAAATATTAGATGTAAGAGCGATGAATCTTGTTCCTGCACTTATTTTAGTCATGCCTTTTGTTGGTCTTTATGCCATGATTTAGGAGAAAATCATGTTAAAACAAGTAACGATACAAGATTTAGAATTACTTTATCATATAGAAACAACCTGTTTTCCTATACAAGAGGCAGCAAGTTACCAATCATTAAAAGAAAGATTAACAGTTTATCATGAAGGATTTGAAATTTTTTATATTGATCGTCAAGCAATCGGTTATATTGGTGGTCTAAGAAATAATGAATGTAATCTACCAGATAGTATGTACGAAAATGCTTTTTTACATCAAGAAAATGGAAAATATCAAATGATTTTTTCAGTCTGCATTTTACCTGAATATAGAGGACATGGTTATGCTAGAGAAATGGTAAAGGAATATGTAGAGAAAAGAAAAAATGATGTAGACGGATTTATTTTGACATGTAAAGATCATCTTATTCCTTTTTATGAAAGTTGTGGTTTTAAATTTGTAAAAGTTTCAGCATCTACTCATGGAAATGCTAAATGGAATGATATGGTAATTGATTGTCGTGGAGAAATATAATATTTCTCTTTTTTTGTACTATTTGTCCAATGACGAAAAGGTTATTTAGGAATAGAATAAGAATATAGAATAAAGGGGAATGAATATGGATCAAATATATAGAGAATATAGTGAAAAATATAAACATATATTGCATTATGCAGGAATCATGAAAAAAGAAAATGTTCTTTTTGAAAATCAAGAAATAATTGTTTTAAAGGATGTTAAAGATTATCAAGATTTTGATTATAGTTATTTTGAAAATTGTGAAATAGAAAAGAGTTGTATTTATCATAAAATTACATATGCTTTAGCTGTTTTAAAAAAAGTAGAAAATGGGATAATTGTTGATCAAATGAAAACTGTAGGTTGGTTAAATACGGTCTTGGATCAACATTATTCCGCATATAAAACAGACCTTTGGTATTTACATAAAGGTAATTGGGATAAGTGCTATTTAGAAGAACATTATGATTTTTTATCAGCGATAGAGGTCTATTTTTATTTATTTGGCAAAGAGGAAACATTTCGATTATTAGAAGATAAAAATCAAGAGATGGAACATTCTTTAAAAATAATAGAAGAATTAATTAAACAATATCAAAAGGAATGTCAAGACGATCAATATGCTTTATTAAAACACTTTTTAGTATTGATTTTTAGTCAACAGTTAGAAAAAATAGAAGTAGAACATAAGGAAATTGTTTTCCAATTATTAAAAGAAATCATCGAATTAAAATCAATTGTATTACCTTTATTATTATTGTGTGATTTTTATCAAAAAGATTTTGACGAAGAATGGGCTACTATCTCTAAAGAAGTTGATCGTAATTATTTAAAAGAACAAATAGCCTATATACCTTTTACTGAAAGTGAAGATTATTTAGATTTAAATATTACAGATGTTTTAGTTTATAAAGATAAAATAGAAAAAATACCAGCGGGGTTAATGAAATATTTCAATAATTTGAAAGAAGTATATGATGATTTAAAAGAAAAACTATCATTTAATCAATCTCTTTTAGAAGTAGAAAGAATAATTTTATTAATGGAAAAAGACTATCAACTTTATCCTTTTGAATCATTTGTTAGTGAATTAAAGATTCATTATTCAAAAGAATATTTTATTTTAATGAAATTATTAGAAATAGTTATGAAGGATTGTCAAGAAGCAAAATTAGGAAGAGAAACAGTTAAATTAACTTTATCATTGATGATGAATCAAAAACTAAGATTAAAAATATTTGGTTTTTAAATAGGGAATACTTTGTGCTACAATAAAAGTAGTAGGAGGTATTTTTATGGAAAAAAGATACTATAGTGAATACAGTCAATGTTTAGATAGAAATATGGATTTTATCGTTTATGGACATAGTGGTGTGCCACTTCTTGTATTTCCAGCACAAGATGGTCATCCTCAAGATTATGAAAATTTTGGAATGGTCGATGTGATCAAAGATAAAATAGAAAATGGTTATGTACAATTGTTTTGTGTCGGAAGCATTGATGAAGAAAGTTATTCTGATGAAATGGGAGACAAAGCACGTCGTAGTTATTTATTAGAACAATTTTATTACTATATTTGTGATGAAATAGTGCCTAGAATAAAAGAAATTAATGGTACAGGAAAGATGATTTATACGACAGGATGTTCTTTAGGAGCAACACATGCAACAAATATGATGCTTCGAAGACCTGATTTATTTATGGGTTGTGTTGCTTTAAGTGGATATTATGATACTGATCTTTTCTTTGGACAATATGTTGATGAAAATATTTATAATAATAGTCCTTTAAAGTACTTAAATGGGATGTCAAGAAATCATCCTTATGTTGATTTATACAATCAAAGACATATTATTCTTTGTTGTGGACAAGGTGCATGGGAAGATGAAATGGTTAAATCAACAGGATTAATGAAAGAAACATTTGATCGTTTAAGTGTCAATGCATGGTGTGACTTTTGGGGAAGCGATGTCAACCATGATTGGCCTTGGTGGCGTAAACAATTACCCTATTTTTTAGGACATATTTTATAAAGGGGGAAATCGAAATATGAATTTAGTCTTTATTTCACCAAATTTTCCAACATATTATTGGAACTTTTGTAAATCACTTAGAGAAAGAGGTGTTACAGTTTTAGGGGTTGGAGATGCACCTTATGATGATTTAGTAAATGAAACAAAGGAAAGCTTAGTAGAATATTATCGTGTAAATAATCTTCAAAATTATGATGAAGTTTATCGTGCAATGGGATTTTTTATTGGGAAATATGGACGCATTGATTATATTGAATCACAAAATGAATTTTGGCTTGAATTAGAAGCTCAGTTAAGAGAAGATTTTAATATTCATCATGGGTTGAGACCAAAAAAATTAGAAGTGATGAAATTTAAATCAAAAATGAAAGATGTTTATAAGAAAGCAAATGTTCCAACAGCAAGATATAAAGTATTTAAAGATGATCAAGAACTTTTAGATTTTTGTAAAGAAGTTGGTTTTCCAATTGTTGTAAAACCAGATAATGGTGTGGGTGCTTCTTTTACATATAAATTAAAAAATAACAAACAAGTTAAGGAATTTTTAAAGAATTGGGATCGAAATATTAGCTTTATTGCAGAAGAATATATTGATGGTCTTGTAGAAACTTTTGATGGTATTACTGATAGTCAAGGAAATATTTTGATTTGTTCAAGTCATGTGATGATGGAATCTATTATGGATACGGTCAATGAAGGTGGAGATACTGCTTTTTATGGACAAATTGTTGAAGGTAGTGATATTAAAGAAGTAGGAAGTCGTGTTGTTAAAGCATTTGACGCTAAACAAAAATTCTTCCATTTTGAATTCTTTAGATTAGGTAAAGATAAAGCGGGTTTAGGAAAAAAAGGAGATCTTGTTGGTTTAGAAGTCAATATGAGAGCACCTGGAGCCTATATTCCAGATATGATGAATTATTCATATAACGCAAATGTCTATGATATCTTTGCGGATATGTTGATTTATGATCGTTGTTTTATTGAACCTAAACAACAATATTGTATTGGATATGCTGGAAGAAGAGATGGTTTAAAATATAAACATCATAGTCAACAAATACGTATGAAATTTAAAGATCAACTTATTTCTCATGAAATTGTACCTGATGCATTAGCAGCGGCAATGGGAAATCAGGTTTATTTATTAAGAGCAAAAAATGAAAAAGAAATTCAAGAAATGATTAAATATGTATTAGAAAAAAAGGATTCGTTTTGAATCCTTTTTTATAGTTCATGAACAATTAATAAATATTTCATAAACTCATTATTATGTTATAATAAACATACCAAGGAGGTCATCGTTATGAAAAAAAAGTTTCTAGCATGCATGCTTATCATGATGCTTACAATAACAGGTTGTTCAAGTAAATCAATAACACAAACATTATTTGTTGAAAAAAATAATAAATATGCTTTATGTACATTAGAAGGAGATTTAAAAACAAAGTTTATTTATTCTTCTTATAAAAAGGTAGAAAATGAAGGATACGTGGTTGTTCATGATAAAAAATATGAATACATTTCAACAGATGGTAAAAAATTAATTAAATATAAAAAAGGAACAACATTATCCGTTGTTGAAAATATGATTGTTGCTAAAGATGCTAAAGGCAAGTATACAATTTATGATCAACAAGGGAAGGAATTATATAAAGATAGTAAAAAGGTAAAAATTTATATGTATGATTTACCTGTTATCTATAAGAATAAAAAATATTCTGTTTTAAATAGTGAAGGTGAAGTTGTAACTACTTCTAAAAAAGCAATCAATTATGCTGGAATTTATCATGATTCATTTATTACAGTAGCATATAAAGATAAAACTGTACTTTTTGATACTTCTTCAAATAGTCAAATTGATGAAGAAGGATTAACTATTAAATTAAAAGGGCAATATAAAATTGTCGCTAATGATTATAAAAAAGGTTTTGTTTTATATGATCAACAACAAATAAACTTAGCGTATGTTTCTTTAAAAGGAAAGGTTAAATTTGAAAAGAATATAGAAGTTGATTCTGTAAAATTCAAAGATTCATCACTTATTTTAAAAAATGAGGATGGTATAAGATTGTTATCTTTAGATGGTAAAAAAGATGTTGTAGCGACAAGTTATTATAAAGATGTAAATAATTATTTATCTAAAAATGCAAGTTATATTTATGGTCCACATAAATTTACTAAAGATGGTAAAGAAAAAGATGTTAAAGGTATCCAGTTAAATCCTAATGTTGCTTCGGTACACGGTCATATTTTCCCAGTATATGTTCAAAATAAAGGATATCAATATTATGGTTTTAATGGTAAAGAAGCAATTAAAACAATTTATAAAGATGCTCAAGATTTTGATCAATATGGAGTGGCGGTTGTTTCTAAAGATGGTGAAAAGTATTATTTAATGAATTCTAAAGGAGAAAAACAATCTAAAAATTATGTAAAGATTGAATCTATTGGAGAAGGATATTATGCAGCCTATGAAACAAATAGTAAGTATGAAATTATTAATACTGAAGGAAAAATAGATATTCATGATTATTTCATGGGTGAAAGTCAAGCTTTTGAATTTGATGGTAAAGTTTACGCTTTATTAAATAAAAGTGGAACAACATATTTATATGATATGGAAAAAGGTGAATCTGTATTTTCTCTTGAAGGAGAATATCAATTATATAATGGTAAGTATTTAAGAAAGAAAAATCATAAAGCATATTATGATTTGGAAGGAAATTTAATTTATAAGGGGTAATCTATGGAATATTATATTGTATTATTAGTTTTCTATGCAATTACACTTATCTTTTTAAGATTAGTGTTTGCTGAAATTGAAGGTAGACAAGCAAGAAAGATGTCAAATGTACGTTATTTTTTAAGATACCATTCAAAGTTTGTTTATCGTAATCAGTTTTCAATTATTTTTGTAGCATTTCTTTGTTATATGATTGTTTCTGTGGAAAAAGCATTTTCTACAATGTGGTTTTTACAATTGTTAGGTTTTATTGCGGTAGGAGTTATTAGTGATGCTCTTTCACAAATTGTTTATTATTATTATATTAATTTTCGTTTTAAAAAGGATATTGTTGAAAGTGAAGAATTAAAAAATGAAATAGAACAAGCTGTTTTAAATCAAGGCGAAGAGCTCATGCAACAAACGATTCCTAGTTATGAACCACATAGAATAATTGAAGATTATTTAAATGAAGAAAATCATTTAGCTGTTATATCAGTAGATGGTGGAAATTTTACTTCACAATTTGAAAAATTACCACCAATTACGTATTCTGTAGAATTAAATCCAACAAAAGCAAGAGAAACCTTAGAAGAAAAAGGTGTCAAAGTAACAACTTTTACTTCACAAGGGAAAATGCCTTTTAAAGATGAAAAATTAGATGTTGTTGTTAATGAGTTATCTAATTATGATAAATTTGAAATGTATCGTATTTTAAAACCAGGTGGTTATTTAGTTGTTGATCAATTAGGAAGTGACAATTATAAAGAAATTATTAATATGTTTATTCCGTTTAAATTAAAAGGACAATGGAATAAAGAAGCTTGTCAGTCAACTCTTACAGAGATAGGATTTGATATTGTTGATAGTTATGAAGATGTAGGACATATTCGTTTTCATTCTTTATCAGCAGTTCTTGCTTTTATGAAGAGTATTTCTCCTGAAAGAGTGGAAAAATATGAGCAATTTATGAACTTCTATGCCGATGTATTAAAGAAAATCAAAAAGAACCAATTTTATGAAATTACTACTCATAAATTTATGGTGATAGCAAGAAAAAATGATATGAAACAGGAAAATTAAAAAAATTTCCTGTTTTTTTAATTTATGAATTAAAAAAATGTAGTATATATCGACTAAATTTGATTTGAATATGTAAACGCTTTATTTTTTTAGAAAATCTCTAGAAATTCTAAAAATATGATGCTATAATTGTATCATAGAAATTTTTAAGGAGGAGTCATATAATGGCAAAAGAATTATCTTTCGTAGTATCTGATCCAGTTGGATTACATGCTAGACCAGCTACTATCTTAGTAAACCAAGCTAGCAAATTCACTAGCAATATTAAATTAGTTTATAATGATAAAGAAGTAAACTTAAAATCTATCATGGGAGTTATGTCTTTAGGTGTTCCTACTAAAGCTACAGTTACTATCGTAGCTGAAGGTGATGACGAAGAAGATGTAATTGCTTCAATCGCTAAAGTAATCAAAGAACAAAAAGTTGCTGAATAATAGCATTAATGAAAAGGGAATCAACATGATTCCCTTTTTTTATGCTATAATGAATTCAGAGGTGTAAATCATGGCTAAGAAGTTTAAAACAAATGCGCTTAGAATGTTGGATAAAGCAAAGATTGCTTATTCGATAAAGGAATATGAATATGATGAAGATCATTTAGATGGAAGACATGTAGCAAGTCAGGTAGATATGGTGCCAGAAGCTATTTTTAAAACACTTGTTTTACATGATAACCATAATGAATATCTTGTATGTTGTGTTCCTGTTTTAGAAGAAATTGATTTAAAAAAGCTTGCTAAATTAGCAGGTAGAAAAAATGTAGAAATGATCCATCAAAAGGACTTATTACCTGTAACAGGTTATATGCGAGGAGGATGTTCTCCAGTAGGAATGAAAAAACAGTTTCCAACGTATATGGATGAAAGTATTTTAAAAGTTGATGAAGTTGCTTTTTCAGCAGGAAAGCGTGGTTTTCAAATGATTGTCAAGGCTCAAGATATTTTGACATACTTAAATGTCGAAACGGGAGATATTATACGAAAATAATTTGAAAACGGTTACATTTTTCTATAGTTTTTGACAAAGAGCTTTGATATACTTATATTAAGAGGTGGTAAAAATGAATTATAACGAAAAGTATCAAAAATGGGTTAGTAAAGAAGATTTAGATCCTGCTTTAAAAGCAGAATTATTATCAATGGATGAAACTGTAAAGGAAGATGCATTTTATACAGATGTTGAATTCGGAACAGCAGGGATGAGAGGTATCTTAGGTGCAGGTACAAATAGATTAAATATCTATGTTATTCAAAAAGCAAATGTTGGTTTTGCTAAATACATTGCATCTTTACCAGAAGGTAAAGAAAGAGGTGTAGCTATTGGATATGATAATAGACATATGTCTTATAAATTTGCGATTGAATCAGCAAAAGTATTAGCAACATATGGTATTAAATCATATATCTTTGAATCATTACGTCCAACACCAGAATTATCATTTGCAGTGCGTTATTTAAAATGTGCTGGTGGTATCATGATTACAGCAAGTCATAATCCAAAAGAACATAATGGATATAAAGTATATGATGATACAGGATGCCAATTATTACCAGAAGCAGCTGATCAAGTTGTACAATATGTAAATGAAGTAGAAGATGAATTAAATATTAAAGTGTTCTCTGATGAAGAAGCTTATCCATATATGACATGGATTGGTGAAGAAGTAGATGAAGCTTATTATAAAGAAGTTATGGCAATTGAAGTTAATTCAGGAATGGATAAAAGTGATTTTAAAATTGTTTTCTCTCCACAACATGGAACATCAAATATTGCAGTTAGAACATGTCTAACAAGACTTGGATATGATCTTGTACCAGTTTTAGCTCAATGTGCACCAGATCCAGATTTCTCTAATACAAAATCTCCAAATCCTGAAGTACCAGCTTCTTATGAATTAGCGATTAAAAAAGCAAAAGAAGTTGATGCTGATGTAGTAGTTATTACTGATCCAGATGGTGATAGATTAGGTGTTGTTGCTAAACATAATGGTGAATATGTTTTAATGTCAGGTAACCAATCTGCAGCTGTTTATTTGGAATATATTTTAAGCCAAATGAAAGAAAAAGGAACATTACCTGATAATGCAGTTATGTATAATACAATCGTAACTTCTGATTTAGGTGAATTAGTAGCCAGAAGTTATGGTGTTGATGTAGAAAAAACATTAACTGGATTTAAATTTATTGGTGATAAGATTCGTAAATATGAACAAACTCATGAAAAAACATTTGTATTTGGTTATGAAGAATCTTATGGATGTGTTATTAAAGATTTCGTTAGAGATAAAGATGCAGTGCAAGCTGTTTTAACTGCTGCAGAAGCAGGTAACTTCTATAAAAAACAAGGTAAAGATTTAGTTGATGTTTTAAATGAATTATATGCTAAACATGGTACATTTAAAGAAACTCAAATTGCTTTATCTAAAGCAGGAGCTGCAGGAGCTGCACGTATTAAAGAAATCATGGATAATTTAAGAAAAGATGCACCTCAAGAAATTGGTGGTGTTAAAGTTGTAAAAGTTGAAGACTATGGAAATAGTACTTGTTCTGATGGAACAACTATTCAATTACCAAAATCTAACGTATTAAAATATTACTTAGAAGATGGCTCATGGATTGCAGCAAGACCATCAGGTACAGAACCTAAATGTAAATTCTATTTCTCAATCAAAGGCAGCGATGCTGATGATGCCGCTAGTAAAACAGAAGTATTCCATAAAGCAATGATGGAAATTATTGGTGAATAGAAAATGAAAGAAAAGCAATTCATAAAAAATGAATTGCTTTTTTTATAAAAATACTAATTAAGTTTATAATTAATTTAGTAGAAGCACTTATTGTTTCTTATTCTTTAAGTCGATTATGTCATGTTAAAAAACAAAAACTCTATTTTGTTTTGAATACATTAATGACTTTTTCTATAGAAATAATAAGTGACTATTTTGATGCGAATTATGCACCATTAGCCATTGCTTATATTATATGTTGGAATATTTTATTATTATTTTTTACTCGAAAAGAATATATATATAATTTATTTATGTGTATATTTAATGAACTCTTAATTACCTTGAGTGCATTGTTACCCTTGATGTTTATAAGTCATTATTATCTATTATTAGCGGCCGTAGAAGCTAAAATCTATCATTTATTATTATCTGTTCTTTTTATAAGATATCAAAAAAGATATCGTTATTTTATTAATAAATATTGGGTTTTAGTGATGATGAATTTGACAGCTTGTTTATTGATTTTAAATTTACAGGGTAGAATAATCATGGAAGGCAGTTATACATTTAAAACAATTATGACTATTTTCTTGTGTATATTTGTTGTTTTTTTATCATTAACATTTTTTGCTTTTTTAGAAGAATCTAATAATGAAAAAGAAAAAGTTACAAAACAGTTAGAAGAACGTAAATATCAAAATATTACATATGATATGATGAAAAGGACAAAAGAAGAACTCTATCGTTTAGAACATTCATTAACTTATTATATGTTATCTATAAAAAAATATTTAGAGACACAAAATCAAGATGAAGTATATAAAATCATTGATTCGTATATTGAACGCGTATCTAATGTGAATATTGTCATTTATACAGGAAATGATTTATTTGATTTATCACTTACAACGCATTTGAGTCAAATGTCATCTAAAGTCAATATGTGTATTATGATTAGTAAAGATGAATTTTATAATCATATTCAATTTATTGAATTTGTTTTATCATTGTTAGATTTGATTGAATCAAAAGATGTAAGTTTATTAATAAAAGAAGATGGTTTTGTTAAACTTATACAAATAAGTGCAGAATATGATTTTATTGATGAAAATCAAGTAAAAGAGATTGTGAACCGTGATTATGAATTTGATTGTCATTATCAAATGATAACGGATCAAAATCTGCATCTATTAAAAATAAAAATAATTGAACATTTTGAATAAATAAGTGTTATAATTTTTGAGTATTAAAGAGAGGATGGAGATTATGTACGCTAAAAATACTTGGGAAAAGTATAAAGATCAATTAAATGAAGTATTTGATTATAATGAAGGTTATAAACATTATATTTCAAAAAATAAAACTGAACGTGCCTGTGTTAAAGATTCTATTAAATTAGCTGAAGAAAAAGGTTTTAAACCATTAGAATCATTTGATACCTTAAAATCAGGGGACAAGGTTTATGTAACAAATAGAGAAAAAAATATTGCTTTATTTATTATTGGTAAAAAACCTTTAACTGAAGGAATGAGAATATTAGGGGCTCATATTGATTCACCAAGAATGGATTTAAAACAAAATCCATTATATGAATCAGAAGGTTTTACTTTAGCTGATACACATTATTATGGTGGAATAAAAAAATACCAATGGGTAACAATTCCTTTATCTTTATATGGTGTTGTTTGTAAAAAAGATGGAACTGTTGTTGATGTTGTCATTGGTGAAGATGAAAATGATCCAGTTGTAGGAATTAGTGATTTATTAATTCATTTATCTGCAGATCAATTAGATAAAAAAGCAGCTAAAGTTATTGAAGGAGAAAACTTAGATGTAACATTAGGAAATATGCCATTATTTGGTGAAGAAAAAGATGCTGTTAAAGCGAATGTTTTAAAATTATTAAAAGAAAAATATGATATTGAAGAAGAAGATTTCGTGTCTGCTGAAATTGAAGTTGTACCAAGTGGTAAAGCAAGAGACTATGGTTTGGATCGTTCAATGGTTGCTGGATATGGTCATGATGATCGTGTTTGTGCTTATACTTCACTTACAGCTATTTTAGATAGTGATGTCAGTGAATATACAAGTTGTGCTATTTTAGTAGATAAAGAAGAAATTGGTTCAGTAGGAGCTACTGGAGCGCATTCATTATTCTTTGAAAATACAGTTGCAGAATTATTATTAAAAATGGGAATTGATAGTTTTGTACAAACAAGACTTACAATGTCTCGTTCTAAAATGTTATCAAGTGATGTTTCTGCTGGTGTAGATCCATTATTTGTAAGTGTAAATGATAAGAAAAATGCTGCTTATTTAGGAAATGGTATTGTTTTTAATAAGTATACTGGTTCTAGAGGAAAAAGTGGTAGTAATGACGCTTCTGCAGAATATGTAGCTCAAGTGCGAGCAGTGATGGATAATGCTAATATTCACTATCAAACCGCTGAACTTGGACGTGTTGACCAAGGTGGAGGCGGAACAATCGCTTATATCGCAGCACTTAGGTAATTATAATATGGATGTTATTGATGCTGGAATTGCTGTTTTAAATATGCATGCACCAATGGAAATTGTAAGTAAAGTAGATGTTTATGAAACATATCAAGCTTACAAAGTTTTCTTAAAAGATGCTTAAAAAATACTTCATTTTGAAGTATTTTTTATTATCTATTTTTTCGTCAATATGATATGATGATTGTATTGTTAGAAAAGGTAGGTTTTTATGAAAGAAAGAGAACAATTTAAATCAAGAATTGGATTTATTCTGCTTTCTGCAGGATGTGCAATAGGTATAGGAAATGTTTGGAGATTTCCTTATGTTGTAGGAGAAAATGGTGGAGGAATATTTGTTTTATTTTATCTTATTTTTCTTCTTTTAATTGGAGTACCTATTTTAAGTATGGAATTTTCTGTTGGAAGGGCAAGTAAAAAAAGTCCTGTAAAATCTTTTAAAGTATTAGAAAAAACAAATCAAAAATGGCATTTACATGGTTATATGTCTTTACTAGGAAATATTTGTTTAATGATTTTTTATACGACAGTTTCAGGATGGATGTTAAAATATTTTTATAATTTTTTAACAGGTCAATTTAATGGATTATCAACAGCAGATGTTCAAAATGTTTTTTCACAAGTTTTAGCTAGTCCTTCAACAAATGTTTTTTGGATGATTGTTGTAGTTGCTTTAGGTATGTTTATTTGTTCTAAGGGACTTCAAAATGGAGTAGAACGTATTACTAAAGTTATGATGATAGGTTTATTAGGATTAATTGTTGTATTAGCAATTCATGGTGTTTTATTAGATGGTGGTATGGCAGGTGTTAAGTTTTATTTATATCCTGATTTTCAAAAGATTTCTGAAATTGGTTTAATGAATGTCATTGTTTCAGCAATGAATCAAGCATTTTTTACACTAAGTATTGGAATTGGATCAATGGCTATTTTTGGAAGTTATTTAAATAAAGAACAAACGCTTTTAAAAGAAGCAACGAATGTTGCAGTACTAGATACTTTTGTAGCTATTATGGCTGGATTAATTATTTTTCCTGCATGTTTTTCATTTGGTATTAATCCAGATAGTGGGCCTAGTTTAATTTTTATTACTTTACCTAATGTATTTGTTTCGATGGCTGGAGGACAAATATGGGGTGCTTTATTTTTCTTATTTATGTCTTTTGCTTCACTCTCTACTGTAATAGCAGTATTTGAAAATATTATTGCATGTACAATGGAATTATTAAATATAGAAAGAAAAAAAGCAGTTGTTATTAATTTTATAGTGATTAGTATTTTATCATTACCTTGTGCATTAGGATTTAATGTTTTAAGTGGTATTCAACCATTAGGAACAGGTTCTACAATTTTAGATTTAGAAGACCTTATTGTTAGTCAGTTCTTATTACCGTTAGGATCACTTGTTTATTTATTATTCTGTACTTCTAAATATGGTTGGGGATTTGAAAACTATCAAAAAGAAGCAAACATAGGTAAAGGATTAAAAGTTCCACATTGGGTTAAATTTTATGTTACAATAATCTTACCAATCATTGTTATTTTTGTTTTTATAAATGGAATTATATAGGAGAAATCTATGAATGTAAGACTTGCATGTGTTGATGACTTAAATGAAATTATGGAATTATATCATCTTGTTAGTGATATGATGGAAGATAGTGCATATGATATAGGCTGGCGTAAAGATGTTTATCCAACTAAAGAAATTGTTCTTTTAGATATAGAACAACAAACACTTTACGTTTTAGAAAAAAATGAAAAAATTATTGGTGCAATTGTTTTAAATCATGAATATGAAGAATGTTATCAAAATATTTATTGGCAAATTTATGCTGAAGATGAAGAAGTAACAATTATACATCGCTTTTGTATTCATCCAGATTATAGAGGATGTGGAAAATATTTATTAAAACAAATTATAAAAATAGCAAAAAAAGATGGACAAAAATCCATCCGTTTAGATGTAGTATCATCTAATAAGCCAGCTATTTGTCTTTATGAAAAATGTAGTTTTTTATTACAAGGTCATCAAATAATGGATTATGGAAAACCAGTTATTGCAAGTTTATATGAAAAGATCATTTAAACAGGTTGTCAAT
>ENA-OPSV01001455-OPSV01001455.1-human-gut-metagenome-genome-assembly--contig:-NODE-1455-length-16261-cov-2.020363_pt1 | contig 16261 bp, 30 predicted proteins | sample MGYA00241460_ERZ501912 | MGnify/ENA primary metagenome ERZ501912 (study PRJEB25962, sample SAMEA2042402) | human gut metagenome | biome: human gut; feature: human-associated habitat; material: faeces...
GGCGGGTCGTGCTATGCAAAAATTTGGAGGATCTGGAAAAATGATCAGAAGCAGAAGCCCACCGTGCGTGTGCTGGTTGACGGTGCACGCCGGTAGTGGTATATTAAAAATATTCATAGCAATTTTTTGTGCACCGGTTTAGGTGTTAATGTTGCCGCACTGCTCCGATGGAAAGCCAGCGGACTGTTCAGCTCGACCATCTCACCTTCCGTGACAAGGAAATTTCAAAAAAATTTTTGCAAAATTTCACCACTTTTTCACCGACCCTGTAACCGATTTTTGGATGAAAAAATGAGATATATGGGGGTATTTTTTCGCCGTGGAAATTTTTGAAAAACCGAAAAAAGTTTTTGCATTTTTATGCAAATTTTCTGTTCAGATTTCCCATCAAATCATCCAGCAAGTAGATCAAATCTGTTCCGTAAAGGCTTACCCAGTCTGCCAGATATTCTTCCTGTTCCATTGGCATATGTATGTTGAAAGAAAAGCAGAAACAATGGCAGAGTTCGTGTGACGTCACACGGCGCAGAAATGCCCCTTTAAGCCTGTTTGACAAGTAAACCGTAGAAGTATTGGCATCTGTCACACCAACGCTTTGTGAGCCATCAGAACGTGTTAGGAATGGACTTGTAACTGGAACAAATTCTATATTCCATTTTATTCCATTGATTTCAAACATAATTGCACCTCAAAAAGGGTGATGCAAAACCGCACCACCCTGCACTTTTACTGGATTTTCTGCATGATAACTTGCAGTTTTTGCTTAAGAAGAGCTTTTTCCTCTGAGGATGCATCAGAAATCACTTCCGCAATGTCAGAACCGATCTCACGCATATATTTTTCCAACTCTTTCATTTTGTGTTCCTTGTCTTCTGCCGTGTTGCCACGGTGAAGTTCTTTGCTCTCGGTATAATTGCGTTTAGCCATATCATACCGGCTTTCCATGTGACTACCAGAGCCAGAACTCATCGACGGCTCTGTATAATACATTCTGCCAGAACCTCTGTCCATATCACGGTAATTTTCCATGTTCCGGTACATCTCCGGTGTCATGTGGTAGTAGGGCGGCTCCTCATAGCCACGACGGTATGTTCCGCGTCCTTTCGGTGCAAATCTTCCATCTGCATACCGGTAATGATCGTAAAACTTCCGTCCATCTCCGTAACGGTCAAGCATTTCCATTGCATCTTCTGCATCAAATTCCTGCATGGCTTTTGTCAGCTCCCGATAGTACATAGCTTCTGCCAGATCTTTCATCATGTCAACGACCTGTCCCATCTCGGAAGTATCAATATTTTCGATTCCGGCATCAAACTGCTTTTCAGCACATTCAGCCAGCTTTTCGATCATGCAATACATTCTTTTAACATCCATAGATTTTACGCCTCCCTCGTTACAACGATATTGGCATTTGCTACTTCAATAGCTTGCGTACTGGTATTTTCAACCGCAATGTTCACGCAACATCCTGCCGGTACATCTACATAGATTCCAGCGGACACGTTGTTATACTGCGATACTGCTGCCGGTGTACTTCTCATCTGTGAGGAAAGGACCGGTTCCCCACTGATAGCGATTGCAAGAGAAATTTCACCTGCTGTTCCACCTGCCGGTACTGCGATATTTGAGGAAAACTCCACAAAATATCTTGCGCGACACTGGTTAGTAAGTCCTCTTAAAGTGATGATTCCGGAACCTTCCCGGTGTTTGATGCAGTTTGTTCCCCGAACTGCTGTATTTGTGAAAATTACATTTCCGTTCTGAGCTACTTCCTGAGTAGCTACAGCTGTAAATTCAGCCATAATATTACCTCCATAAATGATAAAGGGCAGGACGTTAAGCCTGCCCTTGTGTAATTCTGCTATGCAGACATAACCTGTTTGGTTAAGTTACTTGTATTCTGTTGTCAGCATCCGCAGCCAGTGTTGCATCCGCAGCCTGCATAACCATAAAGGTTAGATGCCGGATATGACGGAACTGGTGTCGGACGTACCGCATCAATGATCTGCTGTGTCTGAGCCACCATCTGAGTAGTGAGAAGTGCGCTCTGACGATCCTGAGAAGCTGCCCGACGAAGATCACTATTCTCTGCCTGAAGAGCAGAGATTTTCTCCTGGCACAGATAGTCAAGGATTGCACGGGTTCCAGCATTCTGACTGTCGATGATGTCTCTGGTGTTGCTGTTCATTGTGTTCTGCAAAGCGCAGGTATTCTGTGCCATGTTGTAGTTTACACCCTGAATAGCTTCACGGGTTTCGCAGCAGCAATTTGCAATCTGTGCCTGCAAAGCATTGGTGTTCTGCATATTGGCAATGGTATCTGCATTGATTGCCTGCTGGATTCCAAATCCGGTCTGCATGATGTTTGTGTTGATTCCATTGAATCCGGTAAGCATACCGTTATTCACGGCATAAAAACCATCACACAATCCATTAGAAATTCCGTCAAGTTTGCTGATAACCGCCTGATTATCAAAACCACGCTGGATGTCTGCCTGGGTAGCTGCTGTTGCTACATAACCACCGCCGTTTCCTCCGCCAAATCCTCCCCAGCCGTTGTTTCCCCAGCCAAAAAGAAGTGCGAATACAACGATGATCCAGAGCCATCCGCCGTCTCCCCATGCTCCACCGTTTCCATAACCACCTGTGTTAGCAGGCATTACCGGCATCGTAAAAGGTGTGTTGTTGCCATTAAACATATTAGATTTACCTCCGTAAAATATATTCATAAAGAGGTTTCCTAGGTTTTGTGCACAAACCTCTAATATGCTATCAAAGATTAAATTTACTTTTTATCTGCTGCATTACTTCATCTGCATTCAGACCTTTTTCTTTGCACAGGTTTCTTGCCATCTGCTCAACTCCCTGTGCATCCCCTTTCTGCATAAGTTCCACGGCATTTTTAGCCATTGGATTGCTCATGATCTGGTTGTTTCCCATAATGTTTTGCATAAACTGCTGTGGATTTTGAAACATCTGCATTAAATTCATCGGATTCATTCAGATTCACCATCCTTTTTCACTGTGGGAGTTCTTCCTTTTGTTCCCGGCCTGGCTATTGACAGTTCCAACCGGTCAATCTTTTCGGAAAGTTCGTTGAAATGTCTCTCAAATACCTCTGTGACGTTCTGTACGAGCCCAGAAGCCATTCTATCTTCGTTAGCTTGTACTTCTTTGGGTGTATTTGGTTGAACCGGTTTATAGGTCAATGTGCGTATCGTTCCATCAGCACACCAACTTTTAACATAGATTTCTGACAAGTCCTGTTTTGGGAAGAAAGCTGCTGAACCGTCCATAGGCACACAATCAGCTGTCACGTTTTCAATTGCCTGCACGACCATTCCATTAAGTCCCCTTGGCATCTGTTGCACCGGTGGAGTCTGTTGCTGAACCTGCTGTGCCGGAACTTCCGGCTGCTGAAATCTCGGCTGCATATACGGAAGATAAGAATTTACACCGTATTGCTGCTGGCCATATGGCATCTGAGGGTACATATTATTCTGATACGGAACTGGCATCTTCTTTTACCTCCTCTAAAACTTTCTCAATTGCATGAATGACTTCTGATTGTGTCTGTAGATCAAGTCTCTGCAATTCTTTCCGGGCAAAAATCTTTTCTAAAATTTCATCTGAAAACATTCTTTTCTCCCTCCTTCTGCTTACATTTTGGCATAAAAAAAGACGGCAAAACCGTCCTATATCAGCAAAATAACTATATACAAACTGTAAAAATAGAATAAAAACTAGCCATTTCAGCTTTTTCGTCTTCCTATAATCGCAGGAATGAATATAGGAAGCAGAAATATATTAAAAAGTAACGAAGCTGACTTCTATGTCGCTCCCTTTTATTATTATTTTTTCTACACATTCTTTTAATATTTGGTTCTTCTCTTTTACCGTCAAGGAATCCCAGACATCTGCCATCTGCTTGATTTCCTCTATTTTTTCAACATCGCATCCTTTCTCTCGTTCATTCTCTTCAAGTTGTTTTTGTAATTTTTTTATACTTTCTTCTTTTTCCTTTATCAATTCCAGCAAATCGTCGCTCATGCAGCTTATATACAAAGTGTACATTTTTTTTAGACGCTCATGCTCCGATTTTATAGTACGTTCAAGAATTATTGACTGATCCAGACATTCATTCTCGGTTTCATCAACATGAATTGCAAATTTTTTGAAAGCATCCTCAATTTCGTTTTCTAAAAAATCTGCTCTTTCTGGTTTGCTTATACAACTATCCACTTTTCGCATATAAGGTTTTCCGCTTTTGTAATGCGAATAGCAAACAAGCCTGTGTCCTGATCTTCCCCATTTCTGATACCGCATTTTAGATCCGCAATATCCGCAATAGCAAAGGCCTGTAAGCAAATGATTATTGCTTATGTGCGAATTTGATTTTCGCTTGTTAATTGCATCTTGAACATCCCAAAACAATTTTTCATCAACAATAGGTTCATGCTTCCCTTGATATACATTTCCTTTGTACTCTATAAGACCTATATTTGATTTCCTTTTCAATATCTGCGTAACAATTCGCTCGCCGCGGAATCCAAGCATAGTGGCTATCTTGTCGCACGAATATCCTTCCAGATAAAGTTTGTATGCGTTCCGCACCATTTTAGCCTGTTCTTCATCTACATGAAGTATGCCGTCGTTTCTGTCATAGTAATATCCCCATGGAATGCGTCCTCCGCCCATCCAGAGTCCCTTTTTTACGCGCTCCAACATTCCTGCAGACATTCTCATTCGGATAACTTCACGCTCATACTGGTTCATCGCGGCATTCATTGTAAGCATGACTCGATCCATAGGTTTTTCTGTCCGCAAATCTTCTGTCATTGATACGACCTTAACCCCATACTTGGGTAATACCTTATAAAATAAATTAAGAGTATCAATTACATCTCGGCTCATCCTGTCCAGCTTATAAATAAAAACAGTCCCTATCAATCCTTTTTCTGCATCATCCAATAATTCTTGAATTTTCGGTCGGTCAAGTTTACTTCCACTATATCCGCCGTCAATATACCATTTGTCTATTACCACTCCCTTTTTTTCACAATGATCCAGTATTTTTTGTTTTTGCACATCTAATCCGTACTTTTCAGTCTGAGCTTCTGTAGATACTCTTAGATACGCGACATTAAGTTTTCTCATATGCCATTCCTCCTAAAAGAAATGGCTAGTTTTTATTCTAGCCATATTCTACAATTCTATTTACTTTTCGTCAATTTCTCTGACAGTATTTTTTTTACTGACTCTATCTGAATTTCATTGTTTTTGAGCTCTTCTTTTGTCACACGCTTACCATTGACATAGATTGTAGTCATATTGCCAGACACCTCCAAAAACTCTTTTATTTTACGTCCGACTATTTTTTTCTTCTTGGTAATGCTGGAAACGCACATGCACAGTTTCTCCGCAATCTGAACATCGCTGCTTCCAGCACTTGCCATTTTAAATAGTATGATTTCATCTTCCGAAAAATTACAGTTATCTAACAAAAAATCAACTTCCGGCTTACTTAGTCTGTTGAAGTTCGACCTCATAAGCCCTCCTGTTTCTGTGTAAAATCATGTCTTTTTCAAGGCAGATTCCACATTTTTTTCTTCCTGGAACTACTTTTAGTTTTCCGCATCTGGTGCATATACCCTTCGATACTCTTTCTGCATATAATTTTTTTTGTGTCTCACGAAAACGGTTTCTGTACTTTTCTTTCTGCTGATCGGTTGGTGGATTCTTTATGCCATACTCCCAGTGATACTCTCTGCATAATATGCATTGTTTCTCGTCTCCATACAACTTTTCTTTATGGCAGACCGGACAAATTCCGTTTTCCTTATAAAATTTTTTTGTTTCACTGCGATATTCTCTTTCTTTTTTTAAACACTCAGAACAATAATGTCCATTTCTATCTAGCGGTTTACCGCATCTAGGACACAGACCGCTTTCTTTTCTGCTTTTATATAGTTCCGCACTTCGTTCCTTTTGGCTTTTCATTTTATCTCGGAGTAAAGCCAGCTTTATTGTCCGGACAAACCTCTTCACTCCTTCCGATATTTATTTTTCTTCTATGCTATATGCATTGCTTTCTATTCCATCCAATTTCTGGTTTACCCGTCCTATAAGTTTTCTAATATTCTCCGGCATCTTTGCAATTGTGTTCTCACGTTCAACAATTGTCCGATAGCATCTGACAAAATGGCTACTCACTACACTTTCATTGTATTCTGTGTCCATTGCCCATGCGTACAATTGATTTGAAGAGCCTACGGCTTTCTGCACGGATTCTGGCAGCTTCTCATACTCTTCCCGACTATTATAAGCACTCCTTCTGATAGCCTTACTCACCAACGCCCATGCTTCCATTTCATTCAAATCTTCTGGTTTAGTGAGCAATTGAATCTTTTCGATAATTTGACCGGGAGCTGGAGCAAAACCGCTTGTATTCTCCCTAACATATGCGACAAATGCGGTCTGAACCAACTTCCAATCGCAATCTACCAGAACAGCAAACCATACATTCACGGAGGCTGTCTTATCTATCGGGTTATAATTCGGATATGTAGCCTGAACCATTGCAAGCAATTTCTGCGTCTCTTCTCTCGTCATTAACAGTTTCCCCATTCATCTGCAAGACTTTTCTTGCGCTTCGGTGTGTTGATCTGGTTTAAGTATCCTTCGAACTTGCTGCAAAACAATGTTTCAGGCCGCAAGAACTTCTCCATATCAGTCCCCAGCCACTCCGCAGCTTTCTTGTCGATAACCTTTTTAAAATCCTCAACGGTATACTTTTCTCCGAATCTGGCATTTATATGTTTTTCGGTTACTTTGTTGTTTGGTCTATATGATGTTCCGCACACATCATTCATATAGGAAACAATTTCATTTATCTGCTCTCTTGTCACATATTTTCTTTTCAGTTTTTCCTGATCCTTCAATGCTTTAATCGCCAGCTCTAACACTGCATTATGTTTTTCACATACTTCTTTTGACGGATTTGCAGGTGAGCCAACCATAAGATACCTGCCATTCAGATATTCAATAGCTTCTCTTTCTGTAACCTTCATAATTCAACAACCTCCAGTTCCACAAGCGCACATCTGCTACATAACTGCATTCCGTCCACTTTGTATAATTTTTCTACCTCATCTCCGCATTCATCACATACCAGCACTGCCGTATGCCTTCTAGGGCAACTATCCCCAAGGCAGGGATACGATTCCGTTGCACAACCGCAGCATTCATCTCGTTCAGTTATCACTCTGAATCACTCGCTTTCTTTTCTCTTAAAATCCTCGCAAGACACATCAAGCAAGCAACCGCATTTTTCGATTTCTGTCACTCCCCAATATGTCTTGTATCTGTAAGAGTTTGCGCATTTAAAGCAGAAATCCTTGCCGTTGTTCAGCTTGCAACTTGTCTTTTTATCCTCTAGCTTTTTCCCAAGACTTTCATTTATTCTTTTGAGTTCCTCGACCTTTTTCTGCAATTCCTCGCAATCATCAATGAGTTTATTATATTTCTTCTTGCTTAAAATCTTCATTCTGTTTCGCTCCTTTCAACTGTTCTGCTATCTGCTTTACTTGTCTTATGGCATTTTCCCAAGTTGCGCCCTCGGTTGGTAATCCGCTTGACATAGCCATTCCGGAAAAACGCTCAATGATGTTAGCGGTCAAATCATCAACAGCTTTGTCATAGATACTATCCCCGCGCACTTCGTCAAGACAGTATTTCAAGTCTTTAATAAGTCTTGCTGTTCCGTATAAGTGATACTCATTTTTTAGCATCGGGATAACTTCTGCTATTCTAGATTCAAATTCCATACGCTTAATTAGTTCTTTATCAATCATCATTGCCACCCTATTTCACACAATCGCTTCTAAGCATATCTGCCTTGATTAACTCGTAGATAATATCAAGGTAAATTCTGTTGTCTCTATATCTGCAATTTGCTTCTTTGTGGATTCTTGGGTCGTTATCACTCCAATCGTTAACGTCAAAATGCACATCACTAACAAAAAGCATTTTTACGCCTCTTGATACGCACAAGTAATAACAGCCCTGTTTACCATATTCGCCCTTGCATTTCTTGAAACCGAACTTCTCAAACTCTTTAGCTTTAGCTATCGGTATCAGCATTACTCTCACCCACTTTCAATAATTCCTTATTCTCTGCATTTGAATTATTAGCCTTATGCACACATTCCTCACAAAGTTCGCTGTTTTCGTAGTAACAATTATTGCAACCGCCAAAACCACTTCCACAATAATCTTCACAAGTTGAAGTTCTTACTCCGTATTTTTCCTCTTCGACAATTAAGGGGCAGTGTCCACTTACACAATTGTAATTCGTATAATAGTCATTCATTACTATTGCCCTCCTGTAATAACTCAATAAACTTCTCATACTGTTTCTGCGACACCTTATTATTAGCCTTATCCGCTTTCAGCTCGATTTTAAGGTGCTTTTCTGCGATAGATGATAATTCCCTAGCCATATTCTTTCTGCCCTGTTGTATGCCCTGCGAGTACGTCTTAGGCTGCTTGTACTGCCCTGTTACCTGTTTCCCTTTTCCTTGGCTGCCCGCTGTGACGTTATACATTTGAAAACCTTTATCCGCAAACGATTTAATAGTTTCAACTTCCTTATCATCCAATTCTGACTTAGGATATGTCCTGTAATCCAGTTTCCAGCCGTATGGATTCTCATTACTGTAAAATCCGTGTTTTTTAAGGCTTAATGCTATATGGTCATACTCTCCTAAATGTGACGCGCATCTTTCCAGCAGATTTACTGCCTGTCCGCAATAAGCTCTCCTGATTCCAGCTTCATCAATCCTGTAAAATACATATATTCCACTGGAATTAGGGATGTCTGGACAAATTTTTTTAATTCTTTTTTCGCGTTCTGCTTTCATTGCAAACACTTTTCTAAAATCCTTTGTCAAATTCTCACATCCTTATCATTTTTCCTGATTTCAAGATTAAGTCCGCATTCCTGCCGGATAAGACACTACCGGCACAGGACAATCAGGATTGTTACACTTTACCATATACATCATTCCTCCACTTGACCAATGTTCGATTCCTGGTGTTTTTCCGCATAAACAACACGGTTTAAGTTTCTCCATCAGCTTTTACTCCCTTCTGTGCTGTTTTTATTTTCTTTATACATTCTGGACAAAAATCAAAACCATTCACCCGTGTTGCACATTCAGTACATATTCTTCTGTCACAAGTAATAATACGACTTTCAAATCCGCTCCCTCTTGCATGTGTAACAATGGTGCTGTGCGGCATATCACACAGCAACGTTGCTTTTCTTTTTCGGCAAAACTGGCAGAGGTCATCTTCCGGGATAAACTCAACCACTTTATTCATACTCATTCTCCTCTCCACGGCTCCGGCTCTGTTCCTCTGCTTCTTCTGGTTCCAACTCTTCTACTGCCAATTCATATAACCATCTGAATGCACTTAAAATCTTGTCTTTAGTAATTCCATTATGTGTTGGCATGTCCAACACTTCTTTTATTGCAGTCAGTTTTTCATTCTCAGAGTATTTGTCTGACTCCAACTGCTCAAATATCCCACATGCTTTTCCTATATTCATTTTCCATCCTCCAATTCATCAGTTGAGTTAATTTAACTCGTTAATTGAGTTAAATCGAGTTAAGTTGAGTTACGTGCATATGCTTGTCCGCATCTATATCCGCATATCTTCGTACATTCAATGCAGCACTGTTCAGTACACAACTCAATATCTTGCCCTTCCGCAATTTCATCCAGAATAAGGCTTTTCGCTGTTATCATTCGCCCACATCCGGAGTCAGTCATATATTGGCAGTTGTAGATATTTCTGTGGCTATCCTCGTCAATGCAGGCTTCACATCCCATCTGGTCTTTAATGCTGCATCTTATGTATCCGTCCTGGAATACCTCTATTGATTCTCTAACACATTCTTCTATGGTTGATCCTTCATACTTTGCAAAGGTCTCACAATAGTGTGCCGGATAGAATACTCCGCCTCGGCACCAGTGTGCCTGTTCTCCCGGTTTGTTCCAATCAGACCACAATGTTCTCGGTGGCAGTACCGGATGAGCTTTGTTATACGGCTCATCCTTTGCCCGGAAATTATCATAACAACCACCATGTGGACATCTTCCAGACCACCAGTATAGGCACTTCTTGCAGATACACTCACCACAACTTGCCAGAGTGCTTTTCTGGCTATTAAGGTATTCTTCAATGGTTATCTGATCCATGCTTCCTCGCCCTTCGCATCTGCCGGTTCTCCGCATGCACTAAATGCGCCTGCTGCCCGAACTGCTTCCCGTATCTGCTCATACCTACCAGCTGCCCTGCTGCCTTGGTTTTGGAATATCTTGATTTACTCATAACCTATACCTCCATAAAATCAAACAGTGTCGGCTCGTCCACCTCATTCTCCGCCGCCTGCAGATAACCAACTCCATCCCGGAAGTAATCTGGATTCAATTCACAGCCTTTTCCGTTCCTGTGCATCTTTACCGCTGTCATAGGTACCGTCATAAGTCCTCCAAACGGGTCATAGACTGTGTCTCCATCGTTGCTGTAACGATTGATGATTCTCTCAACTATATCCAGCTGTAACGGACACACATGCATCTGAGCACGTCTCCGGCTCTGCGTGGTATTCAGAGTTCTCATCCTGTTGACATCGTCCCACACTTCCAGCTGATTCCATGATCCAGGAGCCACTACCATAAATGTAGCCGGCAGTTTCCCGTTTTCATCCAGCTTCTTGGCCAGTTCCACATGCTCCTCATAACTATAGACATGTTCCCGGCTGTACTTCCGATACACTGCCTGCAGGTTATCTACAGATATATTTTCCAGCTCTTCCTTGCTGATCAGACGGTCTCCAGATGATCTCCAATATCCATGAGCATCAATCTGCCACTGTGCCCTGGTATAATCCTCTTTCGACTTCTTAACCGGTACATCCGCATATGCCGTGGATCTGTCAGTTGGAAGTTTACGGAAAAGCAAGATATATTCTGGACACCCTACGCCCATCTTAGACCCATCCTTGCACTGTTCTGTCCATCCAAGGCGGTACGTCTGGTTATTTTCCCGGACAACATCTGTTACTACTGTAATCATCCCGAAATACTGAAATCCGTGTTTCATGTAATGGCTTATGCACTGAGCATGAAACGGCTCAATCGTCGGCATTCCGGTACCAGTTGCATTGCCGAACAGTACACGGTCCTTGACATGGATTGCTGCCACACGTCCCGGTCTGAGCACTCTCAGTAATTCCGGTGTAAGAAAATCCATCTGTTCAAAGAACCGGTCTGTATTCTGGTTATGACCGAAATCATTGTAATTGGCACTATACTCATAATGATTACCAAAGGGGATGGATGTATGAATCAGATCAACGCTGTTGCTCTCCATCGCTCTTGTCTCTTCCACACAGTCTCCATATACTGCTTCATAGTGCTTTCCTCTAACCGTTCTTTCTTCTCTGCTGCCTTCCACGCCCATCTTCCTTTCTAATCGTTCTGCCTTATTCGCTGATGTCAATCCATATTTCTTCACGATCTCTATCATCTTTGCCACCATGTGATTATGATTCTTCCACTTTTCCAACAAGGCTTCTTTGATCTGTCGCTCATTCTCCATGTAGATAATGTCGATCACAACCGGTTCCTGCTGCAAAAATCTGTAGCACCGGTGTACCGCCTGAATGAAATCATTAAATTCATAGTCGATTCCCAGAAAGACCTCACGGTGGCAATACCTCTGGAAGTTACATCCAGATCCTGATAATGATTTTTTTGTAGCAAATAATCTGGTCTTGCCATTTGAAAAATCAATCACTCTCTGCTCTCGCAGGTCATAGTCCATAGCTCCATAGATGTCTACTGTCTCCGGCAAAACCTTTTTGATTGCATGCCGTTCATTTTCCAGATCATGCCACAGAAGGAAATGATCGTCCGAGGATTCTTCTACGATCCTCTTCATCTCGGCTACTCGCTGATCTATACTATCACGCTTCACTGCTGCCGCTTCTTTCAACCCTTCCGCTGCTTCCTGGAACAATTGCATCTGACCATCTCTGTCTGCCGTATCCCCATAATGCACCGGCAGTTCATGCCATCTCACCTCCAACGGTGGCAAATCATAACCGACATCTGAATATGTAAGATCCAGATCTGAAGGTCTGGTGATGAATAATGCCCAGCTACTTACCCACATCCAGAACTCATCCTCCATGTTTTGGTACAGTGTCAAGTTATTCGCCTTAGTGCTGTCGCGCTGGAAGAATCTCGTCAATGCCTGTCCGGTGTCCATCACTTCCAGATATCCTGCGTAATGAATCAGCTCTTTGTATTTGTTCGGTGACGGCGTAGCCGTGGCTACCAGCTTATACGGCACACTCTTAAATTTATCCAGGAACGTCTGATATGTCTTACTGCCAAATGATCGGAGTACACTCGCTTCATCCAACGATGTTGCCGAAAAATAATCTGGCCGGATGTCTCCATCTCGAACTCTCTCATAATTTGTGATCACGATCTGGCTGGTACTATGTTCCACTTCTTCCATTGTCCGGCAGTATTCTGGTTTCTCATACCCCAGAACTTCCACCGCATCTCTGGTAAATTCCTGCTTTACTCCAAGCGGTAACACGATCAATGCACGTCCGCCACTATGTTCCGCTGCCAGATGGCAAAACTCGATTTCCTGCACGGTCTTTCCCAGTCCAAAGCTTTCAAATAGTGCCCGTCTGCCGCCTTTCAATGCCCACATCACTGCATCTCGCTGGTGTGGTTTCAATGCCTTATTGACTTCTCCCGGATCCACTATGAATCCACTCTCTGTCGCAAGTTCAATTTTTGTTTCTAAAAATTCTTTATATGTCATTCTCTAAAGGAGACCGCATATGCTTCACTCTGGCCAGAGTCTCGGCTCCTTTCTCTTACATAAATTCTTCTAAGCTCATCTGTCCCTTGCAATTTCCGCCAATGGTTGTCGGATCCCATTCAACACCGATATATTCCAGGACTTTCGCCCATCCATAATCATTTCCATCCTTATCCTTGCACATGTGGAACATCAGATAATCCCATTCTTTTGGATTACTCTCATAAAGCAAATCAAACCTGTGTGGTCTTTTTTCCATATGGATTCCAAATCCACACATACTGCATCCGGTGCGCTGTGCCTTTGTGGTATACAGTGTTCCGTCTGGTTTCTTCTCAATGGTTCCATAGATCTCCGGAATGATGCTGTCTGGCATCTGGAAGCTCTCTGCAATCTTTCCTTCCTCCAGAAGCTTCTCATGGTACTTTTCCTTCAGTCCAGACTTCCACATCTGGTCCATTTCCAGTGCCAAGATCAAGATATCCTGTCTATGGAAGATCGCAAACGGTGCTGATCTGATCGTGGATGCTCCAAAATAATTACATCCGTTCATCCGTAGGCTTTTGGCACGTCTGCCGCCTTCGGATGCCATCAGTCCCAAATATGGAACACTGTTATGCTCTTTACCCCAGTTATCACAATTCTTCTCTTTGAGGTAATAGCAGCACTTGGAAGATACCAGGAAATCCGGTTTCTGATAATTACATCCTTCATTCTCGTTCTCATACCCGCCAAACAACTCCAGCCACCTCTGCTTCAGCTTCATTTTTGAATCCTTCTGCCAGCCTCCATACTCTCCGGTTTCACCGGTTATGATGGCATGCCGGACCGTCTTATTCTTCTCAGATGGGTTCTGCAGCAATTCTATCTTGGCTGCCACTTCTTTGGATATTACCGGAAATCCAAATTCCTGTATCACTCTGGCTTTCGTCCAGAGCTTCCCGTCCTCTCTCCGTAGCGGTGGTACCCGGATAATCCCCAGTGCTCTATGTACCCGCTGGATCGACTTATCCTCCAGCATTGATGCACTCACTCCTGGAGCATTGATATTGCAGACCTCATGTAAAAACAAGTACAGAACAATGCTGTCCAGTCCGCCAACCGATACATGATAATTCAATCCTCGTCCGTCACATTCCGTGGCAAATTCCTCTGCCCGGATCTGTGCGTATTTCCGCTTAAATTCATACGGCTGTTTTTCCTTTTGCATGAAGGATGCTATCTTTTCATACGTTCCCAGCCGTTCCATTCTTTCTTGTACTGATTCCATTTTCTGCAGAGTAAAGAGCTCTTTCACGCTGGCCAGCAAACCTCTTACTCCTTTCAATTCACTTTAAAATTTCATCTAAGCAGGCATTCCAGCCCTTATCATATCGTCCATTATCACAATAATCAGGATGATTTACTTTCTCTGGTAACTTCCGAAGCGGACACCACTCTGGCTTTTCAAATGTGTCAGAATCAACTTCTTTTGCTGCCTCATATGCCTGACATGTTGCTCTGTCTTCCTCATAGTCAATATGACATAAATTACAGCCAAAACACGATTCCGGCATATCCATAACCAATACTGCTTTAGCCATGACTTTTCACTCCTCTTTTGCTGCCGCAATACGGGCAATACGCAAACAGCGCATTCACTGGATCCCGGTATTCCATGTCACACACACCGCAAATGGTATATGTAAATTTATAGTCCGCTCCAACTTCTTCCAGCTCAAATAGCTTTGCCAGAGCCGTATCAATAACCTGCGTGATCCGAGGTTTTCGGCATCTAATGACCTTAGAGCCGACAACTCGGAAATGCCGATCATCAACGTATTCGGTCAATCTGTCTACTACTTTCATTTCTTCTTCCTTTACTTTTTAATCTTCTTCCTTTTCCTCGGTTGGTACTTGTCGCACCAGCCAATTTCACAATTTCTGTGGCTACCAGTTGTTGTGTAGTAACCACATGTTACATTTGCATTGTTACCCCATCCACTGAATCTGCACTTTTTACAGACATGAATGGTTGTCTTTATCATTGCCATCACAGCCTCCTGCAAAATGTAATTCTATCAGATCAGCAATCATCAGGTATTCCCGCGCGTATTTGCTTTCCCCATGAGTTTCCAGTACCTTTTCTCGAAATTCTTCCAGTGTTCTGCAAAAGAATCCGCATTTGGCTCCAACAGATCCGTCTTTCTGGCGGAAGAATGTAATTGTCTGCTGCTCGCTGCCAAACCCTCCGACTATTGCATAATCCAGATTTTCGGCGACACATGCATTTCCATAGATCTGTGCATTTCCAGAGATCCATGCATTCCCGAAGACCCATGCATTCCCGAAAACCTTTGCATTTCCATAGACTTGTGCATTGCCGGAGATCTTTGCATTGCCGAAAACTTGTGCATTGCCGGCGACCCATGCATTGCCGTCATCATCAATGTTACTTTCTTTCTCTACAAATCCTCCGAGGTCTCCTTCTTTCACATTTCCAAATTCCACAAGAGCCTTGATTCTAAATAATTTCTTTCCAAAAATATTGGTCACATATTCTGCTGTAAGTTCAAATTTTTTCATTTTCTCACCCTCTCTATCAAGCAAACGGTAACTCTTCGTCAATTCCATCTGGGATGTTCATGAAACCGTTTTCATCAGTCATTGGATTAACTGCATTACTTGGATTAGCCGGAGCTTCGCTCTGCTGATTGCTGTTCTTGCTTTCACCAAACTCAATCTCTTCCACCAGAACATCTGTAGTGTAGACCTTGTTTCCGTCCTTGTTCGTATAAGAGCCGGTCTGAATCCGTCCGCAAATATTAGCTTTCATACCTTTACGGAAATATTTTTCGATAAACTCCCCGGATTTCCCAAACGCTACACAATTGATAAAATCAGCCGTCGGATTTCCATCACCTTTGAATCTCCTGTCTACTGCCAGAGTAAATTTCGCAACCGCAGTTGTTTTCTCTCCGTTTGAGTATCTTACGTCAGGGTCTTTGACGAATCTACCTGTTAAAATTACCTTATTCATAATATGAAACCTCTTTTCTGCCTGTATTAAGACCTATTTTTTTCATTTTTTTCAAAAAAAGTTTCATTTCATATCCGGTAAGCCCAACGCATGTATTTCCAATCTTTTTCTGATCTATTAACTCACTATCATAAGACTGTAAAATGTGTCTACCAGAAGCTTTATGCAGAATATCTACAGATTGAGTAAAATTATATTTGCTATTTTTCCTCTCGTACCTTACACCATACTTATCCTCTTCGATTTTAACGAATCCAATATCATTCAATTTTTCATCAACTGTTTTAAAAAATTTCATTTTTCACCTCAAAACGAGCATTCGCCCGG
>ENA-OPSV01001467-OPSV01001467.1-human-gut-metagenome-genome-assembly--contig:-NODE-1467-length-16163-cov-5.704557_pt1 | contig 16163 bp, 12 predicted proteins | sample MGYA00241460_ERZ501912 | MGnify/ENA primary metagenome ERZ501912 (study PRJEB25962, sample SAMEA2042402) | human gut metagenome | biome: human gut; feature: human-associated habitat; material: faeces...
ACAGGCTGCCGTATAGAAGCGGTTCCCCGAAACGACATGGACGAAAAACGCCGCGGTAAGCAGCGTCCCCGCCGCAATAAACCATCCGTTCATACACATTACATTTTGAGGTAAATTCCGTCGGGCATGTGCCGGAGCAGCCACGCCGCGATGCGCCAGCGGCGGGTGACAACCGCAACCCGTCTGCGGCGGCAGACCGCCCGCACGATCTGCCGGACGGCATTTTCGACCGGCATCACCCAGAACAGACCGTCGCCCTTGGCCATCGCCGTATCGACGAAGCCCGGACGGACGTCGGTGACGTAAAGCGGGAGTCTGGATTTCGCGGCGCGCTGCCGCAGTCCCTCGGCGTAGTTGATCTGATAGGCTTTCGAGGCGTTGTAGGCCGGAGCCGCACAGCTGCCGCGCAGGCCGCCGACCGAGGTGATCACCGCCAGATGCCCCCGGCCCTGCCGCTCGAAGTAGCCATAGGCCCAATCGACCACGGCGGTCCAGCCGACGACATTGGTCCGGATCGCCGGCAGTTCCAGCGCATAGTCCAGTTCCGGATTGAGCTCGCCCGCCCCCGCCGCCACCAGGCAGAGGTCCATGCCGCCCATCCGCTGCACGAGGCGTTCGAGCACTGCCACGGCAGCAGCCGGATCGGTCACATCGGCCGCAGCCTGAAAAAACGGATTTTCGGAGGGGTCGGAATCCCGTTCGGTGAGGGGTTCGGCCCGTCGCCCGACGATGCCGACCCGACAGCCGGAGGCCGCCAGCCGTCCGGCCAGTGCGCGCCCGATCCCGGACGTCGCACCGATGACAAGTACACGTTCCATGGCCGCAAAGATAGACCTTCGGCCGTCCCGGAGCCTTGATCGGAATCAAGAAATCACCGGATGCGGCGGCGGATGCGGCTCAAGGTTTCGGGACGGACGCCCAGATAGGAGGCCAGTTCGTGGAGCGGGATGAAATCCAGTACCCCGGGGCAGCGGGTCAGCAGGCGTTCGTAACGCTCCTGCGGCGTGGCGGCACAACGTTCCAGCAAACGCTCGTAGACCTCGGCCAGCAGGTGTTCGGCCAAACGGCGGCCCAGCCGTTCGTGGGCGGCATCGGCGGCATAGAAGGTCTCCAGGACTGCAGTGCCGACCTCCGTCACGCGGCTGTCGCACATCGCCTCGATGGAGACCCACGAAGGGATGCCGTTGCAGTGCGAGATGTAGTCGCCGACAAACTCCCCGGCGAAGGCATACCCCACGATCCGGCGTTCGCCGTCGGCCGTCAGGTGGACGTAACGGAAGGCCCCGGCAAGGAGCAGCCCGCAGGTACGGTTCCGCACCCCCTGCCGGGCGAACTCTTCGCCGCTGCGGTAGGTCCGTTCGGCCCCTTCGGCGCGGAAAAACGCAGCAAGGGGCTCGAATGTCCCGCCGGCAAGATAGCGGTTGAATGGCGCACGGTCCACGCAGAAGGCTGTCTCGCCCAGCGCGGCAGCGACATTCGAAAAGTCCAACGGTTCCATCAGCATATCCGACTCAGAGACGGTTTACGCCCAAAGATACGAAAAAGAGCGGACCCGGAAAAATTCCCGGATCCGCTCCGAAAGCGGACGGTGGAGGAGAACCGTCCGTTCGTAAAGGTCTGCTCTGCTACCGGACGACAAACTCGGCCGACGAACCCGACAGAGTGATCTTGCCTTCCTGCTCGGCCGTGATGTAGATCGTGGTCAGCTGGTCACGTCCCGTTGCGTTAATGCTCGTCAGTGCAGGGCACTGCGTCACATCGAGCTCCTTCAGCTGATCGCCGGAGATATAATAGGCCGTCAAGTTGATCGACGTAACCCCGCTGCCGATGACGGTTATCTTCTCGACACCGATCCGCTGGCCCTGGGACAACTGGCAGGCATTCGCACCCAGATTGATCTCGGAGAGCATGGTGTCGCCACCCGTATCCACTTTTGTCACCTTCTCCAGACCGGAAATATCGACCGACTCCAGTTCGGGGTTATTACCCATGTTGCACTGGGTTATCCACGGGAAGTTCTCGATACCCTCGAACGACTTGATGTCGGCTTTGTGGGCCTGCAGGATGTAATAGTAATAGTCATTGTCCTTGATCGTCTCCAGATCGACCGGAATCACCTCCGGCGACTCCTCATCGACGATCTTGATCCAGCCCCTTTCCGCCAGACGGTCTCGGAAGCCCTTGTCGGGAATGGTGATCATCTGTACTCCCGGTGCCAACTGGCGCACCGAAAGCGTAAACTCAAAGCGTTTGTCGGCATCGGCGATCACCACGGAACCCGTTCGGGTCTCCTTACCCTCCGAAACCTGGAAGGTCAGGCGGTCGGTAGCCAGCGCCCGGGTGGCGGGAGCCTTCTCGCAGGTGATCCAGTCGGGCGTGGTCACCGTATACGCGATGTTGCTCTCGACATCGACCGAGAACGTCGCAGCTTCAAGTGTATCGAACTCGAATACCTTGTCGCCCTTGACGTTGAGGTAGTCGAGCTGACGCTGCGAGACGGCGACCTCGACACTCAGGTCATGTCCCGAGACCGTCACCACGCTCTCACGTCCCGAGTAACCGCTGTTCTCCGAAGCCGTGAAGGTCAGGAGCAGGTCGCCGAACACATCCGTGAACTCGGGGGTGCCGATCCACGAATCGCCCCCGTCGGAGAGCGTACAGGTCAGCTCCTCCTGCGGAATGTTGGTGGCCAGTTTCACCGAGAACTCGCCGCCGGACTGAAGTACCGAGACTGCGGCATCGGAATCGAGCGACAGCACATAGCCCTCGCCGCAGGTCACCGTCAGACGGGCTACGGCACTGCCCGTAAAGAGTTTGAACTCCGACTGCAGGTTGCGGTCGGTGGCGTTGGGATCGATCGTGAAGACGACCGTATCGCCGGATTTGCCCTCCGTCACGGAAGGATGCGCCCACGTCGAGGTGCCCGACATCCGCCAGTCACCCGAGCTGGTCACCACGATCTCGTCCGTGCCGCCCTCGAAGTCCAGCGAAATCAAATCCTTCGAGAGGGAGATGCTGTCGCCCTTCGGTCCGTTGTCCGAATCGCTCTCCGAACAGCCGCACAGGCCCGACACCATGCATACGATTGCCAATAATATCTTTTTCATAGAAATAATCCGATTTTAAGAGTTCCTAATCACCTCACTACTGGGGACGGCTCAACTCGAGGCGTTCCGTATCCTCTTTCTTGTAGTAATGGGTCACCTGATCGAGCGTCTCGTCGTAAAGGCCCGAGGCCACACTGCGCACCATCGTTACCTGACCGCGCCATGCATAGTTGTCCGGATTGAGCGAGAAGAACATGTAATGCCCGTACCCGGCAGCCTTCTGCTTGCGGGCCGTTTCCGTCGTCCAGTCACCCTTGAGCAGGTTCAGTTCGATCGAGGCGCCCGCACAGTTCTTCAGCGGCATGCCCGTCATCGGCGTGGCACCCGGGTTGATCGAGCTGTAGTCGGCAACGGCCACATCGACAAAATAGCCCGGATCGACCCCGTCCACCGCAGGGATGTACGGCGTGATGTTGCCCAGGTAGTAGACCATCACCGTCTTGTGGGGCATGGCCTTCTTGGTCTCGTAGAGCAGTCGGGCGGCAGCGGCCATCGAAGGACGCGTGAAGAGCGGATTGCTCGTATCGGGATTGACGTTCGAATACTCGTCGTCGAAACATACGCCGTCCAGGCCGTAGGTCTCGCAATAGGCGGCCAGCTCGGCGGCAAAATCACGGGCGGCAGGATCCGAGAGCTGAGCAAGGCCCGAATCGTCGTGGTTGCCCAGCACGCCCATGATCACCTTGATGCCGCACTTGCGCAGCGGCTGGAGGTACTCCTCGTTGTTGTCGAGCAGGAACTGCACCTCCTTGTTGCGCGAGAAGTAGACCCGGTTCTCGGCGGGATCGTAGTTGATGTTGCCCGAGAAGAGCACCACGTAGTCGAAGAAGAGCTTGCCGCTCTCCTGAAGGCGGAACTCCAGCGCATTGAGCGGGTTGGCATCGCCCAGTTCGAAGAAGACGATGTTCTTCACCGCATCGGGGCCCTTGTCGGCCGAGAGGCTCGTGCGACCGTCCTTGACGAGGTAGACCACATGTGCGGAGGACTCGGGAACCGTGATGCCCTCGGTCTCGACACGCACGATGAGCGGCAGCAGGTACTCCTTCTCGGAAGAGAAGCCCTCGAAGGCACGAAGCGTCACGCCCAGGGCTGCCGAGCGCTTGTCGTCGGGAGCCAGCAGCATGCGGCCCTCGCCCTCGAGCTCCACGGCGCTCTCGGGGAAGAGTTCATACTCGGTCCCGTGCTCGAGGTTGTAGTTCTGCAGGTAGTCGCCGTCGTAGGAGACCACGGCATCGACACCCTTGCCCGGTTCGCACGTCAGCATGAACCGCACGGCCGTCGTCATGGCGTCGTCGGTGAGGGTCAGCGTCCGCTCGTTGGCCGAATTGTACTCGTCTACCAGCATGCCGTCGATGCGCGACAGCCCGTCGTAGATTCCCTCGTCGAACTTGAAGCTCGTCGGGATCTCATCGGAACAGGATGTGAACGCGAATCCGCAGCAGGCCGCAGCGGCAAGAAGGAAGCGGTTCACATATTTCGTTGTTTTCATAAGTCGTTTTTCGTTTTACGGTTGAAGTTATTCGGCGATTTGGGGAAGTTCCACCTGGACCCAGTCCGGTTCGGACTCGATCGTCAGGTCGTGGCCGTAGGGCGAATAGTCCTTGCCCACGGTGCCGGCGCCGTCATCGAGTTTCCAATAGGCCACCAGACCCTCCGACGAGGGATCCACACGGTAGAAATGGTTCTCGGCAGCGATCTCGTCGGCCGTCAGGGCACGGTTCCAGATGCGGAGTTCCGAGAGTTTTCCGTCGAAATAACGATCCGACGTGAACGAATATCCAACCCAGAAGCAACGCTTGAACGACGAACCCGACTCATTGGAATGCGGGATTGCGAAATTGATGCTGTTCAGATAGAAAATACCCTCTTTCTTCAGCTCTCCGTTCAGGTAGATCTTCACCTCGCTCTGATTCTGCGCAATGCACTCGAACGTCACGGCGATGTGGGTCCACTCCCCGGTCGGGATCTTGAGGCTCTCGTCCGTCAGTTTCGAACTGGCAGCACCCACGACCTGAAGCTGCGAAGGATCGACGCCCGAGTCACCCATACGGATCAGGAACGTATCCTCGATACCCATGACGGTCGAGATCGTCTTGTTGAGCGTCGTGGGATTGACCAGCGCCTCCATCGTGAAGGCGTACATGTCCTGAACCTCATCGAAATTGCCGAATTCGGGCCAAGCGCGGTTCTCCGACAGATCGACGACGATGTTGATGAGCGAAGCGCCGCGGAAGAGGAAGTAGCAGGTCTTCGCACTGCGGAGCACCCCGCCGATCCCCTCGACCGACTCGATGGTCACCGGCATCACGTACCGCTGGTTGCGGTCGAGCTCCAGCACGTTCTCGAAGGTCACTGAAACGGGCGAACTCTGCACATTGCCGGCCAGAATGGTGGTCGTCGGCTCGTCGATGCGGCAGACCCCGTCGGGCAGCGCAATCGAGCTCGTATCGTAATAGGCCTTCTTGTAGTTGTCCACCAACTCGGGAGCCAGACGGAAGGTCACCGTGATGTCGTGCGACTCGGGTTTGGCAACAGCCGCAACGATATCGCGCGAATAGCTGTCGGTCTCATCGATGAGCAACTCATCGGTCAGCGAAGCGGCCGAAATGAAGAGTTTGTTGTCGTAATGCTGCCGATCGGTATCCTCGTGTTCGCAGGAGGCGAGCACAAGGAGGGCCGTCAAGGAGGCGATCACGCTTATGGTTTTCATTTTCATGGGTTTCGTTAGTTTTCAGGTACGGGATTCATGATGTAAATTGCCTGGCGAATGTTCGGAAAGATCCGATTGAGGTCGTAGTAGTCGTTCCAGGCCCGGTCGATAGCCAGTCCGGCCTTGTCGTATCCGGACAGCTCGAGCACCCACGACGCGGCACCGACAATGGCGCTGATCGGTTTACCGGCCGCATCGGTCTGGGTAAAATAACCCAGTTCGTCGGATCCGTCGAGTGCCGGGGCCGTCACACCGATGATCAGCCGGTCGGTCGGAACGCCCTCAACGCAGGCGCGGGACATCTCGACCGAAAGCTCCTCGCGGGAGGTAGCTTTCCGGGCCATCACGATGACATACGAACACTCGGAGAGCAGCGAGCAATCGGCCAGCTTGTGCGGACCGCCGCGGAAGAAGAGTAACTTCTCGGGATGTGCCGCATGCCAGCTTTTCAGGACCTCGTAAACCACACCGAGCCGTCCGGCAAACAAAGTCGTCTGCTCGGGGGTCAGGCTGGACAGTACAGGACCGTCATAGGTAAAGGTCACACCGTCGAATCCATAACGTTCGCAACTGGTCGTCAGAGCCTCGACACGCTCGCGGCAGAAAGCGAGGAATGCGCTGTCGTCCGCGGAATCCGTCGCGTCGCCCTCCGAACCGGCCTCCTCCTGGACTCCGTCGGTCACATCGCCCGGCGTTACGGTATCATCGGTCTCGGGCTCATCGGTCTCGGGAGCCTGCAGGGCCTCCCACTCGCTCTCGATACGGGCGTAGTCGATCTCGCAGACCACGCGGGTCCCCTTCTTGCGAACCTCGGCCATCTGATCGGCATATTCCGAAGCCAGGTTCTCGGGATGCGTCATACAGATGAAGTCCACGCTGTCGGGATAGGCCGTCAGGCGCTGGTTCTGCGCAATCGGGGCGAGTCCGTCGCGGTTATCCATCATAACGAAGGTCAGTTTGTGCTCACTGGCCTTGTAGGCGCGCAAGGCCGCAAGGTACTGAGCATAGAGTGCGGGATTCTGCTCCTCGAGCGAAGGGCGACTGATATCCACGCTCTCCGAATCCGTCCAGTCGCTGCACGAACCGAGCACTGCGGCCGTGAGGGCCAGGACTGGCAGAAAATATATCTTGATACTGCGTTTCATAATTCAAAACTCTCGTTTATGGGTGAATCAATTGCGGGGAATGTTCGGGTTGCAGTCCCACCACATACGCGTAGCCATGTTGTCGGCACCCTGCAGCAGCGTGGAGACGGCCGTCTGGTAGTTCTCCGCATTGGTCGTACGCTCCTCGGCCGGATAGGGCATGCGTCGTGCGCCCAGCTCGGAATCGACGATGCCACCGCTCTTGTTTCCGGCCTCGGTGGCAGGAATCAGGTGCGGGAAGCCCGTGCGGCGGTAATCGGCCCACGACTCGTTGCCCAGCAGCCAGTTGGCAATCCACTTCTGGATAATGATACGCTCCTGCATCTCATCGAGCGTACCGTTCTTCCAGGCCACCGAAGCCGTCGAGAGCGTGCTCGAATAGGTATCCTTGCCGTTGTTGGGATCGACGTAGACAATCTGCGGCGCCGAGTTCTGCGCGATGTAGCTCTCGTAACCCGAGACACCCCACTGTTCGAACGACAGACGAATGCCCTCGTTGTAGAAATCTTCAGCCGAGCCGCTGCCCATGTCGAAGCCGAAGATAGCCTTGGCTTCGGCCTTGAGGAAGGCCACTTCGGCGGCGTTCATCCAGTAGAGCGGCGACGAGGTGGTGAGTTTCACGCCCGAATACTTGTGGCCGATCGAGGAAAGATCGGGAATCTCGATGCCGCGACGCATGCCGACATAGGTCTGGCCGGGCCACTCCGACTCGACGAAATAGGCCGCACGGCGGGGATCGTTGTAGGCGTTCATGTAGCAGATGATGTCGGCTGCGGCGTGCGAGTCACCGCCCGTCAGACAGGCCGAGTTGTCGGAGTGCGTCGCCGAGTTGTAGTTCACGGCCACGTAGATCGGATTGCCGTTGGCTCCGAAACTCGTCAAGCGGGCATTGTCGTCGTTCGAGGTCATCACGCCGATCTCATGCGACACGGCGCTTTCGGCCATTGTGCGGGCCGTGGCCGGATCGGCATAGACGATACGCATGGCCAGACGCAGTTTGAGCGAGTTGGCAAACTTGCACCACTTCTCGGCACTGCCGCCGTAGATGTTGTCGGCCGACGAGGCGATCGTCACCGAGCGATTGGTCGTCAGCACGTCGATGGCTGCGTTGAGTTCCTCGAAAAACTTGTCATAGACGGCCTTCTGCGAATCATAGGGAACCTGGACCTGTCCGTCGGCACCGATCTGCGAGTAGGGAATCGGGCCATAGGTATCCGTCACGCGGTGCATGGCGGCCACCTTGATGACATCGGCGATGGCTAGGATTACCGGATCGTCGGTCTGCTCCTTGAGCTCGCGCAGGTTCGAATAGAGCGTCGGAATGACGAAATCACTGGCCATGAACACGTTGGTCCAGTTGTCCGTCGGATTGTAATTCGAAATGGTATTGCGCTGTTCGGCGTTCGAGTCGGCAAAATAGCCGCCCTGCGTACCGCCCAGCAGGCAGTCGGTGAACTGCGCCGTATTGACGTCGGTCGAAATCACACCGCTCATGATACCGCTCATCGTAGCACCGAGCAGGTATCCGTCGGCCTGCATCTGATCCTTGTTCGGCTGATAAGGATCGCTGTTGATCTCCAGATAGTTGGCCGTGCAGGCGCTACCCGAAAGCAGGACCGTGAAAAGAAGCGGTTTACATATGTTTTTCATAACGGTTCGGTTTAGAATTTGAGTCTGAGGTTGAATCCGATGTTGCGCAACGACGGCATCATGAAGTAGTCGATGCCCTGATAGAAGTTGCCCGTCGTGGCGATGGTCTCGGGATCGAACGGAGCCTTGTTGTAGATCATCCACAGGTTGCGGCCCACGAGCGAAAGGGTGATTTCGCACAGGTCACCCAGCACCTTGCGCGGGATCGTATAGCCGATCGAGGCCTCCTGCAGGCGGACGTTGGTGGCCGAGTAGGTGTAGTACTGCGGAACCGTATTGCCGCCGCTGACCGATGTATACCACTTGTTGGCATCGACCAGATCGCCGCCGTTGATCACCACGCCGCCGGCATCACGCGCCGCGGCCGAAGCCTCCGAAACACCGTAGTAGTCGAGCATGGCCTGCGTGCGCGAGAATACGACGCCGCCCAGGCGTGCCGACAGGGCGAATCCGAAGTTGAAGTTGCCCCAGCGGAAGTCGTTGCGCCAGGCCATGTTGGCATCCGGAAGCACCGAGCCCAGCTTGATGTAGTCATTGACGTTCGAGATGGCCTCCGTGGCGACATTGCCCGACTCATCGACATAGATGGCGCCGTTGGCGTCGTATTTCATGTCGCGCAGCGAGTAGAGGTCACCCAGCGTTCCTCCCTCCTTGAGGATGAAGTGGGCCTCGCCCAGTCCGTCCATGTCAAGCAGATCGACCGAGAAATGCTGGCCCGTCTCGGGATTGACGATGTTGTTGGCCAGCGAGAGGATCTCGTTGTGGTTCGTCGAAAGCGTGTAGTTCGTGTCCCACGAGAACTTGCCCCACGTGTTGCTGTAGCCCAGGGCGAGCTCGAAACCGCGGTTGAGCACCTTGCCGGACTGGATCGTCAGCACCGAGGAGCCCGAACCGGTCGAGATCGTCGTATCGAACGTCTGATCCTGCGTCTTGGTGTTGTAGTAGGTCAGGTCGAGGTTGAAGTGCTTGAGGAAGCGCATCGTAAGACCGACCTCGAAGGACTTCGTCCGCTCGGGCTTGAGGTTGTAGATCGGGTACTTGGTGTTGGTGTTCCACGTCAGGCCGCTCTCGTTCCACTCATAGAGCGGGTTGGCGATGAAGCGCTCGAAAGCGACGCCCACCGATGCATACGAACCGCGCAACTTCACGTAGGAGAGGTTCTCCGGCATGTTGGGGATAAGCTGCGAAAGCACGACCGAGGCACCCACCGACGGGTAGAAGAACGAACTCTTCTCGGAGTGGGGGCCAGCCAGCTGCGACGGCCAGTCGTTACGGCCGGTCACCGTAAGGAAGTAGGTGTTCTTGAAGCCCACCTCGGCCGAGAAGAAGACCGACTGGGTCTGTTCGCGCCAACCCTCCTGCAGGCGCTTGGTCTTCGACGAGTTGCTCAGGTTCTGGATATTGAAGACGTTGGCCAGGCCCGGCTTCTCTCCCTCGAAGGCGTCCGAACCGTCGGCGATCGGGCCGCGGACCTTCATTGCGTCGTAGCGCATGTCCGAGATCGAGGCTCCGGCATTGGCCTGCAGCGACCAGTTCTCACCGAAGGTTTTGTTGATGTTCACCAGCACATCGCCGTAGACCTGCTTGTCGGTCGTCTTCGTGATGCCGTACATACCACGGTCGGAGTATTCGGCCAACTGCTCGTAGGTCGAGGCATACATCTTCTCCGTGTAGTCGGTGTGCGAGTTGTCGATACTCAGACGGCCCGAAACATTCAGCCAGTCGAGGATGTCGTACGACAGCGAGGCGTTGAGCATGTAGCGGTCCTTGCTGTTCTCACGCAGGTTGCGGTAGTTGATCCAGTAGGGATTCTGCATGCGCAAGTCACCGCCTTCCATGTCCGTACTCCAGAACTGCTCCATGAGTTTCGTCCCTTCGTTGTAACGCTCGAAGCGACGGTAAAGGTCAAAATTCTCGCCCCGCGGGAACAGGTAGGCCGGAACCAGCGGGTTCGAATAAACGCCCTGGTTGGTCATGTTCTGGTCTTTCTGATAGATGTAGCTGGCGCTCGCATCGAGCTTGAGCCGGTCTTTCAGAAAGTACGAAGTGTTGCGGAACGTGAAATTGTAACGGTCGTACTCGTTGTTGGGGATGATTCCGTCCGAGTTGACCGAAGCTGCCGAAAAATAGGTCTGGTTCTTGTCCGTACCGCCCGAAACCGTAACGGCGTTGGTATAGACATGCCCCGTCTCGAAATAGTCGTTCGGCGTATAACCGTAGCGGGCCTCCCGACGCAATTTCTCACCCCAGCTGTAAATGCTCGAGCCGCTGCGCTGGCCGTTCAGCCCCGTACCGTAACGGTTCTGGAATTCAGGCAGCACGAAAGGGTTTAAGAATTCCGTATTGCTCGAAAACGTAGCTTTCAACCTTCCGGCCTGGCCTTTCTTCGTCGTAATCATCACGGCTCCGTTCGCGGCTTCCGAACCGTAGAGAGCCGCAGCTGCGGCACCCGTCAGCACCGACATCGACTCGATATCCTCGGGGTTGATGTCGGCGATGGACTCCGTCGCACCGCGCGAATCGAACTCCGTTCCGCCGCCACCGCCGAAGTTATACATCGGAATGCCGTCGATGACGTAGAGTGCGTTCGACGACTGGCTGATGGATTTGTTACCGCGCAAGGTCACCTTCGATGCGCCGCCGACCCCCGATGACGAGGTGTTGATCGTGACGCCCGCCACCTTACCCGTCAGCGAGTTGATGAAGTTGGCATCCTTGACGGTCGTGATGTCCTCGGCCTTGACCTGCTGTACGTTGTAGGCTACGGCCTTCTCCGAACGCTTAATACCAAGAGCAGTGACCACGACCGACTCGATTTCGGAAGCGGCCTCTTCAAGCGTAACATCGAAAGCAGTCCGGCTGCCCACGACGAAAGACACAGGATTATAACCGATAAAACTGATTTCCAGCTGTCTGTCCGCTGCGGGGGGGGGTACCTGAAGTGCAAACGCACCATCGGCGTCGGAGCTGACACCAACCGTAGTCCCTTGAATGAGGACGCTGGCCCCAACGATCGGATTGCCGTTCGCATCCCTGATTTTTCCGGTCACGGAAACCGGATTCCCCGCATCGTTCTTTTTGGTCAGGATAATGTAGGATTCATCGATCCGGTAAGCGATTTCCGTGCCGGCGAACAGTTGTGCCAACACATCCTGGATCGTTTTTTGGACAGCGTTGATACTGACTTTGTTTTTGGTATCGACGCCTTTGTTGATAAACAAGTAACGAGTTTGATTTTCAATCTCTTTCATGACTTGCGAAATGGGAGCGTTTTCCATTTTGATGGAAACCCGGGCATTCTGTGCGGACGCCGTAAGTACGCTTCCCAGCAAAGAGATTGTCAATACGAACCCAAACAGTCTTCGAAACTTGTTGAAGAATACTGTTTTATTCATATCTTTGCAAAGTTTAGATAATAGGTTAATTAGTATCTCAGAAAGCTCGATTCAATCTATTATCCGGCCTGCGGATCTCTACCTCCGCAGGCTTTTTTCGTTGAACGAGCAGCATAAGTGGCTGACTACGTTTTCATAGGCAATATTCGTTTTTAAGGTTAGACAATCAGGTTTTCACGTCAGTATATCGTCACTACGTTCGTATCCGAATCTTTCCTGTAAGAGAAATCGGCGGTATATTGCAAAATGTGAAGGGCTTTGTCGATGCCGTCGTTCACACGGATTTTACCGCTGACGTTCTTGATGTTCGGAAGAGTCGTAAGGGTGATGTCGATCTTCACGTCGAACGCCCGCTCGAACTTCTCCATCAGTTCGTCGAAAGGCAGGCCCGAAATGCTGATAAGGCCTTCGGTCCAGCACAGTATTTCCGGATCGGTTATCGGTTCGATGAAAAGATGACCGTTCGAGAGATTGGCAATATCATTGGGTTTCAGGATAAGGTCTTTTTGCATAGGGTCGAGCCGGTTTGTAATTTGCACCCGCCCCCGGAGCAATGCGGTCGAAAAGCGTTGGTGCCTTTCATCGGCGATTACATTGAATTTCGTACCCAACACCCGAATATCGGATGCGAAAGTTTCTACGACGAACGGACGATCCTCGTCGTATTCGACATCGAACACCGCCTCGCCGGAAAGCTTCACTTTGCGGAGATTTTTCTTGAACACGGTAGGGTATTCGATCCTCGCGCCGGAATTGAGCTGAACGCTCGAACCGTCCGGAAGCGTGAACTTCAGGCGTTGGCCGTAGGGAACCTGCAACGTGTTGATTTGCCCGGCAAGCATATCGTAGGTGCGCTCCTTACTGATATATCCCCCGACGAACAGCCCGATGGCGAGCATGGCGGCAGCCTGTACGGTAATACGGACTACCTTTCTCCAGTGCACGGCGATCCAGCTTGCCGGCCGGATCTCCTCGCCGTACAGCTCCATCATGTCGATCTGCATGTGCACCTCATCCGCACAACGCTGGAATTCCTCCGGATTTTCGGCATGCCACCGTGCTACCTGTTCCAGCTCACCTGGGGTCGCTTCGCCGCGCAGGGCTTTGTATATTACCTCTTGATCCATTATCTTGCAATTAAATTATATACCGGCTTCATTGCTTTCTCTTTTTAAACGCATGAGCGAACCGAGTTTACAGCCTTTTTCACAAATAAATATATTTAATAATAATGTAAAATTATTTAATTAGTCAACATCCTGACAACAAGCGGTTTGACCATCTGCTTTCGCTTCCCGGAGCCTTATTTTTCCCTGAAAAATAGTTTCATTCCTTTTTTGGCAGGCGCTTTCAAAACATCCAAAACGACAAACCGGGGATGAATCCTCGAATTGCATTTTCGGGAATAATTACTATCTTTGGAAACAGTATCGAAAGATTGGGATGGGGAAGCCGACGAAAATATTGACAGCCGAAGAGTTCGACAAGCTGTTCAACGACAAGGAGCGTTTTATCCGAATCGCATACTCCTATATAAATGACATGGAGATGGCAACGGATATTACGACCGACGGCTTCATGTATTTGTGGGAACACCGGGAACACCTTGACTTCGACGTGAATATCAAAGGCTATATTTACAATTACGTCAAGACTCGCTGTATTTCGCACCTGCGCAAGCGCAAATCCATGCTCAAAGCCCAAAGTGAACTTTATAAAAAGGAACAATGGCGGATCGAATCGAGCATCAATACATTATCCAACGAAGAACAGATCGGCAAACTGTTCCAATCCGAAATAATCGAGATTTACCGGCGCGAACTGGCCAAGATGCCGTCTCTTACCCGTAATGTATTTTTGGCAAGCCGTCTGGAAGATATGACTTACCATCAAATTGCGGAAAAATTCAACCTGACCGTCCGGCAGGTTACTTCGGAGATTCAGCGGGCGAGTTTTTTACTGCGAACGCCGTTGAAAGACTATCTGGTGGGCATTGTAATTATGTTTATGCTGCTGCATAAATAATTAAGGAGAAAGCCGCAGGTCAGGCATCCCGGAGCGTCACCACGAACCGTGCACCCCCGGTATAGGTCGTGTCGAGACCGATCGTTCCGCCCAATTTCTCCACGATCAGCCGGCAGAGGCTCAAGCCCAGTCCCAGCCCCTGCGCAAAGGGATCGACCTTGTAGAAGCGATCGAAAACCCTTTCCGCCAGCCCGGGTTCCACGCCGCAGCCCGTGTCGGTGACCGACAAGGTCAGCGTACCGGATCCCGTCAGGCCGCATTCGACCGTCACGGATCCCTGTTCGGTGAATTTGACGGCATTCTTCAGCAACTCGCGTACGAGCAGCGACACGTAACTCCGGTGCAACGGGAATACGATCTCCGGGGCCGCAAGCTCCAGTCGGTATTCAACGCCCTCCTTTACGGGCAGGTGTTCCATTTCGGCGCGGATAATCTTGCTGATGTCGAGCAGCTTCCGGGGCATTTCGGCACTCGTATTATCCAGCTGCGACACTTCGAGCATATCGTTGATCAGCGAAGTAAAGAGCTGCGTATTGTCGCGGATGATCTGCGCGAATTCCCGGCGTTCCTCCTCCGAAAGATCCTCCCCGGCGATCAGCTCGGCAAAGCCGCTTATGGCATTGAGCGGCGTGCGTATTTCGTGGCTCATCGACCCCATGAAGTCCCGCTTGAGCCGCTCGCTCTCCTGCGCGCGCTGCGACTCGACCGACAGGTTGTGCTGCAGGTGCTTGATGCGCAGCAGGTTCCGCCACAGGTAGACAACGGCGATGATGGCCAGCAGCAGGATAGTCAGGGCGAAGTAGAGCGAGTTCTGCCGTTTCTGAGCCAGCAGCAATGCTTTGTCCCGCTCGGCCTTGTCCAGCCCATACTGCACTTCCAGTTCGCCCACCTTCTCGGCATACCTGTGCGACGAGAGCGAGTCGCGCAGGCCGACCACTTCGTTATAAACCCCGCATGCCTCCTTGTAGCGCCCCATGCGTTCGAGGATCTTGGCCTTGTTAGCGGATATCGCCACCAACTGCGACGTGACACCGCCCGGACGCAACTGCACCGTCAGCGAATCGAGATAAGCCAGCGCCCTGGGGTAATCGCCCCGGCGGTTGTAATACTCTGCGCTGATCGTATAGAATCCCTGCCTGTTGGTCAGCAGGTTGCCCGCATCCGCCGCCGCGGAGTCCGCGAAACGGCGGTAACGCTCGTAATAGGCCTGCAGATTGCGCTCGTCGAGCAGCGGCGAGGTGCACATCGAATAGTAACAGACCAAGTAGGACATCTCCTTGGAAATATAGGGCCTGCGCCGTACGATCTCCGGATCGCGGTAATAATCGTCGAGCATCGCAAGGTAACCGTCGGCCGCATGTACCAGCCCGCTTTGGTCTTCCAAACTGCTGTAAGCCGCGATCAGGCAGGTGATCAGGTTGGCATGGAAATTCCGGCGTGCCGTAGGACGCATCCGCCCCAGCAGGGCGAGTTCGTCGTTCCAGAAAGGCAGGCCGCGCTCCATCTGCAGGTTTCCTTCGGCCGAGACCAGCCTGAAAGCGGCTATGCCTTTCAGGAAGAGCCGCGACGCCTCTTCGTATACATCGCCCGGGGGCAATGTCCGTACCGAGTCGATGTATTCACGGCACAGCCGCGCGGACTCCTCCGCCCCGGCAACCTGTATCCTGCGTGCCAGCTCCACCATGCGGTAATAAGCCCCGAGCCCCTCCATGCCGCTGCCCCGCATCAGCGGCTCCGCCTGCACCAGCGGCAGCCTTGACCCGTCTCATGTGCTGCTGGCGCTGGGTCTTACGCATGAGGTTGCGCACGGCTCCGTCCGCATGACGTTGGGCGACGACACCACCGATGAAGATATCGATTACGTGCTTGAAACGCTGCCCAAGGTGGCGCACAGGCTCAGGGCGATGAGTCCCATCAGCCCCATAGACTAAAATAAGCTAAAACAGAAGGAGAAAATATAGATATGTATACCGAAAAGGTTCTGGACCATTTTGAGCATCCCCGCAACGTGGGCGCATTGGATGATGCAAACGGCGTAGGCATGGTTGGCAACGCCAAGTGCGGCGACATAATGCAGATGTTCCTCAAAGTAAATGACGACGGCATCATCGAGGACGTGGGCTTCAAAACC
>ENA-OPSV01001474-OPSV01001474.1-human-gut-metagenome-genome-assembly--contig:-NODE-1474-length-16127-cov-2.227601_pt1 | contig 16127 bp, 15 predicted proteins | sample MGYA00241460_ERZ501912 | MGnify/ENA primary metagenome ERZ501912 (study PRJEB25962, sample SAMEA2042402) | human gut metagenome | biome: human gut; feature: human-associated habitat; material: faeces...
AAGGTTTAAAAAATTTGGTGTCAATATGTTCGTGCAGTTACTTTTTCATTTAAAGCATAAAAATCTATAAAAATATCTCTTTTTTATAGATTTTCCAGCTTTAACATGCACATATACCATCTATGGTTTCACTATAATTTCTCTGGTTATTTAATCCAAATTGCCGGCCTTAAACAACAATGATTATGTCTTCCATTACTTCCAGTTGCACACAATCTTCCATTGCCAAATACCACGTAACTAAGCGTTCTCAATTCCCAATGCCAAAAAGTGCGCTTTGCATACCGCTGCCTATATGCATACTTGGTAATACTTGCCCATCTACTGTTCTCTGTGGGCATATATTTTTCAACTTCATCTATACTTAGTAAGAATACATGGTCCTTGGTATCCGGACCGCCACCATTATTAGTTACTTCATTCTTAGGATTTTGAATTGTAGACAATACGATTTGTTCTCTTTCGCTGTCTGAAAATGCCACTTTGTAAAAACTATTGTTAAGGAAGCTTCGCAATAGATCGTCTTTCCAAAAACCATGTCGTTGCAAATCTAGTCCTTTTCCAATAATACAATCTACCGTTACCAATAAAGCCTTCCCATCAATAACATCAAGAACTCTCCATTTCAGTGGCTTCATCTCATAGTCTTCTAATTGAGGGAATCTACCAAAATACACTTCGTCGCCAACCGACAATTGATCAATATCTATAGGAGTTCCCTCTTCCGAATGTTCTCGATATACTATTAGTGGTAAATTTTCTCTGTCTATGGCTATTTTTTTTATTCCGTGATCTATAACTAAAGGTTCTATTACATCTACATCTGTACCATCTTCATAACTGTTACCTTTTTGATTTACTCTTCCAAATAAAATACCATTAATTATTATTTTTCCATTTTCATTTGCCAACAAATCACAACCTGCAAATGCTTCCTTATCAATTTCAACATTTGGTGGAATTATTATATTTCTAAGTTTCTTACAATTTTTAAATGCTTGTTCGCCTATTTTCTTTACTGTATCCGGAACTACAAAGTTTTCAAATGCACAGCCTTCGAAAGCAGCTTCACCAATTCCTTCTATTCCTTTAGGCATATTTACTGTTTTTAATGAATTACAACCGGAAAATAATCCTTTAGGAATTTCGGTCACTTTTTCTGGTATATCAAAAGTTTCAAATGCACATCCATAAAACACATAATCAGATAATATTCTTTTTTTGTTGGGTAGTTTTATTTTTTTCAGCTTTCGACAATTATAAAATGCATGATCATCTATTTTTCTCACTGAATTAGGTATTTCTATGCTTTCTAATCCGGTGCAATATCCAAAAGCTGAACTTCCAATCTTTTTTATTCCATCATGCAAAATTACTGTTTTCAAACTAGCATGTGGAAACTTTTCCTCATTTGCGTGCACATCGTAATAATAAGCATAGAACATCCTATCGGGTATATTTTTAATGGTACCCGGGATTTCAACAAAAGCTATTTCCTGTCTTGAATTTTTTAGCACTTCCGTTATTCGTGGTGCCTTTGTATCGAAAGCATGCGTATCAATAGCTGTAACCGTCCCTCTTCCAATAACAGAAGGAATAATTACATTTGTTTCTTCTCCTTTGTATGATGTAATTATTAATGTACCGTCTTTTTGTTTTTTATATCCCCATACTTTTTTCATTTCAGCAACCGATAATGGTTTATCATCCTTTAAAGATTTTTTTGAAGTATTCTTGCTTTCTTCTTCGTGTATAAATGTTTGAATTCCCAATATATAGTCATTCAACTCCTGAGTAACATTTTCTTTTTTCATTGCATATGAAAGTAACAATTTAATTTCTCTAGGCTGTCTAATCCATTGCTGTGTCAATACATATCGAATTCCTTCTACATTGTTCTGATCTACCAACGCATATAATAAATCCCATTTTTTAACTTTCTCTACCATATTTGTTTTATCAACAAAAAAATCAAATAGTATTTTTGAGCAAAACCTTGATTCGAATGTACTAGGCCAGCTATAGAAAAATGATTCAGAAAACTTTATTTGCTCTACGTCCATGCATGCGAAAAATCTACTAAGCATCTTTAATGCTACTTCGTCGTCTGATACCCTTATTGTATAATCAAATACCCACTTAATTTCTCGTTCATCTGCGTATAAAACTGAATTACGTCCATGCTTCCATGATAATATATCTGCTTTGTACTTAGGAATCTTATTTATTCCTAAATCATCAAGTGTATTCAATATTGCATTATCATTGTACAAAATAGCATAATATAGAAGTTCATTCATGTTCCCTTCTTTTCTATTGAATAAGATTCTTAAAACCTGTTGTCTTTCAGAATCCGGGATAATCTCTAAATCATATCCACGTACTTTATAAGCAGGAAGCAAAAAATATTCAAAATTGATTTTCTCATCATAAGAATTACTTATTTTAATTCTACAATCATATTTGCGTTTAAATGCAGGTGTTAGTATAAAAGAAAGCGATGCTCCACCATCCAAAAGTGCTTCAACCATTTGTGGTCCGACAAATCTACACGCTAATCCTATTGCCCTAGCTGTAAATTCAATAGGTGCTTCCTCTTTTAATATTCTTTTAACTTCATCAATATCCTTTTTAAGAACTGTTTGCTCCAATAATTCTACTTTTTTCAAATTACTGAGTTTAGCCATACATTTTTTTCCTTTCTAACCTAATTTAATTTTAAACTTTTTTAGCCATTTTCAGTTATCAAAATACAGGTTTAGTTTTTCAATCTAGGAAAATTAAGATTTATCTATCTCACAATATTAATACATACCTTTTCAGTCAGTGCATTTTCTTCTTTTTCAAAAACTATTTTCTACTAAACTTAAATCCTATCACTGAACCAATCCCCCCTCCTATTATATGAGCCATATATGAAACATTGTCATTTATAGTTAATCCATTATATACTTGTTGACCAATAAAAATGATTGCAACTAGAATGAATGTTATTGGTATCTCACCATTGCCAAAGCTTGCAAATGATGCCATTATAATAAAAGCAAATACAACTCCACTTGCGCCACACAAGCCTTGATTTTGAAAAAAGATATAATTTACTATTCCTGTTGCAACGGCTGTTAAAATTATACTTTTAAGCATAATCATTGAGCCATACTTTTCTTCTAAAATTGGTCCTAGCAATAATAAAAAAGAAGCATTTCCTATAAAGTGTTCCCAACTTGCGTGTCCTAACACATGTGTAATAAATCTTAAATAAGTTAACGGATTTGTTAGTTTTGAGTGATACGTCATGAAAATCTCTTGAGTTATTTTTCCATTTGAAATAACTCCCAATAATGTAGCAATAAAACATAACATTACAAAAACCAATATTACAGGAGAATTAAATGTTATTTTTATTTTCTTTTTCATAAATCCTCACTCCTTTTTAAGCTACTTTGAATTTTTAAGCATTACCTGCTTCAATTCTTCCTCTATTTTAGTCAATTCAACTTGCGCTTTCTCTCTTTTTTCTTCTCCCTGTTTATGGATTTTTAGGACATCATTAATTGTAGTTATTAAATCTTTGTTGCATTGTCTTAAAGTTTCTATATCAACAATACTCCTCTCTGCCTGCTTTGCTGTCTCAACCGTTGCCATTTTTAAAGTTTCTGAATTTTTTCTTAATAATTCATTTGTCTTATCTGCAAGTGTGGATTGCGCTTCTAAAGCTCTTCTAGTGTGCTCAATTCCTAATGACAGAACAAGTTGATTTCTCCATAATGGAATTGTATTTGCTAAAGATGATTGCAATTTATCTAACATTTCTCTGTCATTATTCTGTAGCATTCTAACTTGTGGCGCTGCTTGTATTGATATAATTCGTGTAATTTCCAAGTCACTTAATTTTTTTTCAAATCTATAACACAAATCCTCATAGTCCCTATACTGTTGTACATCTTCCTGCATACCTGATATGTCAGCTTTTTCTTTTAACTTCAGTAATTTTTCATTTTTAGCTCTATCCAATGCCTTTTTTCCTGCAATAATATATACTGTCAACTCCCTGTAGTACTGAACATTTAATTCATACATTTGTTGATACATCATTATGTCATTAGACAAAACACTCTGGTGTTGTTGCAAGTCCTTTTCTATTCGATTTACATTATTTTCCGCTTTAGTATAATTTGCTCTTATACTATCAACTCCACGCTTCGCCTTTTGTACTAATCCTAGCAAGCCTTTTTTCTCTTTCTCAGTAGTCGCATCTAATGCTACTGTTAATTCTTTTAATGACTCGCCTACCTCCCCCAAATCATAGTTTTTTACCTTTTTTAATATTGATGTAGAAAAATCCGATATATTTCTTTGCGCATCAATTCCAAATTTTATTACTTGATTCACATCTTCAATATCAAATTCCGAAGAAATTTGTTCAACTTTTTCTTTTTCTTCATCCGAAAGCATACTTTCATCGATTGCACCAACTGAATATTCATTACCATTCACTGTTTCATTTGCAACAACTGATTTCATCATAGGAATATTACTGTCATCCTGCTTATATTTCTCCATAATTACCTCCACTACTTTTTATCAAATTTAATAAATTGTTCTTTATATTTTTTTCTTCCTCTTCGATTCTTTTTAAATTATATAATTCTGAATTTATTTTTGCATTCGCATCTTTTAATTTGGCATAATCAATACCATTATCTTTCTTAGCAATTTGATTTAAATGATTATATTCTGTATTCTTTTTTATTTTCTTTTCTATTTTCTCCTGTGATATGATATTTCTTTCGTTATTTTTTATCCCTAATACCAATGCCACTTGCATTCTCCATAATGGAATTGTATTTGATATTGTAAACGTTACTTTATCTAACATTTTTTTACTATTTTCGCACATTGTGTAAATTTGTAATTTACTTTGCATGGATAACGTTCTCGTTATTTTAAGATCATATATTTTTCTTTCTAGCCTTCCATACCAATTATCATATTCACCTTTGATATTTTTTCCTTCTTGTAAAACTCCTTCTCCTTTTAAAATACTTTCTTCTATTTCCAAAGAATACTTATCTAATTTATTGTACATTAGTTCTAATATTTTTATATTTTTTAATATTTTAACCTGTTGCATTTGTAATTCCTGATTTACAGTATCCATATATGCTATTATTTCTTTATAGTTTTTTACAACTTTTCTATTTTTTATTTTAAAATAACTTAATATTGTATCCGATTTAGAATTTTCAATCTTCTGAAATTGGCTTATTTCCTTAGTTAAGTTAGTCAATAAACTTTCCATTTTATCGTCATTGCATATTATAATATCAACTATGTCCTTTATAATGCTTCTAACTTCTGATTGAGTTTCAGCTCCTAATAATGTTATAGAGTCATCATCTCCAACAATTATCGAATCACTATACATATTCGTTCACCATTTATCACTTATTTTGCTTTACCATTATCTCTAAAACTGCAATATCACTTGCGATATCCATTTCTTTTTCTTCATAAAATTTGTCCAGGATTTTTTCAAACGCTCCATTGAGTGTATCTAATGCCCTTTCGATATCTTTTTTACTTTTTGCTCTACCCTTACTTTTTACCTGATTATCACAAATCTCAATATACGCTTCGAGAAGCTTTTCCATTGTAGGCAAATAATAATTCAAACATAATCCCAATTTATCAATTTTCTTCGGATTAATGTCTACTTCGTGAAATATCATCCTTACAATCTGCTCCATCTTATCTAATTTTTGAGAAATAACTTTATCCTTTATAATTTTATTACTTTCCTGTATCTTATCTATGTAATGGTTTCCTTGATTTATGATATTTTTCATTTCATCAGTTCGTTCCATCATTCTATTACGTTCTTCAATTTGTTTCCTATAATATCTATCATACAGGCTCTGTTTATTTTTATATTTTTCAAATACTTCATTAGAGATAATAAAAATACTGCTATTCGTTCCAAAATGCCCCTCTGGAATTAATTTTTTTTCTACAGCCTTATTTAAATCATCTATTACATCTTTTTTGCTTTCTTTAGAAAAATTTGCTAAGTCTTCTAAAATTACAATTTTTCTAAATTGCAACATTCCATAATATTTTTTATATCTATTAATAAATTTCTTTTTTTTATGCGCTTTAAGAATTGATATTATATTGTATGCTATAAAAATTACAGACGCAACAAGTTCTATGATTCCAAATACTCTATATTTTTCAGAATACCTTAATATACCGATTCCAACTATTCCTGTGTAAACAAAAATAATACTTAAAACATATAGAATAATATTTTCTATATCTAATAATATTTTTCCAGTAGTATTGAAAACATATATCTCTTTATCACTTCCATAATTAGCAAGTTCTTCTATCTCTTCACTTATTTTCGAATATTCTTTATTTTCAACACCAGCTGTAACAATATTTGCTATCTTTTCAGCATCCTTTATATAATTTTTATCTTTCATTTCTATATCTTGCATTAATAATTGTACTCCTTTATTCTACTTTTTCAGTTGACGAAGGTGTCTTTAAATTGTCAACATTCATATTTGTCCCACTGCTCGATGCTGGTACTGCCAATGTTGGAACAAATTCAGATACCGGAGTTCCTTTTGGTATTTGAATATTATCATTTATATCTGGCACTTTAAACATTTTTTCTGTTATTCCAACAGGTGTTTTTACAGTTGGTACTTGTGAAGCTGATGGTCCGTAACTTACATCCCCTTCAGAACTATATCTTGAATTTGAATGTGATGATGTATTTGAATGTGATGTATGACTTTGATGGCTTTGGTGGCTTTCATGACTTCCATGATTACTATGACTATACCCATACGAGCCAGAACTATGTGAGCTATGAGATACATGTGAACTATGAGATCTATGCGCTGCAAAAGCATCTATTGATAATAGGTTTCCTAAAATTACCATCATAGTTCCTAACATCAGTAATTTTTTTCCTGGGATATTTCCCTCTTCATCTTCTATTAAATTTTCTATATTTTTCTTTATTTCTGGAAATAAACTATCCATATTACTTGTCCTCATTTCTTTTATTCACTTATCTTTATGCAGACTCCATTACTCCACTTTGTATCATAATCAGTATAATCGCTGTCTGTGTATGTACATTTCCCATTTGGTACTCCATTTTTAAAACTTCCGGATAAACTGATACCTTTTTCTTTTGATGAGTAATAATATGTTCCTCTACCATTCATATCATCTTTTTTCCATTTTCCATCATAATAAGCCCCGTTTTTCCATGTATACGTACCTTGACCTGTTTTCTGGCCTTTACTTATGTTTCCTTCATATTTATCGCCATTACTATACTTTATATGGGCATCTCCATTTAATTTTCCATTTCTCATTTCCCCATCATACACTGTTTTATTTTTTAATTTTAAATATATGTGTACTGCTTTACCATCTTTAATTGTAAACGTATATTTTCCATTTTTGTTTTTTATTTTATATGAGCCATTAACAAATCTATTTTCTTTAAAATCACCACTAACCTTTACTCCATTAGAATATATATATGTTCCTGTACCTTCCATTTGATCATTAGTCCAATTTCCATTGTATTTGTCTCCGGATTTCCATCTATAAATTCCTTTTCCATTCTTTTTTCCAGATTCAAATGCTCCATTATACTGATCGCCATTAGAGTACTTCATAGTTCCTGTTCCAACTATTTCGGTTCCGCTGCACTGTCCTGCATATACTGTACCATCAGAAAATTTGATTAACGAATCTACAATATTACCTCCACTATATTTAATTACATATTCACCGGTTTCATTATTAAATGTACATTCGCCATCTTCAAATTTATTTTCTCGAAATGTTCCCTTATATGTAATTTCTGATGAACTTGTATATGTCCCTGTCCCCCACATTTTATCATTTTTCCATTCTCCTTCATACTTAGTTCCATCTTTCCATTCATAGATTCCATTGCCACTCTTCTCCGAATTTTTAAATGTACCTTTATATGTTCCCTCTGAAGGAATTTTCAGTACACCTTCTCCATTCATTTTATTATTTTCCCAATCGCCTGAGTAAACAGTTCCTGTTTTAAAACTAAATGTGCCTTTACCAAAGAAATTTCCAAAGTCAGTCTTTCCTATATACGTACCCTTTTCTGTTCTAATTTTTCCTGAAATATCCTTTGAAGCTTCTCTTATCAATCTATTTTGAATACCAAACTTAAATGTTACACAAGAAAATACTCCTAAGATTAATATCTCTATAAACACTATGGCTACAATTCTTTTTATAATCTTTTTTTTACTAATTTTTTTTTGCTCTAAATATTGATTTTCAGGCGTCATTGTAACATTATTCTGTTCTGCCATCTTGTTCATTCTCCTTTTTCTTCTAATTAATCCAACTGTTTAGTACATCTATAACCTTTGAATCATCTTTTAAAATCTTGTCAAATAAATAATCTAATATACCTTTATATATCTTGCATCTATACCCTCGTGGTTCCTTTTCAATTATATCATTGTTATTCGCATAACTTACAACCGGACATGTCCCACAATAAGGTTGGTATACACAGTCACAACAGTACGGTATTGTTTCTAAAATACTAGCTTTGCAAGTTGCTTTACATATACCATTATTTATTAATTCCTCATAATTATTGTCAAACACATTTCCTAATTTAAAGGCATCTTTCCCCATTTCATAAAGCATTCTTCCTTCATCGCAGGTAAATATATTTCCGTCAGAATAATATGCCATCTGTCCTATTCCTGCACCACACGGAGAACGTAATTCCATATAATTTACCGCCTCCCCACTTATTTTCTTCAACATAATAGTGGCATGCGCTTCTTTGATAAAGTAACCTTTTATATTATAATCTATTATTATGTCAGTTGCTTTTTTATAAAAATCAATGAACTGTTCAGCTTCATATCCCATTTGATTCCAACCAATTGTTGCCTTTCCTAAAGGCGTCAGTGGTCTTATAAAAATACTGTCAAATCCCATATTTACATATGTATCAACTAACTGTTTTGGATTTTCTAATGAATATCTTGTTGTTGTTTCAATAGCTCCAACATGTACATTCTTTTTTCTCAATATATTAATTGACTTAACAACCTCATCATATGTACCTTCACCATTCTTAAAAGGTCTATTAACATTATGGACACCTTTGTCACCATCCAGTGATGTTGAAACCCCAAAATTATATTTTATAAAGAAATCAATTATCTCATCTGTTAATAACGTCAAGTTGGAGACAATATTATATTCTATAATATGTGTGCCCTTATTTTTTTCAGTGTACTCAACAATATGTTTTATAATTTCAAAATTTAGTAATGGTTCTCCTCCCTGAAACTCAAATGTTAACATTCTTGTAGGAGACTGTAATGCAATATCTACTGCCCTTTCAGCAATATCACAATTCATTTTTAAATGTGATGGCAGAGTTCCATTATTTGCCTGACAATATATACATGACATGTTACATACTGTCGTAACCACAAAAATATGTAGAGACGTTGCTATATTTGTATATGATTTTAATTCTCTTAAGTCATATTTATTAACATTCGAAAATTCATAATCAGTTTCATCATATATCATTTTAGCATCTAATAATTTTTTACCAACCGGACTTTCCAAATCGACATTTTTCTCTATTATTTTCCTAAATTCCTCCTTATTGACAAATACGAATTTTCCTAAATCGTTAGTCATCAATATTTTACCATTGAAGGTTTTAAAATTAAAATAATTAATCTTCATCTATTCTTTTTAATTCTCCATTTTCTAAATTATATGTTCCCGCAAAAAGCCCTCCACAAGCATCTTTTACCGAGCATCCATCACATGTTTTTGTATATCTAACTTTATTTGAAGAAATACTTTTCTCACATAAAGTCCAAAATTTTCTCTCAACTGTACATAAAGGAAAATTATACAATTTTACATCTATTCCGTTTTTTATCAATAACATTACCGAGTCTGCAATTTTATCAAAAGCTTCTCTATACGGAATCCATACTTTTTCCCTATTGACATACGCATTACCTGTCATTTCCATTGCCATAATGCTAATATATTCTATTTTTGACATTTTTTTAATTATCAAATCAACCATTCTCCGAAAATCATCAACATTCAACTTACTTATAACAATTCTCAATTCTACTCTTATTCCATTACTACACAAGTTTTCTATTGCCTCGACCGTCTGATCATAGCTTCCTTTAACCTGTGTAATATTGTCATGAACAATTGCATTTGAACCATGCAATGGAATTCCAATAATTGTATTATTAGGTATTGTTTCTTTTAAATGTTCCAAATACTTTGGTACAGCAAATATTCTCCCATTTGTTAAAATAAGAAATTCAGTGTATTCAAATTTACATTTTAAAAAATTAAGGAACTTAAAAATACTATTTCCTAGCATAAAAGGTTCCCCACCAGTTATTGTCAAATGATTTACATTAACTGGAATATGTTTTGCTATTTCAATTAATTTTTCTGCTCGGTTTACTTCTCCATTTTTTCTAGCGACTTCCGGCGATGGACACATCACACAATTAGAATTGCATTTTCCTGTGACAAAAAAATAATTATCGATGTTTTTATTGCAATAACAGTTTACTAACGTTCCATCCTCCCATAATTCATATACATCATAATCATTTAATTTAGATGTAAATTGCTTGTCTTCTTTATAACAATCCAATTCCACTTCCAATCCATCGGAACATAAAAAATATTTATTATTTTGAACATAAATATAGTCCAATTTATCTTTTTCTAAGTCTTCTCGAACTTGTTGACTAATTGCAATTGAGACTATTTTGTTTTTTCCATAATAATTTATAAATTTTAACCTCATATTAATAAGCTCCAAATAATAAAATAACCCACAAATCCTAATTCCAAAAATATTGCAAATGGAATTTTTTTGACAATAGATACATATTCAATTTTTCTACTCTTAGCCCATCGTTTTATGCTCTCGATTTCGTCATCTGTTAATCTACTTTTCAAATCTTCTGTTGAAATTTGTGGTAATCCCCTAACTCGAGAATTTTGCATTAATATACTGGAATATGACGATAATATCATTCCCTTTTTCAATTTTGATATTTCTACTTTTTCGTAACTTCCATTTTTTGAAATCATCTGACATAAAAGCAATACCAAAACAATAATATAATTTTCCCAATTTAAAGATAAAAATGATACCTTTAATATAACACTTGCAATAACGTCAACTAAAAATACAATTGATAACAAATGCCATTTTCTAAATAATTTTCTACGATTTACAATATAAGAAATTAAAATACAAATCCCCCTCATCGTCCATTGACCTATAAACGAAAAGTAGTTGGGTAGCAAGTACATAATTATAGAAAATGCATATATGTATATTGAAGATACAGTAAATGATTTAAAAAAAGATATTATATAATTTGCTACGTATTTTCCTGATATTTTATTGTCACCTATTATCAATTTGTAAACGGAATCAATTACCAAATATCCGTATCCTAACAAAACAGCTATGCCTACTGCTAAATATAATGTTAGGTAATTGCCATTATACATTAAATAAAACCTTGCTGGATATAATCCACCTAGCAATATTAATAACTTACAGTCTCCACCTGCAAAAGAATTTGAAAAAAACAGCACTAAACTAATCAATGCTACGATTGCGAAATTTCCCAAAAACCATATAATCATCTTCCTATCATACATAGCATAATATAATACATCTACTGTTACTGTCAGTATTAAGAAAAACATTATATCTTTGTTATATATCATTCCTTCTTTTATATCACTAATCGAAGTTTTTATAAGCAAGGAAATGAAAATAATTCCATAAATAATTTCTATAAACTCCATATTACACGTTCTCTAATCCAATTAAATAGTTTTCAAATTCCATAACGGTTAACATTTCGTCGTATTTGCATTCTGAAAAAATTATAATTGTATTATTTTTTTTACTTTTTATTTTAATATTCGCATACTCATCATAAGCTTTTTTAGCTTCCAAAATATTTCTATCCGAATATATTTCAGTTGACAATTCCAATTTAATCATTATTATCAAACCAATCCTTTAATATTTCATCTTCATTAAAATCTTTTTGCAATCTATTTTGCTTATCTTCACTTTCATCATCAACAATTACACTGGTTGCTAGCGAACGAGCATATAGTAATTCTCTAATATTTTTAGTCTGTAAATACACTTCATGTCTCACGCTTTGCGTTAACATTTCATTCATAAAATCATCTTCTTTTATTTCAATGTCTTCTTTTTTTTCTTTTAAAAAAACATAATAATATTTCTCGTCCATATCTAAATGTATATAAGCATTTTCTAGATAATTATATGCGGCTTTAATTAACGCTGTTTTTGAATAAAGCTCCCTGTTAAATTTAATACATTTGTAGTCTTTATTAAAATTTATGTTTTCTTTTTTAACCATTTTTCTAACATCCTTTTAATAGCTTAACACTTTCTTCTTTCTTAATTCCAAAAATTTTTGTTACTGATTTGCAAAGACTTTTAGGCTCTATTACTTTTTCAAAATAACTAATCATTTCAAAGTTTTTCATTGCATGTCTAATGAAATAGTAATCTGGTAATTCATATATGTTCCTTCCTCTTGCACTTATTGATTCAAAGCAAAAAACCCCACCTATATCCAAAACTCTTATCATCTCTTCAACTAATAATGGATTGTAATAATGTATATCTATTATCCCTCCAACCGAATTATCCGGAAACGGAAGCTTTCCTGAACTAAGATTCTTATATAAAGTTCTTATATATCTCATATCTACTTCCTTATTTTTGCTAATTTCTTCACCTGTTTGTATATACTTCAAACACTCAATATCATTATCTATAAATACGACTCTATGATTGTTTTTTGCTAAAAAAGCTCCATTTCTTTCATATCCACAAGCTATATCTAAAATTGGTTTTTCGAGTATATCTATCTTCCCAATATTTTCAACCAAAAAACTTGAAGGAACTTGATCTTTAGGTTTATGGTGTTTTAAGTTATACATATAATTTTCTCCTTGTTCATCCGTACGCAATACGACTTTCTTTAATGCCAAATACTGCTTTATTATCATTAGTCTATTCTTATTAACACCAATCCCTACAACTTTTTTCATCTGATATAACTTTCAATTTTTCTGTTTTGCAACAAATTATAACTATCTATCCTCTGTAAACACTTTATTTATTATAACATACCTATATACTTACATACAATAATACCTGATAAAATCTACCCCTTCAATTATGTAAAAAATCAGTTGTGATAACACTTACCACAACTGATTCTTTACTATTTACTCTTTTATCCATACATTGTTCTACAAAAGACTTTTTAACTATCACTTAATCATTTTGTTCCTATCTAAATGGCAACTGTTCGTCTTTAGACATTTCATCAACTTCATGCGCAACTTTTTCAAACTCTTCACTATTTTTATTTTTTAAATCACTGTTGCTTTTAATAATGCTTGTATACAGTTGCTCCCTGAATTCTTTAGTAACTGGATAACATACTTCCGTATATTCATTTTTCCCATCAGCCCCTGTACTGGTTTTACTTGGCATTGATATAAATACACCATTGTTAGTGTCAATTACTTTCACGCAATCTATTACAAAACATTCATCAAACTTTATTCTTCCTATGCTTTCAATTTTCGGATTATTATTACACTCAAATAATTTAACTCCATAATTCAATTTTGTATCTTTTGAATTAGCAGTAAATTCACCATTATCCTCATATGCCTTCATGTCGAAGAAACTCTCGCCGTCGGCATAGAACTCCTTGCGGCGTTCGTTGTAGATGTTCTCCTCGGTGATCGACCCTTCGCGGTCGGCGAAGGCGGTCAGCTCGCGCGACGTCACCACGTAGTCGAGGTATTCCACCGCCTTGTCGGGGTCCTTGGTGAGATTGGCCTCGGCGACGATGTAGTACATTTCGGGAATCCGGATCAGGCTCAGGCCCGGGATCGAGTTGCCGGTGTAGGTGGCGTTCGTCTCGCCGTTGGCGTACATTTTGCTGTAATGCTTGATGCACTGTCCCGTGCTGGTGTTGAACCAGAGGGTGTACCGCTTGTCGGTGCCGGCTTCGTCCGTGGCGTACACCTCCTTGTACTCGTCGGAGAGCTCGAGCGTGGCGCCGCTGTAGATGTGTTTGTCGTAGTAGTTCTTGAGGAATTGCGTCGAGTAGAGTCCGAAGAGGGTCTCCTGCATGTTGAGCGTGCCGGTCTCCACGGCATTCCACGCCTCCGCGGTCCGCATCAGGGGGAATTTCCCGCTGTCGATCACCTTTTCGGCATACTTTTCGGCCAGTTCCAGGTTGCCCGCCGTCCAATATACGCGGGCCAGCATCGCCTGTACGGCGTAGAGGTTCAGGTGGGTGATGCGGCAACTGGTGAAGCCGTCGGCGGCGTTGGTGCGCACCGGGGTGACCAGCTCCTCGTCCTCGGCGAGGTACTTTTCGGCTTCGGTGAGGTCGCCGACGATCTCCTCGAACACCTTGTCGAGCGAGCTGTACGGGGTGACTTCGATGCCGTAGCTCTTCACGTAGGGAATGGCCTTGGCCTTGGCCGCGGTGTCGCCCGAGCCGGACGATACGGCGAAGAGGCGCACCATTTCGAAGTGCATGAAGGCGCGCAGGGCGAGCAGCTCGCCCTTGTAGAGCTTGATATGGGGATATACGTCGTCGGCTTTGGGCAGAATGTGCATCAGGGCCTTGTTGATGTGCCCGATCACCTTGTAGCCTGCCACCCAGATGTCTTCGGCGATGGTGACGGCGTCGTCGGTCGTCCACTGGCGCTGCACGGCGTAGGCCATCGGGTCGGTCTGCGGTATGGTGAAGTTGCCGATCATCGTCTCGGGGTATTCGAACGAGAGTTTGCGGCCGTAGAGGTCCTTGTCCGCGCCCATCTCGGCGTAGATGCCGTAGATGGCGTCCTCGCAGCCTTCGGCCGTCGCGTAAAGTTCCTTGTCGGTCACCTCCGATTTGGGATTGACGTCGAGGTAGGCCTCGCAGCCGCCCAGCAGCGGGAGCAGGGCCAACAGATAGAAACGGTATTTTTTCATGCGTGACATAATGCTGTACGGTTTAGAAAGTGGGTCGGAACACCAGGTTGATCGTCCGGCTGTAGGGATAGCTCGTGCCGCGTTCGTATTTGACGGTCGAGAGGCGGAAGATGTCCGAGACGCCCACGCCGATGGCCAGCCGCTTGAAGCCGATGCGCTTGAGGAACTTGGCCTGGAACTCGTAGGTGAGCATCGCGCTCGAGAGCCACAGCTCGTTGAGGCGCTCGACGAAACGCTCCGAACTGTAGGAGGAGTCCTCCGGCCGGATCTCCTTGATGGCCAGGAAGCGCGAGAGGTCGCCCGGGCGCTTCCAGCGGTCGGTGAAGGCGCGTGCGTCCACGTTGTAGCGCGGGTCGATGTCCTCCACCTTGGACCAGAGCGTCTTGTTGTAGGTGTCGCCGCCGAACTTGTAGCTGAACACGAGGTTCAGCGACCAGCCCTTGTAGCGGAGCGTGTTGAGCCACGTTCCTTGCAGCTTGGGCTGCGTGTTGCCCACCACCACCTCGTCGTCCGCATCGTACCGGAAGGTGTATTCGCCGTTCCGGTCGATGAATATTTCCTGACCGGTCGCCGGGTCGATGCCGGCCGAGCGCACGGCGTAGATATCGTACTGCGAACCGCCTTCGCGGAAGCGCAGACGCAGCGGGCTGTCCTCCTCTATCTGGTACGACGTGTTCTTGAGCGTGGTGCTGATGCGGTTGATGCGGTCCTTCACGTGCGAACCGTTGATGACCGTCGTCCAGGCCCAGTTCTTGCTGCGGATCACCTGTGCGGCCACCGAAAACTCGTAGCCGACGTTCTGGTTCTCGCCGAAGTTCACGGTGATGTCCTCCGCACCGGTCGATGCCGGCAGGGGGATCGACATGAGCTGGTCCTTCGTGGTGTTGCGGAAGTAGTCGAAGCCGATGACCAGCCGCTCCTTGAAGAGGGTCATGTCGAGGCCGAA
>ENA-OPSV01001484-OPSV01001484.1-human-gut-metagenome-genome-assembly--contig:-NODE-1484-length-16088-cov-1.973367_pt1 | contig 16088 bp, 14 predicted proteins | sample MGYA00241460_ERZ501912 | MGnify/ENA primary metagenome ERZ501912 (study PRJEB25962, sample SAMEA2042402) | human gut metagenome | biome: human gut; feature: human-associated habitat; material: faeces...
AACCTTATTGATTCCCGGCAAAAGTATGAAAAAGAAAAAGTTTTATTTGCAATTACTCTTTGCTCTGTACAAGTAATAATATAACCGGAAAATGTGAGAAATATGTGGTGAGAATTTGAAAAAAATGTGAAATGGATGGAAATTTAAAATGAACAGGCAGGAAAAGAGAAAATATAGCAGGAACAATAATTCTTAAAAAAATGGGAGAAAGCATTAGACTATGAATATACAGATTTTTGGTACAAAGAAAAACTTTGACAGCAAGAAAGCAGAACGCTATTTCAAAGAACGGGGAATTAAATATCAGTTTATAGATATGAAAGAAAAAGGCTTAAGTAAAGGAGAATTCCAATCTGTCTGCCAGGCAATTGGCGGTTATGATAAACTGATAGATACTGACTGCAAGGATAAAGACCTGCTGGCATTGATCACTTATATCGCAGAGGAAGACAAGGCAGAGAAAATTCTCGAAAACCAGAGCATCATCAAAGTCCCTGTGGTAAGAAACGGAAAACAGGCGACAGTGGGATATCAGCCGGAGATCTGGAAGAGCTGGAAGTGATAGTTATAGCCTTTTACAAGCTTTCAGATTTTACAATATTATATCGAAGAAAATAGCTGTTTGACATATTTATATGTGTTATAATATAAAATTATTATAGAAGTTACTTTATATTATATTGTCGTGCGACAGATATAATGAACTGATTTATAAAAATGGAAATATTGAGGTGATGGAAATGCCATTAACAAAGATTGCAGCAGAGAATTTTACGGTATTTGAAGATATAAAGATTCCTTTTTGCGAAGGATTAAATGTATTAGTTGGTGAAAATGGTGTAGGAAAGACTCATATTATGAAATTAGCCTATGCAGCATGTCAGGCTTCTAAACATGATGTGTCTTTTTCACAGAAAACAACTATGTTATTTCGTCCTGATCAGTCTGGAATTGGACGTCTGGTAAACAGAGGAAAGAGTGGAAGCAATAAAGCCATGGTTTCTGTGGAATCTGATACTGCCAAAATAGGAATGACATTTTCAACCAAGACACGAAAATGGGATGCAGAGATTAATTCAGAAGAGAAGTGGGAAAAGCAGATGTCTGATCTCACAAGCGTATTTATTCCGGCAAAAGAGATTTTATCAAATGCCTGGAATCTGGATGCTGCAGTAAAAATGGGAAATGTGGAATTTGATGATACGTATCTGGATATTATTGCGGCTGCCAAAATTGATATTTCCAGAGGAGTGGATTCAACTGTAAGGAAAAAATATCTGGATATTTTACAGAAAATCAGTAATGGGAAAGTAACATTGCATGAGGATCGTTTTTATTTAAAACCTGGTACACAGGCAAAGTTAGAATTTAATTTGGTAGCAGAAGGATTACGTAAAATTGCTCTTTTATGGCAGTTGATAAAAAACGGGACACTGGAGAAGGGATCCGTTTTGTTTTGGGACGAGCCAGAAGCAAATATCAATCCGAAATATATTCCGGTGCTGGCTGAATTATTGATCATGCTGGAGACAGAAGGTGTACAGATTTTTGTTTCTACACATGACTATTTTTTATCTAAATATATTGAAGTAAAGCGGAGACAGGACAGCAAAGTACAGTACATTTCCTTATATAAAAATGAAAACAGCAAAGTATTATGTGAGATAGCGCCGGAATTTGAATTGTTGGAACATAATGCAATTATGGATACATTCCGTCAGTTGTATCGAGAAGAAATCGGGGTGGCATTAAAGTGAGCGTTATACCAGAATCAGGAAAAACGCAGAAGATATTACGTGGCTAGCCGGGCCATTGGCAGAATTAAGAGCCAGATTGCTTAAGGTCAGAAAAATATGGGGCGTTGAGGTGGTTGTTTTAAATGAAGAACTTGCTGGAGAATATAATCTAACGTGTTAGAGTGTTTTTCTGGTTGCATGAAATAAGAACTATATGCTAGGAGATGATAAAATGGCAAAGATCAGAATCATAAAGAAAAATAATGACTGTAGCATGGAATACGAAGTAGGCGATATTTGTGAGGTCACAGGTACCTGGTATGGTGGTGTCCACATCAATGGTCGCTCCGGAATTCCGGTTTCCCTTGATAAAGAAGAATATATGGAACTCAACACAGAACCAGAACTGGAAGAATCTGACAGTGCGGAAAATGAAAACATTTCGGAAACACCGGAACACGATATCCATGCAGGCGACATTGTGCAGCATTTCAAAAGAGAATGGGTATCTCCGGATACTTCCGAATATCTCTATAAAGTCCTTGCAGTAGCCCATCACACAGAAAACGGTGAAAAACTGATGATCTACCAGGCGCTCTACGCACCTTTCAAAATCTGCGCCAGACCCTATAATATGTTCATGAGTGAAGTAGACAGAGACAAATATCCGGATATTAAACAGAAGTACAGATTTGAAAAATATACTGCAAAATAGAGATGATTGATATTTTATGGAATTGCTATAGTAAAACTGGCACTTCTGCCTGTACAAAAATATTTTGTTGCTGTATAGTAATAACAAATAATAACAGCACACGTTTCCAGAGATTTTATGGGATTATCTGAAAAAATGTGCAGAAAGAACGAAGGGAAGGAAATATGCAGAAAGTATTAGTAGTCGTAGACATGCAGAATGACTTCATCGACGGAGCTCTTGGAACAAAAGAGGCAGTTGCCATTGTACCTGGTGTAAAAGAGAAAATCGAAAATTTTGATGGAGTTATTCTTTTTACCAGAGATACCCATGAAACTTACTATCTCGACACCCAGGAAGGAAAGAAGCTTCCTGTACCGCACTGTATCCGTGACACTGAAGGATGGCAGATCAGAAGCGAATTAGATGCACTCAGAAAAACAGAACCCATTGACAAAGAAACCTTTGGTTCCACAGATCTTGCAGGAGAACTGGTGGCAATGAATGAGGATAATGAAATCGAAAGTATCACATTCGTAGGTTTATGCACAGACATCTGTGTTATTTCCAATGCACTTCTGGTTAAAGCATCTCTCCCGGAAGTTCCGATCATCGTAGACGCTAAATGCTGCGCAGGCGTAACACCGGAAAGCCATGAGAATGCACTGAAAGCAATGGAAGCATGTCAGATCCAGATTGACAGATAAACTGCAGAGCAGTTATTCAGTTATAAACAAGCAGTAAAGCAGGTGATTTTATCCACCTGACAATTCAGATATGAGGAGTGACAAATGGAGACAATTACACGAGACGAGGCATTTACATTATTAAAAAAATACAACAAGGATCCCTTCCACATTCAGCATGCCCTGACTGTAGAAGCAGTAATGAAATGGTATGCCAATGAACTTGGCTATGGCGAAGATGCAGAATACTGGGGAATTGTAGGACTCCTCCACGACATCGACTTTGAACTATATCCGGAAGAACACTGTCTGAAAGCTCCGGAAATGCTCCGCGAAGCAGGCGTAGGCGAAGACGTGATCCATTCAGTTGTATCCCACGGCTACGGCATCACAGTGGGATGTGGCGCAACCATTGATGTAGCACCGGAACACGAAATGGAAAAAGTACTCTTTGCGGCGGACGAACTTACAGGACTTATCTGGGCAGCAGCACTTATGAGACCATCCAAAAGCACAAAAGACATGGAACTCAAATCCCTCAAGAAGAAATACAAAAGCAAGGGCTTCGCAGCAGGATGCTCCAGAGAAGTCATCGAGCGAGGAGCCGAACAACTTGGCTGGGAACTGCAGAAGCTGCTCACTATGACACTGCAGGCAATGGCAGACTGCGAGGTTGAGATTAAGGCGGAGATGGATGCGGAAGAGTAATGGAATGTCTGATTTATTGACTTATTACCAGAAATGAATGATGGAATCAGAGAACCAGACTGTATATAGGGGAAGAAACCTATGTGCAGTCTGGTTCTCTTTTTTATATGGAAGTTGATGAAAGAGAAAAGATATCAAAAAAGAAATATGCAACAGTTTTTGCGTATTATAGATAAGTGAATATAATAAAAAATGTCTGACGAAAATTGTTGCTGTTTATGTCAAAAAAATGTATAATATGTCACAAAGAAGTTAGATTTATCAGAAAAATTAAGGCATAAGAAACAAAACAGGTATTTTGCAGATAAAACAGGAGTGAAATCAGTGCTGGATGGCATTTGGTGAGTGAACATATGGCAGATATAGATAAAACATTAAAATATTACAACGAAAATGCGCAGTCTTTTGCTTCTGGGACTGTTTCGGTAAAGTTTACAGAAGTGCAAGATAAATTTCTGGAGAAACTTAACCCAGATGCGTATATTCTTGACTTTGGCTGCGGTGCAGGTAGAGATGCAAAGTACTTTCTGAGTCGTGGATATCAGGTAGATGCAGTTGATGGTTCAGAACAATTGTGTCGGATTGCAAGTGAATATACGGGAATCAAAGTCAGGCAGATGTTGTTTCAGGAATTGGATGAAAAAGAAAAATATGATGGCATATGGGCTTGTGCATCTATTCTCCATTTACCCAAAAAACAACTGCGTGAAGTTTTGAAAAATATGTATGCAGCATTGAAATCGGAAGGATGGATTTATACCTCTTTCAAATACGGAGAATTTGAAGGTGAACGAAACGGAAGATATTTTACCGATTTTACGACAGATACATTTAAAAATTTCATACATTACATGCATGGCCTTAAAATAGAAGAATATTGGATTACAGGAGATGTCCGACCGGGAAGAGGTGAGGAAAAATGGCTGAATTTACTTCTGCAGAAAAAGTAAACATCGGGTATGAAAACGAATATTCCACAGATGCAATGACCGGCGGACCGGATAAAAGAAGACAGTTATATTATCAGCTGATCCAGAGTATGAAAAAAGCGGAAAGCGTTGATATCATTGTTTCTTTTCTTATGGAATCCGGAGTGAGAATGCTGCTGAAAGAACTGGAACATACTTTGAAACGTGGAGCCAAAATCCGAATCCTGACAGGAAACTACCTTGGAATTACACAGCCATCAGCACTATATCTGATCAAAAGAAAACTTGGTGACAGAGTTGATCTTAGATTTTATTGTGAAAAAGGACGTTCTTTTCATCCAAAGTCTTACATTTTCCATTATACAGATTATAGTGAACTTTACATCGGCTCTTCCAATATTTCCAGAAGTGCGCTGACCTCAGGAATAGAATGGAATTATCGGTTTAGCAGTCAGAAAGACCCGGAAAACTATAAAGAGTTCTTTCGTACATTTGAAGATTTATTTGCGAATCATTCCATTATCATTGATGACAAAGAATTAAAACGTTACTCCCAGAACTGGCATCGTCCGGCGGTGGCAAAAGACCTTGACAGATATGACTTTACAGAGCCGGAAACAAATGATACGAAAATAAAACCTTTATATGAACCAAGAGGAGCGCAGATCGAGGCATTGTGTGCTTTGGAGGACACAAGAGCAGAAGGAGCACAGAAAGCACTCATTCAGGCTGCAACGGGCATCGGGAAAACATTTTTGGCTGCTTTTGATTCAAAAAAATATGAGAAAGTGTTGTTTGTTGCACATAGGGAAGAGATTCTGAAACAGGCAGCAGTTTCTTTTCAGAATGTAAGGAATTCCAAAGACTATGGATTTTTTATGGGAGCTGAGAAGTGCACAGATAAACCGCTTATATTTGCCTCGGTAGCAAGCCTTGGGAAACCGGAATATTTAAATGAAAAATATTTTGCACCGGATTATTTTGAGTATGTGGTAATTGATGAATTTCATCATGCAGTCAACAACCAGTACAGGAAAATTGTAGATTACTTTCACCCACAGTTTTTACTTGGACTGACAGCAACACCGGAACGAATGGACGGCAAAAATATTTATGAAATCTGCGATTATAACGTGCCATATGAGATTTCACTAAAAGATGGTATTAACAAGGGAATGTTAGTTCCATTTCATTATTATGGGATTTACGATGATACGGATTATACGAAACTGCATGTGGTAAAAGGAAAATATGTGGAAAAGGAACTGAATGAAACCTATATTGGAAATGCCCGCCGATATGATCTGATTTATAAATATTACTGCAAATATGGTTCCAGACGTGCGCTGGGCTTCTGCTGTTCCAGAGAACATGCAGAAGAAATGGCGAAAGAATTTTGCAGAAGAGGGATTCCGGCGGCAGCAGTTTACAGCAACGCAGACGGTGCATTTTCCATGGACAGATCGGAAGCAATTGAGAAACTGGAAAGCGGAGAAATCAGAGTGATTTTTTCTGTGGATATGTTCAATGAAGGCGTGGATATTCCATCTGTTGATATGGTAATGTTCCTGCGTCCGACAGAATCTCCGGTTGTATTTTTGCAGCAGTTAGGGAGAGGACTGAGAAAAAGTAAGAGGAAAGAGTACCTGAATGTCCTGGATTTTATCGGAAATTATGAAAAGGCAGGAAGAGTCAGATACTTACTGACAGGAAAAAACAAGACAGAAAAACAGACATATTCCCCGGCAGACAAAACAGATTATCCGGATGATTGCTTCGTTGATTTTGATATGAGACTGATTGATCTGTTTGCAGAAATGGACAGGAAATACCTGACAATCAAAGAGCAGATCAGAAACGAATATTTCAGAGTGAAAGAATTGCTGGGAAAACAACCGTCACGCATGGATTTATTTACATATATGGATGATGAAGTTTATCAGTTGGCGGTTACACATTCAAATGAAAATCCGTTTAAAAGATATTTAGAATATCTGAAAGAACTGAATGAACTCACAGATGAGCAGGAAAGTTTCTGTCAGGGATTTGGAAAAGATTTTATAAATCTGCTGGAAAACACCAGTATGAGCAAGGTTTACAAAATGCCAGTGTTGATGGCTTTTTATAATCATGGCAATGTCAGGATGGAAGTGACAGAAACAGAACTTCTGGAGAGTTGGAAGGAATTCTTCTCTTTAGGAACAAACTGGAAAGATTTAGATAAAGGGATTACATATGAGGAATACTGTAAAATCTCAGATAAAGAGCATATAAAGAAGATTATTCAAATGCCAGTGAAATTTCTGTTGAAGTCTGGGGGAGGATTCTTTGTGAAAAAAGAAGGCGTTGTTTTGGCACTTCGAGATGAGATGGGAGAAATGGTGAAGAATCCTGTATTGGCAGAGCAGATGAAAGATGTCATTGAGTACAGGGCAATGGATTACTATAGAAGACGCTATAAAGAACAAATAAAGACATATTTACAGTAATGAGGAACTGCGTATGGAATCAGAAAATTATGTCTACAAGAAAGAAGTAGATTGGTCAACATTAATGGAAGGATTTACATTACCGTTGGATAATCAGGTTATTTTCCTTTGAAATATGGAACATTTTTTGCAGCGAGGAGAATCTAAAATTATTCATTTTTTTATGAATAGAAAAACGTATGATGCAAAGATTGTTAATGTAAATAATTCTGTAGAAAAAAGAAAGAAGGACGCATATCAAATCCGGTATACAAGAAATGGAGATCTGTCTCAGGCACTTCAACAATATTTTTTTAAAACCATGAATTACATAAGAGCTATTCGCGAAAGCAGAGATCTAAAAGACAGAAGCTACATAAAAATGCCAGAAGGATTGAAAGAATATCTTGCCATTTATACTACGGAATATGAAGATACCTTTCTTCTGGAACCAATTGCTCAGGATGATTTTCAGGTTATGAAAAAAGCAATTCAAGGAATGAAAGAACGTTCTGTAGAGAATGAAATAGAATATGAAATTGAAGACAAAAACAGTGGAATAGAAAAGAGACTACAGATTGTTAAGATTCGTAAATTGAACAGAAAAATAGGAGAAAATCTGAAATTACTATATGGATACCGATACCAGATATGTGGACGGGTAATTGGGGAAAAATATGGTTCACGTATAGCGGAGGCACATCATATTGATTATTTTGTTAATAGCCTGAATAATGATGCGAATAATCAAATGATTGTCTGCCCGAATCATCATAGCGTTATACATGATGCAAATCCTGTTTTTGATTGGAAAAGTATGATATATAAGTTTAATAATGGATGTGAGGAAAAAATTAGAATTAATAAGCATTTGATGCGGAAAAATGGATAGATATATTTGTTTAACGAATTATTTTATGGAGGACTTGTTGGATGAGAATAGAAAAATTACATATTAAAGGATTTAGAAACTTCAGAGATGAGGAATTTCTTTTTCAACCTCAAACGCTTATTATTGGGGCAAACGATGTTGGAAAGACTAATTTGTTATATGCTCTTAGATTATTATTTGACAAATCACTGAATGAACATGACTTAGAATTAACAGATAGTGATTATAATGTTTATTCTGGAACAGAATATATTGAAATTACAGTAACTATTTCTGAAATTACTGAAGAATGTTTGGTGAGTATATTTGCTGGAAATATAAAAGATGAAAAAATGATTATTCGATATACAAATAGTAAAAATAGTCAATATAGTATATGGACAGGATACGATGAATCAGTTCTTGAAGAACAAGCCACACGATATTATATAAAACGTTTGAATATGCAATATGTTGATGCCAATAGAGAACTGTTTGGATTTTTAAAACGAGAACGAGTTCAATTGTTGAATATAGCTAAAGAGCACTTGGATAAAGAAAAAAAAGATGCAGATGAAACTTTAACGGATGAAATTCAAAGTAGATTACATGATATAAATAGTAAGGTTAATTCATTGAACTATGTATCATCAGCATTGGAAAGTGTTAATACAGAATTAGCACGTTTGTCTATTCATAATGAGGATCAAAATGTAAAATTCATTGCTGGAGAAAGCGATGCAGGAAAATTGTTGGATACTTTAATATTGGCGTATTCGTCTGACGAAGGTCCGTTAACAATTGGTGGAGATGGGCGAAATAACCAGATATTTCTTGCTACATGGATTGCAAAACAAAATATACAGAAAAATATAGACCATGTTACATTCTTTGCTATTGAAGAGCCGGAGGCACATTTACATCCACATCAACAAAGAAAACTATCAGAATATATTCAGCGGAATTTTAAAGATCAAGTATTAATTACATCACATTCTCCGCAAATTGCATCTCAGTTTAAGGCTGACAGTATTATTCGTTTATATTCTGCTGAAAAATATACACATGTTGCATGTGGTGGATGTAGTCAAATGATAAAATCAGAATTTGAAAATTTTGGTTATCGATTAAATATAATTTCAGCAGAAACTTTTTTTTCAGATGGAGTTTTTCTTGTAGAGGGTGTGTCAGAAGTTTTATTTTATACTGCTCTTTCGCGGGAAATAGGAGTTGATATTGACCGTTTGAACATTTCAATATTAGCGGTTGAGGGAGTTGGATTTAAGCCATATGTAGCTATATGTGAGGCACTAAAAATACCATGGGTTTTAAGAACTGATAATGATATTTTTTCAAAACCAACTAAAAATCCTGAAAGTGATTATTATGCAGGAATTTCTCGAATTGCGGGAATCCTTTCTCAGACACAAAATGAGAACGAGGAAATAAATTTGTATTGGAAACAACATGAAGCTGAAAATGAATGGATTCATGGAAAAAATCCAACCAAAGAGGCAAATGATTTAAATAATAATTTTAGAATACGGGCAACAAATTATGGATTATATTTATCAGAAGTTGATTTGGAGACTGACTTGGCAAAAAGTAGTTTATATGATGATCTTAAAAAACATTATAATAAACGCAAGTGTAGTACTTTGGTAAAAGCGATGCAAAAACATAAAGCACAAAACATGATGAGGTTTTTAATTAAAGAACATAATAAATTAAAAAAACTCCAGGGAACAAAGATTTGTGAACCGTTATTATCGCTTAAAAAGACTGTTGAAGAAAGGAGTCATCCTACTCATGATTAAAGAGCCAACAGAAGAACAAGCTAAAATATTAAGTCATGAAGGTAATATTGTTGTAACTGCAAGACCAGGATCGGGAAAGACATATACTGTTGTTGAAAAAATAAGAATAGTTTTAGAAAAATTGCCAGATTATAAAGGCATAGTAGCTATTTCATTTACTAATAAAGCAAGCGAGGAGCTAAAAAATCGTTGTAAACAAAGTGGCATGCAAAATAAACAATCTTTTTTTGGGACAATCGATAAATTTTATATTTCACAAATAATTATTCCTTTTGCGAGTCATTTGACACATATATTGCCAGAATATGAAGTTATAAATTCATCAAAGAGTGATCCAATATATTCTTCATTATCCGAAATCAACTGGTCAGCTATTGAGCCTGAGCAAGAAGAATTAATAGTGGAATCATTAAAAAATGGAAAGATTTTTTTAGATATATCAGGAGAAATTGCGTTGTATATTATGAAAAAGGTACCGGGAGTGCTTAAATATATGAAAGCGCGGTATAAGGCAGTGTTTGTTGATGAATATCAAGATTGTGGAAAAATACAACATGATATTTTTATTATGTTGTGTGAAAATGGATTAATAGGAGTTGCAGTTGGGGATATTAACCAAGCTATATATGGTTTTAGCAAGCGTTTTCCTAAATATTTACTCTCACTTATTGGAAGAAAAGATTTTAAACATTATGAACTGAGTATAAATCATAGATGTCATCCTAGCATCGTAGAATACTCACTGTGTCTATTTGATGTATCGAAAACAATACCTAAAGAAAAAAGAGTATTTCGCGTATCTGTTCAAGGTGCAGAAAAAGAAATTGCAGAAAAAATTGATCAAAAATTAGAATCAATCAAAGAAAAATTTCAGGTTGTAAATAACAATCAAATTGCCATTTTATGTCGCACAAATGACAAGGTTCAACTTTTAGATAAAATTTTAAAAACAAAGCATAAAGTTTTTTCTGATGCTCCATTGGACAAAGACAATTCTAACTGGGGAAGAGTATTTAGTGAATTATTAAATGCACGTTTTGATACAAATATTTTTGCAGTAGATTATGCTGAAAAATTATTTTCTGCGGAAATGGAACCAGAGAAATACAGAAAAACTTTAAATTTATGTCATAAAATTTTCAATTGTACATTGGAAAATTTGATGGACGTAATAAATAATTTTATTGAGATGGCAGAACTATTATATCCCAAAGGATATAATAGTGGAACAGTAGAGTTATTAAAATATACATTGTCTGATCCAATTATTCTAAATGGATATATTCCGGCTGCTAAGAATGAAGTGAATATAATGACGTTACATAAATCAAAAGGACTTGAATTTAATATCGTATTCCATATGGATATGTATAAATATATTATATCCGATGAAAGAGGCACAAATAGTGAGATTGAACAGTTAATGAATCTGCATTATGTAGGAATTACTCGTGCAAAAGATGCTTGCTTTATAATGAATGGAACACAGCGTTATAGAAGTAGACAACAAGATTTATATCCGGCATATCCATCATCATTTTTGATGAAAGAGGGATTACAAAAACGACGAGAGGAATTAATCTGGTAATTTTAATTGATATAGCTAAAAATAGAAGATAGGATAGAATTGCTAACGTTTTATGGGAAATTATATATTTATTAAAAAGAATACAGAGTTATTTTTCTTAAATTTAAACTATTTTAACCTACAGAGAATTTGTTTATAATCCTTGATGAAAAGTTATAATAAAATTTCTGGAGAATAAAGAATAGAGATTGTGAAGGATAGAAACATTATTTTTTAGAGCTTATTATAGGAGTGAAAAGATGAAAAATGTTCTTATTACACCAGAAGGTATACAAAAAAATTTAAAAAATATAAAGCCATTGGATGCTATTTGTGAGTATATTTGGAATGGATTTGATGCATTTGCAACCCAAGTAGAAATTGAGTTAAATCAAAATGAAATGGGACTTATTAATATGATTACAATAAGTGATAATGGGTGTGGAATTAATTATGATGAACTGAAGTACAAGTTTCAACCATTTAATGACTCTAAGAAAGCAAATCTATCTCAAAAAACAAATCATACGTTACCTCATGGAAGAAAGGGAATAGGTCGTTTAACTTTTTTTGCATTTTCCCAAACAGCAAGGTGGGATACTGTTTATGAAAATGAGGGAAATACATATGAGTATTACATTTCTATGAATAAGGATTCCTTGAATCAATATGACGATAATGATGAAAAAATTCCACGCAAAGTACAAAAATTAACGGGAACAAAAGTATGTTTTACACAATTAGAATTTATGGAAAAGGAGGATATTATTAATAAAATTAAAGAGGAGTTTTTTTGGTTTTTGGAACTGAATAAAGAAAATAACTATAGAATTATAGTTGATAAAGAGTGTATAGATTATTCAGATTTTGTCGAGTATACTGAAAATATAGACGTGTCTAAATACAAATGTAGAGAGAGGTATGATGTTCGTTTCGTCCAGTGGAATCAAAAATTGGGAAATGAATATTCACGAATATATTATATCGGATCAGATAATAAAGAAAGATATAAAGAAACTACAAAATTGAATAAAAGGGCAGATCATTTTTTTCATAGAATATATATAAAAAGTAGTTATTTTAACAACTTCCATTTTATAAATGAAGAGATAGAGGGGCAGGAGGGACTATTTTCTAACAAATGTGATGATGAATATAGAAATCTTATAAATGGAGTTAATGATTTCCTTATTAAATACAGAAGTAAGTATTTAAAAATGGCTTCTGATGCATATATTTCAAAGCTTATAGATGATAAAATCTACCCGGAATTCGATACAACAAATTTTGTACAAGTATATCAAAAGAAGGAATTGGATAGTCTTGTGGGGGCTTTATATGCAGCGCAACCTAAAATCTTTACAGGTCTTAGTAATGATAATAAAAAAATCACATTGCAATTATTAAAGCTTATCATGGATAATGGAAACAAACCAGAATTATTCAAAATATTACAAGGAGTTATTGAATTAGATGAAGATGAACAGAAGGAATTATCTGGTATTCTTGAGTATAGTTCATTAAGTAATATAACGAGAACAATAAAATTATTATGTGATAGGCAGAAGGTTATTCAAACATTAAAAGAAATTGTATTTAATAAAGAGTTTAATTCATATGAAGTAAAACATGTACAAGAATTAGTTGAAAAACATTATTGGATATTTGGAGAACAATATAATTTAATTACGTCAGCTGAACCTGATTTTGAATTAGCATTAAAAGGAATGATAAAAGCAGAAATGGGAATAGAAGAAGAGGTGCATATAGAGCATCCTGATAAGAATAAAGAAATGGATTTATATATGATACGTCAGGATCGTCAAGGCAGAGTAACAGAAAATGTAGTTGTTGAACTAAAGAGACCTAAAATAAAATTGGGAGAAAAAGAATTGTCGCAAGTAAAAAAATATATGCGAGTAATAAAGAATACTCCGAGATTTAATGCTGGTAATGTTAAATGGACATTTTATTTGGTGGGAAATGAATTTGATAAAAGTCTTTATATTCCTGGAGAATTAGAAAGCCATAAATTTTTAGGCGAGCAACATTTAGTTCATTGCCAGGATAATGGATTAACAAAAATTTATGTACTAAAATGGAGTGAGATTTTTGATGATTATTCTAAGCGACATGACTTTTTAATGGAACACTTAAAATTGGAAGAAAAACTATGGTTAGAAACTCATGAATCTGCAGATGATGCGGTAACAGCTGTTGAAAATAATAGTGCAACATTACCAGAAGCAATTATCCCTAAAAATCAAAAAGTTGTTTGATATCAATGTAGTAAAAACAAGTAATTCAACATAAATGGCTATTGGATAAGATGAAATCGTATAGAGATATGTAATGTTCCTAAAAAGGACAAAATGTTCTTTCTGGTATATGGATAAATAATTTAACCTGTTGTGCTATTTCAAATAAAACGTTTAAAAACTTGTAAAAACCGCAAAGAATCCCTGTTTTTTTGATAAACAAATTTTGTAACTATTCAGTACCTTCATAGTTACACGCAAAAATCCATTCCAGATCAGCTTCGCTGATGGGATTTTTGCCTTCCAGCCTATGTTTTCTTACGGTCAGCGCAGCAAGTGCGCAGACCTACTGAACAGTTACCAAATTTTTTAGAATATCAGTTCTTTGATTTTTCCAAGTTCGCAGGTTTCACCGAAAATACTGTTTAATGCAATGCAGAGGTTGTATGCCAATACTTTATTAACCAAACGGGTGCATAAGCCCTGAAAGCTTTTGGCAAGTACTCTTTCTGCATTTAACTGACCGCTTAACTGTGAAAAGACAGTTTCTACCCGTCTTCTCAATTTGAAGATCAGCTGACGCACCGATTTTGGCCAGTTTTCTTTACTGTTGGAACGCTTGAGTGCAAAAAGACAGATCGTTTGTTCCTGCATTTCCTGCATGAGTTTTTCGCCAACATATCCTTTATCTGCTAAAATTGTAATATTTGAACAATTATCCACCAGATCCCGTAATCCTTCACGGTCATCTGTGGATGCCGGCGTAATCTCAAATGCAGTAATGTAACCTTCTAATGTGACCAGGGCATGCACTTTATAGCCGAAGTAAGTTTCCTTTTTAGAAGGGCACTTTCCGTAATCAGCACCCTGGCTGCGAAATGTTTTGCAGTATCGTGCACGTCCAAATTTGCAGACTGCAAGCGGAAAACTATCAATAATGCAATAAGAACTGACCGGAACCGGAAAAACAGAGAGCATCTTTTGTCTTAATAATTCGGTTGTCTGCATCAGAGCACGCCTCGTTCTGTTAAAACGACTTCTGCTGCAAAGCTTCGGAAAAAGATGTCTGTAATTCTTTTTCACGAAAGAAAACCAGGCATTTTCAGAATCAACGCCAAGCAACTCACCACAAAGACTAATGGTAATGATTTCCGAATCAGATAGTTTTGCATCTAAAACATGCCGTCGCTTGGCAACCTCAGGAAGTGCAAACTGATGATACAATTCGTCAATAATAACGTAAGTGGTTAAAATAAAGTCTTCAAAAGTTGCAATAACAGTGGTATTATTATTTTGGAACTTCAACATAATGATGCCTCCTTTCGTTGTATTGCCTACAAATAGGATAGCACATTTTGTTGAAGTTTCTTTATATTATTTTATCTAGCACAACAGGTTAACTTATCAATTAGAGTGTCGTATATTTTTTTGTATTCATCAAAGGAAGATAGCCCGAATGCAGCGACAATGTTATTTTGATATTTGTCAATTTCGCCTTGGGAGATACAGGGGTTTCGCTTTTAGCTTTTGAGGTTTATGCATCTTATATAAAATCTGTTGCCAGGTCGTTCTACTCACAATTGTTACTCCTTTGGATCCCAATGCGCACAAAGTTCCCCTCTGCTTCGTCTCTGTCTTTTTTCTTATATTGTTTTTGATCTCTTTTATACATATCTTATCCACCTTTTTGATACAGAATCTGTTTTACTTTCTCTGTCAGCAGATCATCTCTGAAGATTCGGCTTACACTCTTTCGGGTAATTCCACTTCTTTCAAACCTCTGAATCCGACGATACAAGTACAGTTCCCTCATGTTGAATCCTATGATCATCAAATTAAATATGGTTTCTACTGCCGCATGACAATAACAATGCTTTGCATGGTAGTACGTCTTCAACTGATGGAATCCATTTTCCTCGATATCCCACCGGCGATTCATCATCTCCCATAAAACCGGCGGAGCTGTCTCTTCCAGTGTTGTTACCAGCCATATCCATCGTTCTGCTTCCTTCCCGTTTTCCTGCCAGCTTTCATGGTATCTCACTACCCGAAGTCTGTATGGACAGTTTTCCATCTCAAACTTTGATAGATCCCATACCCCGATCGTCTTTTTCCCATGTTGGAATGATTTCTTTTTCCCTTTTCCCTGGTTAAAAAGCCCCTCTGCATCCTGAAAGATTAACCGTTTTTCATCTTTTAAACGGATAACTGCATCCAGTCCATTTTCCTTTACAGTATTGATGAATGGTGCATTCAGGTACAATGCGTCTGCCACGATCACATCTGCAAAGTGGACATGTCTTTGCCTCAGCCGTTTGATCAGGCGCTTTCCCCCTGTCAGTTCCCCTTCATCT
>ENA-OPSV01001485-OPSV01001485.1-human-gut-metagenome-genome-assembly--contig:-NODE-1485-length-16087-cov-104.188436_pt1 | contig 16087 bp, 22 predicted proteins | sample MGYA00241460_ERZ501912 | MGnify/ENA primary metagenome ERZ501912 (study PRJEB25962, sample SAMEA2042402) | human gut metagenome | biome: human gut; feature: human-associated habitat; material...
CGATCTATATCTACAACAAAAGTTACAACAATATTCCCCCTTTTAGCTTTCATAATAGTGCATCATGCACAGTCACATTCTTATAAAATCTCCTTCAAATCTTTGTGCAATTTGTTACAAAAATTGCCATTAATTTGTGTACTTTTAACCTTGCTAAAAAGCATTGTATTTGGTATAATAAAGACAGTTAAAGAAGTATTAATTAAATACAAGGAGGAATAAAAATGAAATTAAAATTTTATAATGAATTTGTAAAGCAGTATAAGAATTTTGCTGAGATTTTAAAAGATGCTAATACACTTAATTATAATGGTATTAATCAAATGAAAAGTAATTGTAAGAATATGTTATGTGGTATGATTAGTTTAGCAATTTCACTAAAAATTATATCATACGCTGAATATAATAAACTTTATAATATTATAGATTTAATTAGTTGTTATGAAAAAGCTATGAATGAAATTGAACTGTTAGTTGAGAATTTATATGATGAATAAAGCAAGTGTGAGCGGCACGATGAGAGGTTCAACCCCTTCTACTTGCATTGAAACTATAAATCATGATTAAGGAGGAATTAATAGTGAAAAGAACTTTAAAAGGCACTTATAATAACAAAAAGCCTATAGGTTGTTACCCAATAAGTAATTCAGCTGAATTATTATTCTATGAGCCAGATTTTGAGGATGCTATAAATGGTTGTGATTATGTAGTAGGCTTTATAAATGGAAGTATTGACAATCCAGGAAATAAGTTTTCAAGGCATAAGGTTTGCCATACTTTAAGCGGTAGACCGTATATCAATAAGTTATCTCAGAAAATTTATTTATCTGACGTTATCAGATTATAATTATTAAAAGGAGAAAAAATTATGACAAAGTATACATTAGTAAAGGATAAATTATATCGGATGCTTGATTATTACACTTGCAAAGTTAAAAATTGCAAAGATTTTTATGAATGTTTTTCAAATATTGGCTGGTTTATAGTAGAAACAACTGAAGTTATCAGTAAGTCGGATTTAGTCTATTTAGACAAAAATAGATTATTAAAATGGATAAATTCAGAAATTATTGTATTATACATAGCTTACACAATGAACTATAAAAACTAACTTAATAAGTATAAAAGGGAGCTATAAAATGAGAATATACATTAAAAACATTGAAAACTTTGTTCAACGAAAAATAAAATCATACGTAAAATGCTACTGTACAGGAAAAGGGGATTTAATGTGTGAAATTTATTTCACAGATACTCCATCAAAAATAAAGATAGGCAAAATTCACGAATATTTCAATTATGGGTATTATAGTGAACAAATAGGCGAATTAATAGTAAAAATGTATAAAAATCAAGTATATAACAAATATTTTCACTAATTCGAAAAAAGAACATACGTTCTAATAAAAAATATTTTAAAATAATTTTATTTGTTCATAATTTATTAATATTTATCTGTTACAATATACTTGTAGTTAAGAAAGACAGATACAAAAAAGCCATAATAATTCCGAAAGGTAGTCATGACAAAAGGTATAAATCCGGGTTGTAGAGGTTCGAATCCTCACATGACTATTCAAACACATAAAAGGAGGTAAAATATGAATAATTTTTTAGAAATTTTAAAATCTCAATTTATTGAAGATAAAAACGTTTCATTAATTGCATCGTGTGATACATTAGAAGAATTTTTAAATTCCGATTTAGAAATAATCATGTGTGTTTATAAAGAATCGGGAAAATCCGATATAATTTCAATCGAATTTACAGGCATTTAGCTTAAAAGGTAAAGCGCTTGACTTTGACTCAAGTAAATGAGGGTTCGAATCCCTCAATGCTTGCTACTAGCTATCAAAGCTAGAATAAAATAAAAAGGAGAATGAAACAATGAGAAAAGAAAAACTTGTAACACGCACAGTCATTTCTACAAAAGCAACTGTACTTTTGTACAATACTAAAACCAAAGAAACGCATGAAGAGGATTTTACACTTTCTGGTAGCATTAAAAAGGATGTTACGATTGAAAACAAAGTGAAAAAAGAGCTTGAAGCATTAGGACGTTTTTATGAAAAAGTGGTATCCGTTTTATCGTTTGTCGATATTGACGCACTGTATGCAATTACTGAATCAGATTTTATTGCATACGCTACAAGATATGATTCGAGAGAAGCACTTGCTAGAGCTTTAAAAGAAGAGGACTAAAATTAAAGGAGAATAAAGAATATGACAAATTATAGCGTTAAAGTAGTAGAATCTTCTAAGGAACTTACAAAGAAAGAAACAGTGATGTTTAAAGATTTATCCGATGCAATTAATTTATCAGACTTTATTGATGAATCTAACGATGCGGTCATCATTGATGTAGATTCTTTTGCACATCTTTTAATTCATAACGAAAGAGCAAAAGACGGACAGAACAAAGACTATGATAATTATGTTATCGTTGATAAAAAAGGCACACGCTATTACACAGGTTCAAATTCTTTCTGGACTTCCTTTATTGATATTTGGGATGAAATGTGTGATTGCAATGAAGAGTGGAGTCTTAAAGTTTATAAGAAACAGTCTAAAGGAAAGAAAGACTTTATTACTTGTAGTGTAATGTAACTATTAACTTATGATTTGTTTTAGGATAATATATTGTGATTTGTTTTAGGTGAAAAGAGTCCCGGGTTTTTTCCCGGGATTTCTATTAAAAGGAGTTATAATATGGTAAAGAAAAAACGTTCTGAATATACAAAACAGCGTGAAAGAATTAAAAAAGTTTATAAAAGAATTGAAGAAAAAGGGTATAAGCCTATAGATTCTTTTAATCTTAAAACTACAAAAGAACTGTTAGCAGAAGGGACAGACCCAGAATCTTATGCTAGACTACTGTCAAGAATGAAAACAAAGGATATAAAGAAAGGTCTTAAAGTTTTAGACCCAGAAACAGGGATAATTTTTGATTATTCTGATTTAAAAGAGTATGAAAAAGAAAAAGCAAGTGAAGATAACATTGCAAGTTTTTATGATTGGCTTCGTAATGTATTAGATAACGCAATTTTACCAGATGGACTACCAATGCTTACTGGTAAAACTTGGGTTGACGGTGGAGTGATACAAACAGAATATGACAGATTCAGAAATACAATGTATTCTCAAATAGATAAAGATGAAAAAGAAGATGCAATAACACTAGAAATAAAAGAAGAAATAACTTCAACTGTAAACAGTTTGTTAGAAGTCCCATATTATGAAATGTTTCATGAATCTATCATTACACTGGCAAATTTAATACTTAATAGACCCTTAACAGTTGAAGAATCAACTTTTATATCTGATTGGAGTGATTATAAAAATGGGGGTGCGAGTATATAGGTCGTTTGTAGGAGATTTTGAAACAACTGTTTATGAAAATCAAACGTCAACCGAAGTTTGGGCAAGTGCTGTAGTAGAACTTGGAACAGAAGAAGTATTTATTCATCACAGCATACAGGAAACATTTAATTTTTTAATTTCAATGAGGTGTAATATTCGAATTTATTATCACAACCTAAAATTTGATGGTGTTTTCTGGCTAGACTACTTTTTAAAGCACAAGTTCATTCAAGCGTTCGAAAAATTTAATTCAGATGGGACACAAGGCAAGTTTTTAAAAGATTTTGAAATGCCAAATAATTCTATTAAATATTCTATATCAGATATGGGTCAATTTTATACAATAATAGTAAAATATAAAGGTTATTTTATAGAATTTCGTGACTCATTGAAATTGTTACCATTTAAAGTTAAAGAGATTGGGAAAGCATTTAAAACGAAGCATCAAAAACTGGAAATGGAATATAAGGGTTTTCGATATGCTGGATGTAATATAACGCAGGAAGAAAAGCAGTATATTGCAAATGACGTTTTAGTAGTAAAAGAAGCGCTTGAAATGATGTTTACAGAGGGTCACAACAAACTAACTATAGGGGCGTGTTGCTTATCAGAGTTCAAGAAAACATTTGATAGTAAAGAATATGATTTTTTCTTTCCGAATGTTTATGATATACAAATAGATGAAACAAAACACACATATAAAACAGCTGGAAAATGGATTCATAAAACATATAGAGGGGGTTGGTGTTATCTTGTAAAAAGCAAAGCGAATAAAAAGGTTACATATGGTTGCACATTTGACGTTAATTCGCTTTATCCATCTATGATGCACTCGCAATCAGGAAATCGTTATCCAGTCGGTAAACCTCATTTCTGGATAGGAAATATTCCAGACGAAGCACTACATGAAAACCATTTTTATTTTGTTCATATTAGAACAAGGTTTTACTTGAAAAAAGGTTTTTTACCTTTTATTCAAATAAAATCTAATTGGATGTATTCTGGTACAGAATCATTAGAAACCTCGGACTGGTATCATAACGGAGAATATCATAAATGGTATCACGATGAGAAAGGCAATTTAAAGCCAACTACAGTTGATTTGTATTTAACTATGATGGATTTTGAACTCATCAAAAAGCATTATGAACTGGTAGACTATGAAGAAATAGATGGGTGCTGGTTTGACTCTGAAATAGGTTTATTTGATTGGTATATAAATAAATATAAAAAACAAAAAATGGAAAGTAAAGGGGCAAAAAGAACGCTAGCAAAATTGTATTTAAATAATTTGTATGGCAAAATGGCGGCTTCAATGGAATCAAGTTTTAAAGTTGCGTATTTAAAGAATGACGCAATAGCTTTTATGGCAGTTCATGAAGAAGATAAAAAACCCGGATATATACCGATAGGTTCAGCTATTACAAGTTATGCAAGATGCTTTACAATAAAAGCGGCGCAAGCTAATTATCATAAAAAGGAAAGGGGTTTTATATATGCTGATACTGACTCAATTCATTGTGATTTAAAACCAGAGGAAGTAAAAGGCGTAACAATACATCCAAGTGAGTTTTGTTGTTGGAAAGCTGAATCTAATTGGGATTTTGGTATTTTTGCTAGGCAAAAAACATATATAGAGCATATCACACATGAAGATAATGAATTAATTAAAAAGCCCTACTATAATATAAAGTGTGCAGGAATGCCAGAGCATAGCAAGGATTTGTTTGAAATGAGTATCACAGGAATTTCAAACTGGTTTGTTGATGATTATGATACAATGTGTGATGAGTTAGGCATAACTAACTATAGCGAATCAGAATTGGAGTTTCTTTCACAGCCTAGAAATCTTGAAGATTTTAAACTAGGGCTTGAAGTTCCAGGTAAGCTTTTACCTAAAAGAATACCCGGTGGAGTATTGTTAGTTGATACACCGTATAAAATGAGAAAGTGAGGAAATAAAATGACAGTTGAAGAATTATATAATATTTTAGAAAAAGAAGTAGATAGCGGTAATTTAGATTTAGATTCTCCTGTTTGCATTGAACAAAGTGGAGAAATAAAAGAATATCTAACTGATGAAAATGTTAGGTTCATTGATGGAAAACTCATAAAATATTTAGAATTGAGACTATAAATTTAGAGGGTGTAAAATTACACCCTCTTTTATATCTTTAACATAAGGGAATTGCACGCGGTAAGCAACACCGAGGAATTTTCTGGCAGTATCTTTCAACTGTGCTTTTCCAGAATATCACAGACAATTACACTCATGTAGATATATTAATAGCTTAAAGCTTTCAATATTGCTTCCTTGCATCGCAAGTCTTTAAATCGGAAACAACCTTTTTCAAAATAGAATCTTAAATTTGTAAGAAACATATCATTTCTTTTTAACATAACATAGTTAATTTCATGGTCTCTAGTAGTAACAGTAATTTTATATTTGTATGACGTGTCTGGTTTATCGTCTACATAAATAAAACCAGAATCAGCAAATTCCCTAACTCCAAAATCAGTTCCGTTATATTTTATAGTACATAAATATCTACCAATGCCATTAGGTTTTTCAATAAATGCTTTATTATCGTTTAAATAAACACATTCACTAGAATATGCCACATAAGAATTTTTATTAAAAGCTTTATTAAATCCACTTTCTTTCTGTGCAATACTTGCGCTGTCAATAAAACCTTGTTCCAAAATAAATCCATGTCCTCTTAAAAATTTAGTATCGTCACGCAATCTGTTAGAAATACCCAATTCAACGTAGTAAGGATTTATAAGGCTAACTGAATTACTTAGCATATAAACAGGGACGTATCTAACTTGTTTCCCTTGACCTCTTGCTACAGAAGTATGCATTGAAATGAATTTTGTAATTTCGTCACTACAATAATGATTAGATTCTGATTGAAACTCATCAAAAATCATTCTATTAACGTCACTAAAAAGATGCGAATATTTTTTAAGCTGGTCAGCACTATTTAAAGATAAGGCATAGCCACAGGATTCACCGTCTAAAAATAGTTCGTGAAATATTCCAGATGCTTTTCTTTTACTTACCATTATGCTTCCTGGAAAGAATAAGGTACTTAAATCTTTAAAAAATTTGTCTGCACAATCGTCTAATTCATAGTTATATCTATATACAAGTGCGAATTTTCCTTGTCCCTTTTTAAATTTATTAACGCACAACCTACCAAAATATGTTGTCTTTCCACCAGATCTATTAGTAGTTACCATTAATATTTCTGGTTGCTTTCCATCTAAGTCAGTAAGGGAAAGTAGTTTTGTCCCGTCATAGTAAGCACACATAAAAGTCACTTCCTTATCATTCTTTGTAACACTTTTGTAATATTTCTTAAAACAATTATAACATACTATTGACAAAAAGTCAATAATGTGATATAGTAAATATAGCAAAAAGTTAATAATTTTGTAATTATTTAAATTTTATTCATAAAAGGAGGTGCAACTTTGTTTTGGTTAAATGCTATTAAAGAAGTAGGATTCAATATTGTTTGTCTCATGGGTATGGCATATTTTATTTATGTTACAGATGAAAAAAATCGTAAAGAACGTCTTGAAGAGTCACAGAGGCACCAAGAAGAAACAAAAGCATTACAAGAAGCAATTAATAATAATACATTAGTTATGACAAAATTGCTTGACAGAATGGAGAGTGAAAAATAATGTGTTTACAAACAGCGGCAGTCAAATTACCTACAACAGTAGCCGGAGCTATCTTGGTTATCGGTGGAATGTATGGAAATGGAGAAGAAAGAAAAACAGCGCTTAAAAAAGATGGTTTCAATCCAGAAGAAGTACAAAAAGCAGTAAATGATTTACTTCCTATCATTAACAAATACAAGGAGTGATTTATAAATGACATGGTTCGCTAAAGCTAAAGGCGCATATGCTGAAACTTCCGAAGAAGCATATCAAAACGCGCTTGAAGCGTATTCTTTATTATCATCAAGAGGTTGGACGTTACAAGCTTTCTGTGGAATGTGGGGAAATGTAGGTCATGAGGGTGGTTACAATCCGTGGAGATGGCAAGGGGATAATGTACAATCAACAAGTAATTCGCCGTGGCACAATATTGGATATGGCTTTACACAGTTTACACCGGGAGGGAAATATATTAACGATTCCCGAGCTAAAGCTATATCAGGATATGCACCTAACTTCTCAAATCAAACTGGTAATGCGTCTGACGGTTATGCACAAATGGCTTTTGTAGATGCTTATGCAGACTATTATCCGTCTACAAAATTCCCACTATCTTATGGGGAATACAAAGTTTCCACACAGCCAGTTGCTACAATGGTAGAAATATGGATGAGAAACTATGAACGACCAGCAAGTTATAGCACATTACCAGAGAGACAGAAAAGTGGCGAATATTGGTTTCAAAAGTTAAGTGGAGTTCCACCAACACCAGTAAGAAAATCTAAAAAAATGCCTTTGTGGTTTTATTTAAGAAAAAGGGAGTGATTAAAAATGCCATTTAAAGATGGAACGTATCAGCATGAAACAGGGTTTGTTGTTATGGTTAAAGACGGTGTGGTTATGTTATCTCCAAATCATCCTTTGTCTATGAGACTTTCAGAACTGTTTGATTCAAAGAAATGGAATGAAGTAAATGCATAATACACCAAGCTATTATAATGTACACAAATTTGAATGCTTAGAAGAAATGAGAATCATATTCGGAACAGAAGCGGTTAAAACTTTTTGCAAATTGAACGCATGGAAGTACCGATATAGAAACGGAAATAAACCGGATACAGACGATTTAGCAAAGGCTGATGACTATATAGCATTCTTAAAATGTTTAGAAGAAAGGGGTGCTTAGAATGGCAGTTGTAGATAAAGCCGAATTAATTAAGAGATTTTCAGAACGATTTGTCGATGATACATCTGATGAAGTAATTCAGCTCACAGAGGATTTATCAGATACACTTAATGATTATGAGAACCGTGCAAAGGACGAAGAAGATTGGAAAGCAAAGTTTGAAGAAAATGATGCTGAATGGAGAAAGAAGTATAAAGAAAGATTTTTAAATTCTTCAAATTCAGAAGATACTAATGATAATCAAAACTCTGATGAGAATGATTATAAAAATGTAACTTTTAATGATTTATTTGATTAGAAAGAGAGGAAATAAAAATGCCTACTAGGCCACAGGTTAAAACATTATCTGGTAATAGTGTTGATATTTTAAACGCTATCAGAAACAGCGCAACGCAGAACTATAAAGACTACGTTCCCGCGGCAACTAAAGACGCTCAGTCTATTAAAGAAATTGGTGCAATCATCATGGACTATCCAGCTTTACAGAATGAATTTCTGTCTGCATTGGTAAATAGGATTGGTAGAGTTTTAATTACATCTAAAATGTATACAAACCCGATTGAAATGTTTAAAAAAGGTATGCTAGAGTTCGGCGAAACCGTGGAGGAAATTTTCGTAAACCTTGCAAAGCCTTTTCAGTTTGACCAATCAATCGCTGAAAAAGAAGTATTTAAGCGTGAGATTCCAGATGTTAGAAGTGCTTTCCATGTTATGAATTATCAGAAGTTTTATAAATCAACTATTTCTGATAGAGAATTAAAACAGGCGTTTCTGTCATGGGATGGCGTAAGTAATTTAATCGCTAAAATCGTTGATGCGATGTACACAGGAGCAAATTATGATGAGTTCTTAACCATGAAATATTTACTCGCTAGACATATTCTTGACGGTCACATGACTGTACAGGAAATTCCAGCAGTTACAACAGCTAATATGAAAGCTATCACAGCAGAAATCAAAGGTGTATCTAACAAATTAACCTTTATGAGTTCTGAAAATAATGTAGCTGGTGTTCAGACTTTTTCATTAAAAGAAAATCAATATTTAATTATGAACGCACAGTTTGATGCTACTATGGATGTTGAAGTGCTTGCCAGTGCATTTAACATGAATAAAGCTGAATTTATGGGACATCGTGTTATGATTGATGGCTTTGGTAATCTTGATGTTGCAAGACTTAACATTTTATTTGCCGATGACCCAAATTATACAGAGATTGGAACAACTGACCTTGAAGCATTAAATGCAATTCCCGCTGTTATTATCGACGCTGACTGGTTCATGGTATTTGATAATTTACAGGAATTTACTGAACAGTTTAACGGACAGGGGCTTTACTGGAATTATTGGTATCATGTTTGGAAAACGTTTTCTGTTAGCCCATTTGCTAATACCGCTTTATTCGTAGCAGGTGCGCCTACCGTAACAAGTGTTAAAGTAAATCCAAGCGCGGCTAACGCGTCTGCCGGACAGTTGTTACAACTGACAGCTACAGTTGCAACAGAAAATTTTGCACCGCAGTCAGTAACATGGTCTAGTGATTCTGATAAAGCCACAGTTGACGTTAGAGGTAAAGTCACACTGTTAGAGGGCGCTACAGGAACTATCAATATCACAGCTAAATCTGTTTATGATTCTAGTAAATCTGGAAAATGTGTTATTACTGTAGCATAGTTTTAAGAGGGAGATTTTTTCTCCCTCTATCATTAAAAGGAGTAATGCCTAATGTATATTGCACCAAATACCGTTGCAAGGGTTTTGAAAAATATAAGACTAGATAACACTTATTCTGACACGATTTATTTTGACTCAAAAGAAAAACAAACGGCGTATTTTGCGGGCAAGACAAAATACACATTTACTAATATGACTTATCAGCGAAAAGAACGTAGATTAGTAGTAAAGCAAGTAGCTGATAATATGTTTGATTGTAACTATCTTATGTTTCAAAATAGTGCTTATGGTAATAAATGGTTTTATGCTTTTATCACAAATGTAGAATGGATAAACAATGAAACAGCGGCTATATATTTTGAAATTGACGATATGCAGACATGGTTTTTTGATTTTTATTTAGATACAAGTTTCGTAGAGCGAGAACACAGTGCGACTGATTCTGTGGGGGATAATTTAATCGAGGATAACTTAGATACTGGAGAATATGTCCATGACGATTTTATTGAATCTTTTGTGGGTTCAAAGTATAATTATGTTGTAGCGGCTACTGTTGATAAAGATTATGAGGCAAATACTGGTGGTATTTATTCTGGGATTTATAGCGGAGTTGAATTAAATGTGTTTGAAAATGCGCCAGGGGCTTCAACTTATTTAGCTAATTTACCAGATACTCTTACCGATGCGATTATTGCATTATATATGATGCCAGAAGCTTTTACAAATACAAAGAATACAACTACGCCTAAAACTTTTAACGCTTCTGTAGATAAAAAAGTTTCAAACGTATGGAAAACTTTCACGCCACATAATAATAAAATTTATACCTACCCGTATAATTTTTTATATGTTACAAATTTAGATGGTATTGGTGTTAGTTTTCCCTATGAATATTTTTCAAGTGAAAAATGCACTTTTCAAATTAGTGGTGATATGAGCTGTAATCCACAGGTTGTAATGTTTCCTTTAAATTATAAAGGTATCGAAAAAAATTATAACGAAAAAATAGCATTAGAAAATTTTCCAATGTGTGCCTATTCGGTTGATACATACAAGGCGTGGTTAGCTCAATCTGCTGTTCCGTCATTAGGACAAGCAGGTATATCTGCCACTGTTCAAGCAAGTACAGGAAACGAAGTGGGTGCTGGTGTGACAATGTTATCCTCTATTGCTAATATATTAGTACAAAATGCCGCTAGAAAACATGACCCTTATACTATAAAAGGTCACGCTGGAAACGGAGCAAGTGTAGCACTAGGAATAAAAAATTTTTATTACAGTCATACTCATGTTAGAGAAGAGTTCGCACGAATCATAGACTCATTTTGGGACAAGTTCGGGTATCCAGTAAGAAGAGTTAAAATCCCTAGCACACACAACAGACCGCATTGGAATTATGTAAAGACTGTGGGTTGTGATGCTCATGGTAGTATCCCGACATCTGCAATGAGTAATATTAAATCGATTCATGATAAGGGTATTACTTATTGGATGAACGGGGATGAAATTGGTAACTATTTATTGGATAATAGGCTGAAAGGAAGTTCATAATGAGTAGACGAAGAAAAACTTCTGATAATTTTGATTCATTATTTTTAAATAACAGGGCTTATATTTATCAGTATAACAGAATTAAAGAGTTAGCTATATCACGCTTCAAATGGGCTAATCTTCCCGATTCAGTGGATGAAAGATTTTTAGAATTAACATTATTTGAACAAGGAATGGCTATTTTCTTCTATGATGATGTTATGAAATATTTAGCATTAACCACTATGATAGGAGGAATGCTAGATGTATATAGAATTCCTACACATCGCACGGCTTACGCTAATAATGGGTTTAATATGCAGTTAGATAATACTGATAGCGTTATTATCTGGAATAATAAGTTACACGAAAATATGATTTACGGTTGTGAAATGTTTGCGCGTAGATTGTATGAGTGCGATAGAACAATCGATGTAAATATTAAAGCACAGAAAACACCTATATTGATTACTTGTAGTGAAAATCAAAGGCTGACACTAAAAAATACTTATGAACAGTATACAGGAAATGCACCAGTTATTTTTGCTGATAAAGATATAGACATTCTTAAAAGTTTGAATGCTATTCCTACTCTTGCGCCGTATGTTGCTGATAAATTACTTGAGACTAAAACGCAAATTTGGAACGAATGCTTAACTTGGTTAGGAATTTCTAATACAAACTATCAGAAAAAAGAAAGGCTAATTTCTGATGAAGTCAGTAGAAATATGGGTGGAACGATTGCAAGTAGAAATAGTGGGCTTGATATGAGAAAACAGGCTTGTAATGAAATTAACAGAATGTTTGGCTTAAATATTGATGTTGAGTTCAATGACGATATTAATACCGAAGCTATCAATCAGAACGAAGATATTTATAACGCTGATGAATTGGAGGTAAATGAAGATGAGTAAATACACCACAGAGTTGCGTTATATTTGTGAAACAGAAGCAGGTTTGATTGAAAGTGCAGGTCAAACTAAAATTAAAGACGTTATTGCTAAAGCTATCCCTAAAATTTTTGATTTTGACTTTCCTATTTTTGATGAAAGTTATCGCAATGTTTTGGAAACAAAGATTTTGAAACATTACTATACAAGGGAGATTGGGCTTGAAACTTATGGTTTGTGGAAGTTAAAACTTGATACGAAGTTGAACGAAATTATGCCATTCTACAATCAGTTATATAAAAGTGCATTATTAGAATTTAACCCATTATATGAAGTTGACTATAGTAAAACAGGTAACAGAGATGCTAGCGGAACTAGGGATAACACAGAAAACAATAGCGAAAGCTACGATGAAAGTATTGATTATAATGAAAGTCATGACGAAAGTACAACTAATTCTAACGACGGGACTTTAACTAAAGGTACTACAACTACAACCACTAATTATTATTCAGATACACCTCAAGGGGCTATTAGTAATGTTATTGATGGAACTTACTTAACAAACGCTACTTATAACGTTGTAGGGAATACAGGAAGTGATTCTACAACTAATAACGGAAGTGTTGATTCTGATGGAAGTTCTAAAAGCAAAAACGTAAAGGATGGAAGCAGAAAAGGAAGTAAGTCTAGCAATAGCAATTTGACCGACACAGAAAGTTATCTGGAAAGTGTTAGAGGTAAAATGAGTAGTAAAAGCTATTCAGCTTTATTAATGGAATATCGAGAAACTTTTATTAATATTGACATGATGCTGATTGAAGAATTGGCTGATTTATTTTTTGGGTTGTGGTAATAAGAAAGGTGGAAAAATTTATGTATGATTTTACAAATGTAGACCCAGTAAAATGCTGTACTTGGTTGGTTCTTCCAACAGTTTATGACGAAAGTTTAAGCTATGGAGAACAGCTGGATAAATTTTGCAAGGCATTGAATGAGTTAATTGAAAATAATAACAATATCCCTGACTATGTAGCTGAAATGATTCAGAACTATATTACTAGCGGTGCTATTGACGAGGTTGTTAGAAATATTTTAGCGAATTATATTTTGAATGTTAAATATCCACCGAAAGGTATTACACCAGCGGTTGGAAATGGATCAGCTGATGATACAAGTGCTATTCAAGGATGTATTGATTATGCATTCAATCAGGGCGGAGGGTGCGTTTATTTTCCTTATGGCAAATACCTTAGCAGAAGTCTCACGTTAAGAAGTGGTGTTAGTTTAGTTGGTTTTGATAGATACAGCACTAAGATTGTACAAAGAGGTGGAGATACTAAACCACTGGTATCTGGTGGAAATGTACAGAATGTACAAATTAGCAATTTAACGCTTGATGGAAATAACGAGGTTCAGACGGATGATTTGGACGTTGTTAATGTATTAGGTAAAGACTGTTTATTTACTAATTTAGTTATTAAGAGCGGATTTCAGTGTTTTGTTTATAACGGATTGGGTGGAGATTTACAAGTTGATAATGTAGTTTTTGGTGGTGCTGTTAAAAAAGTTGCTGTTATAAACGGTAAAGATTCTGTTCAGTTTACTAACGTTAAATTTAATGATCTCGGAAAAGTACAGGGCGAGTGTGTTCTAGAAGTTGGTGCTAGTGATGGTGTTTATAGATTTAGTAGTAAGGTTGCTACGCCTGTTTGTATTAAGTGTGTGGGTAATAGAAATAATTTTATTGCTGATATTATCAATAGCACAAATAATTTCGTGGATAGTGGTGTAATGAATAATTTCAATGTGTTGGGTGTTGAGGTTAAGGAACAGTTAGCAAAAGAAAAGAGTTATACGGGCGGTAGTGTTAGTGAGAATATTACTGGCGGTAAGACAGAAAATATTAGCAATAATAGAGAAATTAATATTGATGGAGACGATAGTGTTCATGTTGATGGTATTAGTTCTGTTAATATTGGTGGAGCTAGGACGGAAGTTTATGGTAATAGTAGAAGCGTTAGTGTTAATGGTACTAATACAGAAGAATATCATGATACTATGAATGAAACTTTTAATAAAAAACATAATGTAAAAGGTCAAGATGAAACTAATACATTTAGCGGCAACATTGATAACACGGCAAATAAATTTACATTTAATTCAAAAGAAAAAGCTTTTATTTTGCATTTCCCAGATAAAAATAAAAACCTTTATGAAAATTATTCGCCTTATAATGTAAAAGAATTGGGATGCGTAGGCGACGGTATAACGGATGATACAGATGCTTTACAAAATATCATAAATAATTATCAAGGAGAGTTAATATTTTTGCCAAAAGGTAAATATTTAATTACTAAAACTTTAATTTTACCTAATAGTACACATATTGAAGGTTGTGGCGAAGATAGTGTAATTATCCCAGATACTTCATTTACAGACATAATTATTAAATCATCGCATTATGGAGATGATACTAATATATATGATGCTAATTTTAAACTTGTAAATTTTACGATAGATGGGAAATATGCTGATTATATTAATTACATTAAAAAAAGAGGCGATTTAACTACACAGCATGGCGTTTGTATTAAAGGCGAACAGTTTGAATTAGATAAAATGATAATTAGAAACTGTGGCGGAAATGGGTTCATGGTTTATAATAATTCTAATAGAATTGTAACAAATTTTGGAACTGCTGGCACAAGTTACATTATTAACTCAAAAATTATGTTTAATGCTAAGCATGGCATTGTTAGCGATGGTGCTGTAGATTGGGTATTGCATAACTCTACAATTCACAGCAACTCAAGACGTGCTATGAATGACTCTAATAATTTAGAAATATTATCTGGAAATTGCAAAATAAGCGACTGTCATTTCTTTTCACTATATGGTAATATCAAACCTTATGCATCAGTTGCTATTGAAAAAAATGCTAGTAGTGTTGAAATGGTAAATTGCCATGTTGAAGGTGCGAGTAATCCACTAGCCCTATACGGATATAGATGCTTTTTTAGTAATTGTAGATTTTATTCTTCTTTTGAATATTGTGACGTTAGAATGGATGCTGATGATTGCTGTTTTATCGGTTGTGAATTTTATCCGCAAGTTACAGACGCTGTTCCGGGTAATTATCCGAATTTTTTAGGTGCATTTGTGTTTGAAAAAAATAACCCTAATGTTCAAAGAAATAATAGACTTGTATTAAAAGGGTGTTCTTTACATCAAACAAAATTTACAAGCAGTACAGTTAATTTGGGATATAGTAATAATATTGAACTTAATGGTACATCAAATGAAGTAGGTGCTATTGATTTTACAAAATGTTCTTATTTTATTAATGGTAGTATGAACCAAGGCGCTCAAACATTATATAGTACTCCGTTTGGTTTTCCGATAGCGTCAACAGTAGGAATATTTGACATTGATTCTGTAGATGTTAATTTAAGCAGTACCTATAATTTTATTAATTCCATTGGTTCTGGAAACTTAGTAATTATGAAACCATCACCAGGTATGCTTTGTTTAATTATGAATGAAACAGATAAAAATGTAGTGCTTAAAGCACCCACTAACTGCTCAATCAATGGCATACCAAGCATTACATTATTACCATATTCTCTTAACTTTTTCTTAGGTCAAACTGATTATAGCTGGAAATGGCATTCTACAAAACGATAATATATTTTAAGGTTAGCATTATAATATGCTAACCTTTTTTATTATATTGGTGTTAATATGCTTGTAACTTTTGTTGTAGATATCC
>ENA-OPSV01001500-OPSV01001500.1-human-gut-metagenome-genome-assembly--contig:-NODE-1500-length-15990-cov-1.909194_pt1 | contig 15990 bp, 15 predicted proteins | sample MGYA00241460_ERZ501912 | MGnify/ENA primary metagenome ERZ501912 (study PRJEB25962, sample SAMEA2042402) | human gut metagenome | biome: human gut; feature: human-associated habitat; material: faeces...
CGTGTACAGCAATACGCTTATGTATTCCTGCTCGGAGCGCTGATACTTATCTTAATATTAATCTTATAAAGCACAAAAGATATGAACTTTTTATCCTTATTCGTACTCATTCCTCTGCTGATGCTTGGCGGGTTATACCTTGCCAAAAGCATTAAGGCCATCCGCGGAGTGATGGTAGCGGGAAGTACGGCGTTGCTGATCCTGAGTGTTGTGCTGACGTTCCTTTATTTGGGCGAGCGCCAGGCAGGAGCTACAGCCGAGATGTTGTTCCGTGCCGATACGGTATGGTATGCACCGCTTCACATAGCCTACTCGGTGGGAGTAGACGGAATATCGGTAGCGATGCTGCTGCTTAGCGCTGTCATCGTGTTCACCGGCACCTTTGCCTCCTGGAAGTTGCAGCCGCTGACAAAAGAATATTTCCTGTGGTTCACCCTCCTGTCGATGGGAGTATTCGGTTTCTTTATCTCCATCGACTTATTCACCATGTTCATGTTCTACGAAATCGCATTGATACCGATGTACTTACTCATCGGTGTATGGGGTTCGGGACGCAAAGAATATGCAGCCATGAAGCTGACCCTGATGCTGATGGGTGGTTCGGCCCTGCTGCTCGTCGGGATATTGGGTATCTATTTCAATTCGGGAGCGACAAGCATGAACATTCTTGACATTGCGCGTCAGCATATTCCGGACGAATTGCAACGGTGGTTCTTCCCGCTTACCTTTATCGGTTTTGGTGTACTGGGAGCTCTCTTTCCTTTCCACACCTGGAGTCCCGACGGTCATGCTTCAGCGCCCACAGCGGTGTCGATGCTTCATGCCGGCGTGCTGATGAAACTGGGAGGCTACGGTTGTTTCCGGGTGGCCATTTGCCTTATGCCCGAAGCAGCTAAAGAGCTTTCGTGGATATTCATTATCCTGACGGGTATCAGTGTGGTTTACGGTGCTTATTCGGCTATCGTCCAAACCGACCTGAAATACATCAATGCGTATTCTTCGGTCAGCCATTGCGGTCTGGTATTATTCGCAATCCTGATGCTTAATCAAACGGCCGTGACAGGAGCCATTATGCAGATGCTGAGCCATGGACTGATGACAGCATTGTTCTTCGCATTGATCGGTATGATTTACGGACGGACCCATACCCGGGATATCCGGGAAATGGGAGGCCTGATGAAAATCATCCCCTTCCTGGGGGCCTGCTATGTGATCGCCGGTTTGGCTTCATTAGGACTTCCCGGTCTAAGCGGTTTTGTAGCCGAGATGACTATTTTTGTCGGTTCCTTTCAGCATGCCGATGTATTCCACCGGGTGATGACTATCCTGGCCTGCACTTCGATTGTGATCACTGCCGTCTATATCCTGCGGGTTGTCGGTAAACTACTCTATGGCAAAGTGGTCGACGAACACCACCTGCAACTGACCGATGCCGTATGGTACGAACGTTTTTCGGCCATCGTCCTGATCCTCGCCATTGCAGGGATAGGGCTGGCTCCGTTGTGGATATCGGATATGATCCGGGAAAGTTTAAACGGATTGTGGCCGTTTTAAGATATCGTAAATCGTAAAATTATTAAATATGGGATATTCTAATTTTCTGTTCCTAAAAGAAGAGCTTTCACTGATCGCCGTCATGTTGATCCTGCTGGTATACGACTTGTTCGGCTCTCAGAAAAGCCTGAAATATTTTCATCCGGTAGCCTGTGTATTGTTTCTGGCCCATACACTGCTGAATCTTTTCCCTGCCGGGACGGCAGAGGCTTTCGGAGGGATGTATGTGTGCACCCCCATCGGTTCGATCGTAAAAACTATCCTGAACACAGGTACGCTTATTGTCCTGCTCCAGGCTTACAATTGGGTAAACAGCGAGTCGGTACTGATCCGCCGGGGAGAATTTTACCTGATTCTGTTCTCCTCCTTGCTGGGTATGTATTTCATGATTTCTGCGGGCAATTTTCTGTTATTCTTCATCGGTCTGGAGACAGCCTCTATACCGATGGCCGTGTTGTCTGCATTCGACAAATACAAACACCAGTCGGCAGAGGCCGGGGCTAAATATATTCTCTCGGCTACTTTCGCTTCGGGATTGTCGCTTTACGGTATTTCCCTGATCTACGGGACGGTCGGCACACTTTATTTTGCCGACATACCGGCAGGCATTTCAGGGAATCCGCTCCAATATATGGCCTTCGGATTTTTTATCGTGGGATTGTTTTTTAAGATTTCACTGGTGCCTTTCCACCAATGGACACCCGACGTTTATGAAGGTGCACCGACTACGGTGACTTCTTATTTTTCGGTAATTTCCAAAGGGTCGGCAGCTTTCGTACTGATGACTCTATTATTTAAAGTATTCGGTAATCTGGTGACAGAATGGCAGGCAATCCTGTATGTAATCATTATCGCCACCATCACCGTAGCCAACCTGTTTGCCATCCGCCAGCAGAATTTGAAGCGTTTTCTGGCTTATTCTTCGGTTTCACAAGCCGGATATATTATGCTGGGAGTGATCAGCGGGAGCGCTATCGGGATGACGTCACTGGTATATTATATCCTGGTGTATATGATCTCCAACCTGGCTGCTTTCGGGGTGATCGCCATCATCGAAAACCGGACAGGCAAGATCACGATCGACGACTACAACGGTCTGTATTCCACGAATCCGAAGTTAAGTATCGTCATGATGCTGGCTTTATTCTCTTTAGCAGGGATTCCTCCGTTTGCCGGTTTTTTCAGTAAATTTTTCATCTTTGCCGCCGCAGCCGAACAGGGATTTTATGTATTGGTATTCATCGCCCTGCTGAATACGATCATTTCCCTCTATTACTATCTGCTGGTTGTCAAAGCCATGTTTATCAACAAAACCGAAGAAGCTATCGCCCCTGTCCGTTCCGATATCTATACCCGTCTCAGCCTGATTGTCTGCACGGCAGGTATTCTGATATTAGGCCTGCTCAGCACAGTTTACGAACACATCGGTATGTTCAGCTTCGGCATAACGTTTTAGCTTATAAAGTCTTCGATCCTGCGGGCGCCTTGTCCGCGGGACTTACACAGTCCCCGGCGGCCAACATAGAGCCATAAACAAAGCGCCCTCAGGATCGTTTATCGTAGAATCATTCTGTCACTTATTCGTTACAATTATTTAATTCCCCCTCATTTTTGATCTTTCTGACAAAAAACATACTTTTGAAGTCGAATCGGAAAGAAAGTAGTATGGAGATTAAAATTGCATTTTCAGGAATCGGCGGTGTCGGGGGGTACTATGGGGGCAGACTGGCTCATTTTTACCGGCAATCAGAAAACATTAAAATTTACTTTATTTCGAGGGGGGAAAATCTGGAAATCATTTCACGCAAAGGACTGAAAATTCAGACTCTGCACGAGGAAATCATCGCCCATCCGACCCTGGCGACTCATTCTCCGAAGGACATCGGCCCGGTCGACTATCTGTTCTGTACCACCAAAAGCTATGATTTAGCCGGAAATCTTGAAGAAGTACGTCCCCTTATCGGGCCGTCGACCGTTATTATTCCTTTATTAAACGGAGCGAATATTACGGAAGAAATCCGGCGGCTAGTCCCGGGACACCAGGTTTGGTACGGTTGTGTGTATATCGGAGCCCGGCTTTCGGCTCCGGGAACAGTCAGTAAATTTACAGAACAGGACCGGCTTTGGTTCGGTGATCCGGAAGGCGACCGTCTGCGTCAGGCCGAATTGCTGCAATTGATGAGCCGGGCAGGTATCTCAGCTTTAAATCCCGCAGACATACACAACCGGATCTGGAGAAAATTCTTTCTGATCTCTCTGAGTGCCACCCTCACTTCATACTACGATCAAAGCATAGGAGAAGTACTCGAATTTCATCGTTCCGGTTATGAAAAGCTGGGCGAAGAACTTTATGCAGTAGCACAGGCCCAGGGGATACATCTACCTCAAGATATGATCCGGCAAGTCATTGCCGACCAGGAGAAAATGCCTTATGACGCCACCACTTCGATGCATACGGATTTCAGGAAGCACAAACCGACAGAATTAGAAACGCTGACCGGTTATGTGGTTGAAAGCGGTAAAGCCCTCCACCTTCCTGTACCTACTTATGAAATGATGTATAAAGAATTGAAAACAAGATGAATAAAAAACTGGTTATATTCGATTTAGACGGGACGCTACTGAATACCATCGACGATCTTGCTGTAAGTGCCAACTATGCTCTCCGGCAACATGGCTATCCGGAACATGAATTGCCGGCTTACCGCTATTTTGTCGGAAACGGTATTACAAAATTGATCGAACGGGCTTTACCCGAAGCGGAACGCTGTGAACCGGCTATCCTGCAGTTACGGGAAGAATTTGTAGGCTATTATCAGCGACACAAGACAGACCTGACCCGCCCTTATCCGGGTATCCCGGAATTATTGTCACACTTATCGGCCAAAGGTATACAGCTTGCTGTTGCTTCCAATAAATATCATCAGGGGACCGTCGAGCTGATCCGGCATTATTTCGGCACGGATCTTTTCAAGGTTGTACTGGGACAACGCGGGCACATACCTGCAAAACCCGATCCGGCAATTGTCTACGAGATCTTACACCTAACCGGAATAACTCCTGCGGATGCGTTGTATATCGGAGATTCGGGGGTAGATATGCAAACAGCCCGGCGCAGTGGCATCACTTCCATCGGCGTCAGCTGGGGCTTCCGTCCCCGTCAGGAACTGACAGAAAACGGAGCCTGTCATATTGTAGACCGTCCGGAAGAAATAATCCGTTATCTCTGATCTATCCGGTGATGATCTCCGCCCCGGTATCGGTGATCAGCACCGTATACTCCCATTGTGCAGAAGGCATGCCGTCGTCTGTCAATACCGTCCAGTCGTTATCGGCATCGATAAAAATTTTGCGGGATCCCATATTGATCATCGGTTCGATAGTAAATACCATTCCCGGTACCAGCAAAACACCGGTACCGCGGCGTCCGACATGGCTGACAAAAGGATCTTCATGAAATTTGAGTCCCACCCCATGCCCGCCGAATTCCCGTACGACAGAATACCCGTTGCCTTCAGCATGTTCTTGAACGGCAGCTCCGATATCCCCCAGGAAGCCCCAGGGACGGGCGGCTTGCAAACCGGCTTCCAGGCATTCTCGGGCTACCTGCACCAAACGCTGCATTTCAGGACTTACTTTACCGATCATAAACATCCGCGAAGCGTCCGAAAAATAACCATCCAGAATCGTAGAAACATCTACATTGATAATATCCCCATTTCTCAATACAACGTCTTTGGAAGGAATACCGTGGCATACTTCGTCGTTCACCGAGGTACACACACTCTTCGGAAATCCCTCATAATTCAAGGGAGCAGGAATAGCTCCGTGAGCGATCGTAAAATTGTAGACTAATGTATCGATTTCTTCCGTCGTCATACCTTCATGGATATGGGCAGCCACCAAATCCAAAACCGCCGTATTGATAGCGGCACTGCGGCGAATCCCTTTTATCTGGGCCGCCGTTTTAATCATTTTACGGGTAGGGACCCGGTATCCCTTCGCTTTGTAAGCCTTGATTTTTTGTTCTATATCAGCCAAATACACAGACTCACTCTCGGATAATTTTTCTTTACTTTTAAAAAGTCTCATTTCTTTTTACCTTATCGGCAAGATCCTTCTATCCTGTCAGTTTTTTAGCCCGGAGCAAATTTGCTCCGGGCTTGCAAGATACACAATTATTAAACAAGTAAATAATTTTTATCTGATTTCCATGTTACTAAAAAAGATGGCTGTTATATACATATTTACACTTATATGAAACATTACCCCCGTCCCTTTGTTTCAGCCTGCAATTAAGCTATCGTCTGCAGGCCATGGGTTTTCTTCAGATACCAGCGTAATGTCAGAATAGCAGCTATAAAAGCCAATGTATCGGCTAGCGGCATACTTCCCCAAACTCCGTAAATATCCAAACCGGCCATATGGGGCAGCGTATAAAGCAAGGGAATTAAGAACAGTAACTGCCGGGCCAAAGACAAAAGAATAGAAATCTTTGCTTTCCCGATAGACTGGAAAAAATTAGTTATCACAATCTGTGCCCCTACCATCGGGAAAGACAAGATGGTGATACGCAGGCCGACTTCCGCTAATTTATTCAGTTCCGCATCGTCCGAAAACATCGCCACGATATGCCCGGGCAACAGCTCACTGCACACCCAACCTAATCCCATAATAGTCACAGCTATCCGGATCACTTTCTTCAACGTTTTCTGAACCCGTTCAAAATGCCTCGCACCGAAATTATATCCGACGACCGGTTGCATTCCTTGCGTCAATCCGATCACCACCATTACAAATAAAGTAGCCACCCGGTTGACAATGCCATAAGCACCGATGGCCAAATCTCCTCCATAAATCTTGAAGTTATGATTCAGAACGATCACTATCCCACTGGCACACACATTCAGGAGAAAGGGAGCCATTCCGATCGAGAAAATACTCATGATGACATGTTTTCTCAAGCGGTAAAACCCTCTTCGAAAATGGATGTAGCTGGAACTATGTAGAAAATGGTTCAACACCCATGCCAGCCCTCCCATCTGCGCCAGGATCGTAGCCGTCGCAGCTCCCCGGATTCCCCAATCGAGGTGGAAGATAAAAATCGGAGCCAGAATGATGTTTACTCCTACCGTCAGCAGGGACGATAACATCGCTTTTTTAGGATACCCCGTTGCACGCATCACATTGTTCAAACCGATAAATAAAAAAGAAACAGGATTTCCCAATAGCAACACCTGCATAAAATCGCGGGCATAGGGTAAGGTGGAAGTACTTGCTCCGAAAAAAATCAATATTTCATCCAGGAAATAATAGATGATTCCTCCGAAACATATCCCTGTCAGGATACATAATATCAAAACATTATGCAACACTTCGGTCGCCTTCAGATCATCCTTCTGTCCCAAGTAAATAGAACTGATCGCAGCGCCACCGACACCGATGAGTGTACTGAAAGCGATAATCAGATTCATCAGCGGAAAAGTCAGGGCCAGTCCCGAAATAGCCAGAGGTCCCACTCCATGTCCGATAAAAATACTGTCTACGATATTGTACACAGACGTAACGGTCATCGCAATGATGGCAGGTATCGAATATTGTATCAACAACTTGCCGATGGATTCCGTTTCAAGTACATGAGGATTTTTTGTCTGTGTCATAGAGCGTTATTTAGTCGGGGATTAAAATTTCAATTTTTTTTCTATTTCCCCGGTTACTTTATAATATTTCCAGGTTCCTGTGCGTCGTCCTTTCTTATATTTTCCTTCTCCGAAGAGATGGCCGGTAGAATAATAGAAACGGGCCTCACCGTGCCTCAGCCCCCTATTATACTCCAACTCGGTTTTCAAAGTTCCATCGGAAAAAAATTCTTTATAAGCCGTAATCTTACCATTATCGTATGTCACCTGTACAGCAACTACCCCATCCGGATAGAAAAAACGGGATTCTCCCTGCAGCTTACCTTCCCGGTAGAGCAACTGCGCGACAACCTGCCCCTGCCGATCGGTAATCTTCCAAATGCCTTCCGGGTCACCGTTACTTAGTTTGCCGGCATAGTCCAGTTGCTCAGTCCGATAAGCATAATCTCCCCGGGTACTCACGGCGATGCTATCGGGAATCACCACATGATAATACCCGGACTCGATCAAGTCGGCCTGTTTTTCGAGTGACCGACTGAGTTCGCGGATCTCGTAATCCCGGGCAGCATCGACATTGTGAATAGCCACCAAATGCGTTTCATACCCACTTCCAGCATTGGTCAAAGTGAAACCGATGGCCTCGAAACTCTGAAAAGCCCCCTTATTCTTTACAAATTCAGCACGATCTTCCGGTGGCAAAGAACGAAAGAGATATTCGTAGGTCTCGGGCGAACTGACATATCCGTATATATTACTCCGGTTACCCAATTCACTCATCAGATCATTGTATTTTTCGTCCTGAACGAGGGTATTCCCCAAGGAATAATCTTTTATCATAGCAGCCAGGGTAGACGACGAATTACTGAATACCACATAATCGCCGATAAAGGTATAGTAGGGCTTGTCGAACTTACTGAACCATTTCCCCAGAAACATATTGAAAAAACCTTTCAGGCTGAGATAACCGATTGTATGTCCGTTATAATCGATATTCCGGAAACGCACAGGGGTCTTCCGCCCGATTTGTTCAGCCAGATAAGCCAGCTGATCTTTAGCCAGATCGATATCTTTGGCCCGGATGGCCAGTATCAGGTTATCCAGCCGGTTTTCCTGATCGACTGCCGGTTTGACAATCGCTATTTCATTCCCCATCCACGAAGTGAATAATCCGGCCAGATCCAATCCCAGAAATTTATTCAAGCGGGTTACGGTCTTTTCATATCCCTGAAATTCTTTCAGGTTATTTACCTTATAATCTTCCAGCAATATATTCTCAAGCTCTTCGAACGAACTGTAACATACCGATACGTATGCCGCCACATGATTACCGATAATCTCTCTGACCGACGATTTATTACCCTCCACCAGATTTAAAGCACTCCATAGTGAAAAGTTATGCCTGCTGGGATAGGTTTTCCCCGAAAAGGCAAGCGCTTTATCCTGCAGTTGCAAAGCTAACGCTGTCGTCTCGAAAGCAGAAGAATCGGCATTGGTGGCAGCTTCACCCCAAAGCATCTTCATCCATTTTTCGAACCGGGTATGTTCGAGTTCCAGACGGATATCCCCGGTATTGCTTTGTTCCTGGAAAGCCGGATGTCGCCCACAAGTCTTCCAGGCCCGGGTGACTAATTTTTCAGAAAAGGAGATAAACAACAGATTGGCTTTAATCGCATAATATAATTTCAGCTCCCCGATCCTGATCCCGGTAACGTCTCCCTTCCTGCTCATTTGTCCGTCGCCCAGCACCCCTCCCACCAAGCCGTCGAATGCCTGGATAACATTCAGTTTCCCAAGATCGCAGACATACAATAAGTCATAATCGGTTGCAGAAACCAAATGGCAGGACACCGCAAAAGGGCGGTCTGTCAGTAATTTTCTCAATCCGGGATATACCTCGCTCAACGAATCGGCCAGATTCAGATTGGCATGATATTCTTCAAAGTAAGGATATGCTTTCAGAGATGCCCAAATCCGATTCCGGTATAATTTGTCACGTATTCGATTAAAAGAAGGGGTCTCGACAATAAATACCGCATCTTCAGGAATCCCTTCCCTGACGCGATACATACCGGATTGACGGAAAACCAGATACCAAATTCCGCCTGCCGCCAAAAAGAGCAAGAGTACCCAAAACACCAGACGCCTTTTCATAAAATAACGAATAGATAGATTCAGACGAAAATACACAATTTTCTGCTATCTTTGCCGGTCCGATCTTTAAAAATACGCCTGGTTTTATATAAACAGAATCCATATGCGTTTTACAAATCGTCAAATCTTAAAAATTGCAGGTCCGATACTCGTCAGTGTCCTTATGGAACATCTGATCGGAATGACAGATACCGCTTTTTTGGGAAGAGTCGGAGAAGTAGAACTGGGAGCTTCAGCCCTGGCAGGAGTGTATTATCTGGCCATTTTCATGCTGGGTTTCGGTTTCAGTACAGGGGTACAGATTATGTCATCCCGCAGGCGATGATCGACAAGATCCGTCGCAGCGAGCTGTTCAACCAGGGATTCGTATTCCAATTTCTTCTGGCTACTTTTATCTTTTTTGCTACCCGTTTCGGCTCTCCTTTGCTACTCCGGCATCTGATCGACTCGCCACAGGTATACGAAGCTACTTTAGAGTATATGAACCGGAGAATTTTCGGTTTGTTCTTTTCGTTTACGGCGTTGATGTTTCGTGCCTTTTATGTCGGAATTGCCGATACGCGGACACTAACCGCCAACTCCCTGGTGATGGTCGGTACGAATGTTGTGCTCAACTATATCCTGATATTCGGGAAACTGGGTTTTCCTGCTTTAGGAATTGCAGGGGCAGCGATTGCTTCCGTCCTTGCAGAAGTCACGTCGTTGCTCTTTTTTATCGTATACACCGGCTTGAAGATCGACCGGCAGAAATATCGTCTTTACCGTTTCCACCGCATAGAAATCCACTTACTCAAACGGATTTTGGGTATCTCGATCTGGACAATGGTGCAGGCATTTATTTCTATCAGCACCTGGTTTTTATTTTTTATCGCTGTCGAACACCTCGGAGAACGGCCTTTAGCCATTACCAATGTGTTAAGGAATATCTCCTCCCTTTTCTTTATTATCGTCAGTGCTTTCGCCACTACCGCCAGTTCATTGGTAAGTAACCTGATGGGGTCCGGAGATTCCGGCAGGGTAATGGATACTTTCAAAAAAGTGTCCCGGCTATGTTATGTTTTTATCCTCCCCCTGATATTCGTGATGGCTTTATTCCCCAACAGCGTCATGCGGATCTATACGGATAACTCCGCTCTTATCCAAAGCGCGGTACCGGCCTATTATGTGATGATCTTCGTCTATCTGGTCAGTGTACCGGCTAATATTTTATTCAATACCGTATCCGGAACAGGAAATACCCGGTCGGCACTTTTTATCGAGCTGATCGCTTTGGTGGCCTATGTCCTGTCGGTGATCTATCTGGTGATCTACCTAAAAGCCGACGTCGCTATTTGCTGGACAACCGAATACATCTACCTGGTTTGTATGTTTTCATTAACCTATTGGTATATGAAAAAAGGAAACTGGAAAAACAAAAAAATCTGATCCGCTTTATCCGTTTTTAGTGTTTTCACTCTGCGCGGCGACGACAGAACATACTTTTAAAGACTTGCCATCCCACTTCTCCCATCCAACGGTAAAGAATCGGTTTTCCCAATTGCCAGGCCATATTGATCCATGGATTACCCGCAAAGCCCGGGCCACCCTGCTTTTCACCATTATTCCTCCGGTGTGGCATAAGGACGGCAGAAATTTCTGACCACATCAACCGTCCGGCATGAGAGCGGATATATTGCCAGTCAGCGGAAATTTTCTCCTCCGTTTCCTGACACAGCCGTCGGATCTCCCGCTTCTCCAGGATAACCTGGCCGAGAGGGGTTTTGGGATTGACCTTTGTCGTCTTCATCGTCATTCGCTTGCAAAGCTTCGATAACCATATTCATTATCCCGATCCGGATTCCATGTTTCATTCCCCAGACTATCAAAGTGAACAATAGGTAAAAACCTCCGACAATCAGAAAACCGAGCGCCGGACTATCCAATAATTCCCCCAGATAGCACCCTAAGGCGACAAACAGAAACAGAACCGTAAAAAAGGACAGTAATAACAAGATAAGGCTATGTGAGAGAACTGCAAGAACGATAGCAGTCCTCTCGATAGCCATTAATTTCAGTAGACGGAGTTTCAACCTGGCATAAGTTGAAATATCTTCCTTCAATTCAGTAAATATTTTCCCTGCAGTATTCTCCATCACCTCCCTGGTCAGTTAACCGACTTTTCAGAGTTCTTTACCCGATCTTTCAGGTTATTCACGTCTTTCCGGTAACTTTCGGCATATTGGGCTTGTTTTTGTTCATCAGCCTCAGCCCTGTTGTCCATCGTTTGCCGGAAATCATTTGCTTTCTGAGAAAGGTCGTCGGCGGTAGCACTAGCCTTATTACCGGCGGCCTCAGCCCATTCTTCGGCTTTATCCCCGGCTTTACCGGCCCACTGGCGTGCTTTATCGCCAGCCTCTTCGGACCATTCCCCGGCCTTACCGGCAAACTTCGAACCGGCATGTTCAGCTTTTGCTTTTACTTTTGAGAATACCGACCGGGCACCGTCTTTGATCCCATGTCCCACTTCCCGCAGCTCTTCTTCCAGTTTCCGGCGATGTTCACCTGTCATCAGGTAGCCGACAGCGGCTCCGACAAGTGCTCCAATCCCCAAACCTAACAATAGTTTTGAATTCTCGCTTTTCTCGTATTGTACATACTCAACGAAAGGAGAAAGCAAAAAGTTTGGTTTTTAAATAAACTTAAAGCAAATTTCAAGACAACAACTCTAAAACCTTTTCCGGCCGGCTAAAATCAGGAATGACAGCTGAAACTTTATCGCCAATGGCCTCTTCAGGATTCGTCGTCGCCAATCCGATCACCCGCATCCCGGCAACCGTACCCGCTTGTATTCCGGAAAAGGAGTCCTCGAAAACGACACATTCTCCGGGATCCACCTGCAAATCCCGGGCAGCCAGCAAATAGCACATCGGATCGGGTTTGCCGGACGTTATCCGATCGTTACAATCGTATCGAAAACCTTCTCTATGTCCATGAGCTTTAAAGCACGCTCTATTTTAATCCGATAAGAACTGGTTACCAGGCCCACCCGATATCCCTTTGTTTTAAGCATATGCAAAAACCGAACGGCTCCTTTTACTTCCGGAAAATCCATCGTCTCTTCGTATTCATCACAGGCCCGGGTAATCTTCCCGAGTTCTTCGGAAGAATAATCCGAAAAATAAAGTTCATAAATCCGTTGTAAAGTCGTCCCTTTTATTTTTGCCGGAAAATCCGGAATACCGATATGATATTTTTCCGCCACTTGTCTCCAGAAAATATCGTAGAGCGGCTCCGTATCCGCCACTACACCGTCGAAATCAAAGAATATCGTCGTTATGTCCATAGTTATAAAGTTGCTTGATTAATGGAAAGCAAAGTTATTATTTTATTCAAAACATCCCCCCAAAGTTTTTATCTCACTTCGGGAGGATGTGCAGGCAAATATTTTTCGATATCCTGATTTTTTAAGGAAAGAACGTTTGAATTGTTATCGATTAATCCTTGTATTCGAAACTGATGGTGGATACATCCTCTTCATCCGTACAGGTAATCGACTTTATGCCACCCCATTCTTCGTATGTATAGGTGAACGGTAAATTACCGTAGATTACATCCGAAGAGGTAGGAAGATTGGCAGAGGAGTTTCCGCAAAGCCCTAAAAGGTGCGGGAAAAAATCACTATTTTCCGTAATGGCCGTAAGGATAAATTTGTAAATACAAATAACGGGGTCTACGCCATTCGTGATATTCTTTTGTTCTCCGAATTTAAGTCCGCCTCCGTCGATGGCAACCAAGTTGTTATCGGTATATTTGTATTCTACCGGATACTCCTCCTTTTCTATTTCTCCATCTTCATTCTCTCCCTCATATACTCCGATCACAGAAGTAAGGTAGTTATCGGTATACTCCAATCTGAACGACGTGCCGTAAGCATCCACATAACTGGCTATTTTACCGTCTTTCAGGACATAAGTGAATGTTTCGGCTTCTTCTTCATCAGCGATAAGAATCTGTTCACCTTCCCGTTTTACATTGTAAATCATTTCTTGCGTTTCGCCCTCTGCTTCTACGGTATATCCGATTTTCTCAATTTGTCCGCCTTCTCCATAAGTCAGGGTATATTCTATCGTGCCCAAATAATCCGAAAAGATGACTTTGGTGAGCGTTTTCTCCACTTTGTTCACAATCACTTCCACCGTCCCCAATTCATACTCCTCATTGTTTTGGCGCACGATGACCTTCTAGTTACCGGCTTCTGCGTCGGCAGGCACGGTAAAGGTCACGCTTGTAGCCGTGAACGCTGCCCCTTCGATGTCTAAGGTTTTGGTAGCATCCGCACTGTTTTTGAGAATGAGTTTGGCAGCTGTGACAAAGTCTTTGCCGTTAACGGTGACTTCCTCACCGGCGGTGAAGGTTTCCGGCAGGGTTGCGGTCGGAGCAACGGGAGGCGTCGGTTCGTCGTCATTGTCCGAGCAGGCGGTGAAAGCACATGCGCTGCATACCATCAGCAGCATAATCTAAATGTTCTTCATAACTTTAAATTTTAAAAGGTTAATAAATTACCACATCGATACATTGTGCCGTGTCGAAAAATTTGCGGGCAAATGCCACAATGTCTTTCGCACGGATTTGGTCGATGATACCGTCGAAATAGCGGGGGTCATCGAGCTGGGTATGGGTGCGGTTGTAAAATTGCAGGTTTTCCGTCCAGTAGGCCACATTCTTTTCGGCAAACGCCTTTTGGTGTTCTTGTTTAAGCACCAACAGATAGTATTCGGCGTCATCTTCGGAGATACCTTCCTCTATGAACTGCCGGATTTGGTCGTGGACAATCTGGCGCATCCGGGGACCTTTGGCCTGCGAGCTTTCGAACTGCACGGCAAAGGTCTGGTCGTAGAACGGGTAATCCTCCGCTTCCGTGTGGAGTTGTACCCCGTAGGAACCACCCTCGTCCTCGCGGATGATTTGCCGGAAGAGGTTGTCGAAATGCTTCTGCAGGACGTGGAAACAGATTTTATCCGACGCCTTGGTTTTCAGGTGGTTTTTGTATTCGATACTGACCATGTACTTCTCTTCGGGCAATCCTAAACGGATGTCGCGTGTAGCGGATGCCGTGCTGGCATACCGGTGGTGCACCGGCGTCTCGCGGACGTTGCGCGCCGGCAGGGAAGCGATGTAAAGCTCCACTAACCTGCGGGCCTCTTCACGGGGGAGGTCACCGACGAGATAGAAAGCGAAATCGGCAGCGTTGCGGAAACGCTCGTCGTAAATTTCCACCATCCGGTCGTAATCCATCGCCGCATAGTAAGCCGTATCCGTTTTGCGGATGCGGGGCGACGGCAGGGTGTGCAGCTCTTGCATGACGGAGGCTATCGAGTCGTCGGTCGTCGGTTTGGCGTAGGTGCGCTGAATTTTGTTGGCACGCACATATTTGTCGAAATCCGGACGGCTGAACCGGGGATGTACAACGGTCAGGTGAAAAAACTGGAAAGCAATCTCCGCATCGTCGCGTGTACTGCTGCAACTGATACTTTCCGACCGTTCGCCGAGGTCGATATTGATGTCGATATTGTGTCCGCGCATGATAGCGTTGAGCAGCCGGGCGGGGTATTTGTACAGCCCGTATTGCAGGAACAGGGTATTCAACGCATCGGCCGAGGGCAGGTCTTCCGCCGGCAGCAGGGAGCGGCCTCCGGGACTTCCAGCTAAGAGATTGAAAGCACCGCTTTCATAATCGTTGTGTTTGTAGTAGACCTTGGCGCCGTTGCTCAGGGTCCATTCCTCCGCACCGGGACCTTTCAGCCTTTTGGTCTTGACAATGCGGCCGGCAACAGGAGTGAAATCCATCAGGGACGGCAGCGTATCGGCAACAGCCTGCACGTAAGGTGCCGGCGAGGATTGCCGGGCTTCGCGGAGCAGTCGTGTCAAGGTTTCGCTGTCCGGGAACGGATAATCCGGATTATTGCCCTGTACGGCATAAATGCGGTTGAGGTCTCCGGCATTCCAACGGTCGAGCCAGGCATGTACGGCGCGGCTGTCAATGGAATCGAGCAGGTGCCAGGCGGCGTCTAATTTCTCAGCCACTTCGGCCAGCGGATAACCGAGCAGAAAATGGTCCTGATAGACTTTCAGGTAGACACTGTTGGGCATACGACGGAGCATAGCCGCAGACTGTTTCAACCCGAGACGATAGTTGTCCGTCAACTCCTTTAGCTTCTGGTCCGTGATGGCGTAACGATGAATGCGTTCAAGCTGTTCCAGCACTTGCCGAACCGCTTCCTTTTCCATGCCGGGCAGAGGGGTAATGGCGATATTCTGCCCCTCGTAATGACGCACAAGGTCGTGTACACCGGCCTGTGCACTAAGGAACAAGGCATCCTCTTCCTGAATAAAATCATTGAGGCGCTCGCCGACGATTTGATTGTAAAACTCCCGGCACAACTGGTCTTTCACCTGTTCGCCGAGTGTACGGAATTCCGGCTTGCGGAAACGTTTCATCAGTACGACGGCGTTCTGGGGAATATCTTCGTCGATAAGCCGGCAATACTGGGGCTCTTCGTTGTCCGGAATGGCATATGTCACCCGCGGTTTGGCATTCACGCGCTTCGGAATGCCGGCAAAGAGGCGTTTCACTCCGGCCTCCACGGCATCGGGGTCGATGTCGCCG
>ENA-OPSV01001539-OPSV01001539.1-human-gut-metagenome-genome-assembly--contig:-NODE-1539-length-15540-cov-2.296351_pt1 | contig 15540 bp, 12 predicted proteins | sample MGYA00241460_ERZ501912 | MGnify/ENA primary metagenome ERZ501912 (study PRJEB25962, sample SAMEA2042402) | human gut metagenome | biome: human gut; feature: human-associated habitat; material: faeces...
GACTGGTTCGGTACCGCTCCTTCCACCGATCGAAGGACTGCATGACAATCTTGGCAAGAAAGATGCCAGCGTTTATTCTATCAAAGATATGATCGCAGATGTTAAGAACTATCCGGAAGACATGACAGGCAAGAAGGTTGTTGTTGTCGGTGGTGGTGCGGTAGGACTTGATGTTGTTGAATTCTTTGCCCCACGCGGTGCAGAGACAACCATCATCGAAATGATGCCGGTTATCGGAAACGGACTGGATGCATCTTCTACATCAAGTATGAAAGAATGCATGGAAAAACATCATGTAAGACAGATGACGAATACAGCCCTGCAGAAAGTAAATGCACATTCCTTCCTCGTAAAATACGATGGAAAAGAAGAAGGACTTCCGTTTGACTACGGTTTCGTATGTCTCGGAATGAGAGCGAATGCCCCGATTTGGAATGATATTCAGGAAGCTTTTTATGAAAATAACTATCTCCGGTTCTACTTCTATGATATGATATAACTGATGAATGTAAGAAATAATATTTTAAAACAAAATATTTCAAAATAAAATAAAAAAACAATTTGGGGAAATACGTAATGAAAAGTTTGCTGATTCTCGGTGCAGGCGGATTCGGCCGGATGGTAGCGGAGACTGCGCAGGCACTGGGGTATGAAAAGGTTGTATTTTTGGATGATGCGGTGAAGGATGAAGCGGTCATCGGAATGTGCTGTGATTATGAGATCAGACATAAGGAGTATCCGGTGGCAGTAGCAGCATTTGGAAATAACAAGATGCGTCTGTACTGGACGGATAAATTGCTGGAAAAAGGGTATGAGGTACCGGCAATCGTGCATCCGTCTGCAGTTGTAAGTCCGAGTGCGGTGCTGGAACCGGGCTGCTTTGTGATGCAGAGAGCGGTGGTAAATACCAATACCCGGATCGGACGTGCGGTGCTGGTGAACAGCGGGGCAATCGTAGATCACAATTCAGTAGTATGTGCCGGAGCGCATGTCGGACTGGGGAGTGTTGTAAAGTCAGACTGTACGATCGAGAGCGGATGTAAAGTGGAGGCAGGAGAAGTGATTTTCTCAACCAGAAGGAAGATCGAGGGCGTGGACAGCCGGAGTCTGGAAGATGCCGTGTACGCATTTGGTTTCGGGCAGCAGTGCAGTTATGTGAAGCCATTCGGAGAAGGACACATCAATGAGACTTATGCAGTCTATATGCCGGGCGCAGATGGAAAGGATACGCCGCTCTATGTTTTGCAGCGCATCAATATTAATGTATTCAAGAACCCGGATCAGGTAATGGCGAATATATTCGGCGTTACGGAGTATCTGCGCAGTATGATCCGTGAGGAAGGCGGAGATCTGGACAGAGAGGCATTGTCTTATATTAAGACAAAATCAGGAGAGAGCTATTTTGAAGATGCGGACGGACAGCCATGGCGCTGCCTGCATTATGTACCGGATTCTGTGTGCTATCAGATGGTGGAGAGACCGGAACAGTTCTATCAGTCGGCACTCAGCTTTGGCCATTTTCTGAAGCAGCTGGGGGATTATCCGGCCGAGAGTCTCTATGAGACGATTCCGAAGTTCCACGATACGGTGAAGCGTTTCCGTGATTTCAAAGACGCACTGCGGAAAGATGTGAAGAACAGGACAAGACTTTGCCGTGAAGAAATAGAGTTTGTACTGGCACGCGAGGATGACTGCGGTGTCCTTATGAAGCAGCTTGAGGAAGGAATACTTCCGCTCCGTGTGACGCACAACGATACCAAGCTGAATAACATTTTGTTTGATAAGAATACAGGAGAGGGACTGTGCATCATCGATCTGGACACGATCATGCCGGGACTTGCGGCAAATGACTTTGGTGATTCCATCCGGTTCGGGGCATCGACAGCGGAAGAAGATGAGAAGGATCTGAACAAGGTGCACTTTGATATAGAGCTTTACCGCATCTACGTGAAAGGGTATCTGGAGATGGCGAAGGATGTACTGACACCGGCGGAGAACGCCAGTCTTCCGTGGGGAGCGAGACTTATGACGCTGGAATGCGGTATGCGTTTTCTTGCTGACTTCCTCCAGGGCGATGTATATTTCAAAACAACTTATCCAGAACACAATCTTGTTCGGGCAAGAACACAGTTCAGACTTGTAAAAGAGATGGAAGAACAGTTTGATCAGATGCAGGAAATCGTTGAGACGTTCTGAAAGTGATGGGCAAATTGTTGTAACTAAAATACAATTTAATTTCCAGTTTAAAGTTGACAGATAATAAAATACATTTTATTATAAATATAAGTTTGATATATAAAGATAACGAAGAGAGTTAAAACGGAAGGAGAATTCAACAGATGTTAAACGATAATTTTGTAACATTTGAAATTGGAAAAGCAAAGCATATCGCACTCGTTGCCCATGATGGTAAGAAAAAAGAACTGATCGAATGGTGCGACAAGAATAAGGAAATCTTAAAAGGTCATTTCTTATGCGGTACAGGTACAACCGCACGTCTGATCGCAGAGAAGACCGGGCTTCCGGTAAAGGGATATAACAGCGGCCCGCTCGGAGGAGATCAGCAGGTCGGAGCGAAGATCGTAGAAGGACAGATCGACTTTATGATCTTCCTGTGGGATCCGTTAGAGGCACAGCCGCACGATCCGGATGTAAGAGCATTATCCCGTATTGCCGTACTTTACGATATTCCTACAGCTAACAATCTTGCAACAGCAGATTTCATGCTGAAGTCTGAATTTATGAATTCTACATATGAAAGAAAGGTAGAGAACTTTAACAAGACCATTCAGGACAGAGTGGAGAAGATGAAATAGAAGCTAAAGAGCAGCTGCGCATTCCGCAAAAAAAGGAATCGCAGCTGTTTTTTTGCCTTTTATATTTCTGCAAAATAAGATTGACATACCGTATCATCTGTGTTATTCTTACACTGTAAACTTTAACGCTTTAAAGCGCAACGCTTTAAAGCGAATTAGCGAAAACAAGTAAAAAGAAATGAGGAAAGTAGAGGAGAAAAGTTATGGCGATGAAATTATTGATGCTGGTGATATTTTTTGCGATTATGGTATCGGTCGGCATCTATGCAAGAAAGCATGCGACAAGTGTAGACGGCTATGTATTGGGAGGAAGATCGGTAGGCCCATGGCTTACGGCATTTGCGTATGGAACGTCATATTTCTCCGCAGTTGTATTCGTAGGATATGCAGGACAGTTTGGATGGAAATATGGTCTCGCATCTACATGGATCGGTCTTGGAAATGCGATTATCGGAAGTTTGCTGGCATGGGTTGTACTCGGAAGACGTACCAAGGTTATGACACAGCATTTGAATTCTAAGACGATGCCGGATTTCTTTGGTGAGAGATACGAAAGCAAGGCGCTTAAGATTACAGCTTCTGCAATCGTATTTATATTCCTGGTTCCGTATACGGCTTCTGTATATAACGGATTGTCAAGGTTATTCGGAATGGCATTTAATATTCCTTATAAATATTGTGTGATCGGAATGGCAGTGTTTACGGGAATTTATGTTATTCTTGGCGGATACATGGCTACGGCGATCAATGACTTCATTCAGGGGATTATCATGCTGGGTGGTATCGTGGCAGTTATCCTGGCGGTATTAAATGGTCAGGGCGGATTTATTCAGGCAATTAAGACAATGGCAGAGATTCCAAGTGATGTGCCGGTGACAATTGGACAGCCGGGCGCATTTACTTCATTTTTTGGGCCGGATCCGTTAAATCTTCTGGGGGTTGTTATCTTAACTTCTCTTGGAACATGGGGACTTCCACAGATGGTTGGTAAGTTCTATGCGATTAAAGATGAAAAATCAATTAATACAGGAACTGTGATCTCTACGTTGTTTGCGATCGTGATCTCCGGAGGATGTTACTTCCTCGGAGGATTCGGAAGATTGTTTGATGCACCGGAATTACATGATGAGGCGGGAAATATGATCTTCGACGGAATCATTCCACATATGTTATCAACACTTCCGGATATCCTGATCGGTATCGTAGTAGTGCTGGTATTATCGGCTTCCATGTCAACCCTGGCTTCGCTGGTACTGACATCCAGCTCGACATTGACTTTGGATTTCTTAAAAGACAATGTGATGAAAGATATGAGTGAGAAGAAACAGGTACGAACCATGCAGGTGATGGTAGTATTCTTCATTGTATTATCAGTAGTGATTGCAATGGATCCACCTACATTCATTGCACAGCTTATGGGAATTTCCTGGGGTGCACTGGCCGGAGCATTCCTTGCACCGTTCATGTATGGATTGTACTGGAAAGGTGTGACAAGAGCCGCGGTCTGGGCAAGTTTTGCGGCAGGTGTCGGAATTACGGTTTTGAACCTCTTCTTCCACTTTATTGCATCTCCGATTAATGCAGGAGCAATTGCGATGGTAGCAGGACTGATCGTAGTGCCGGTAGTGAGTGTACTTACACCAAAACTTAAGAAAGACAGGGTGGATGAGATATTTGCCTGCTATGATGAGAAGGTTACAATCACCAAGAAACGTTCTCTGGAACAGAATTAATCGAAATAATCTGAAAAATCGAACATATTAAAAAACATCAAGGGAAGTGATTAAATTTATCACTTCCCTTTTGCGTAGGGATATGTTAGGATATAAAAGTATTAAAAATGAACAACAAAATTGATGATTATTATTGCAAGATGATAAGATTTGAAATATTGGGTAAAAGGAGAGGCTTTTAATTATGAAGAATTATCAGAAATATGAGAAAAGTTATTTTATGCCGCCGGAGGTTACATATGACTGGGCGAAAAAAGATGCGGTAGAACAGCCTCCGAAGTGGTGCAGCGTAGACTTAAGAGATGGTAACCAGGCATTGATCGAACCAATGAGTCTGGATGAAAAGCTGGAGTTCTTTCAGATGCTGGTTGATATCGGATTTAAGGAGATCGAGGTTGGATTTCCGGCTGCTTCCGAGACAGAATATCAGTTTATGAGAACCCTGATCGAAAAAGACATGATTCCGAATGATGTAACGGTCCAGGTACTGACACAGGCAAGAGAGCATATCATCAAGAGAACATTTGAAGCTGTAAAAGGAGCACCTCACGCAGTGATCCATTTATACAATTCTACCTCTGTTGCACAGAGAGAGCAGGTGTTCAGAAAAGATAAAGAACAGGTAAAACAACTTGCGATCGACGGGGCAAAATTACTTCTGAAGCTGGCTAATGAGACAGATGGTAACTTCACATTTGAATACAGTCCGGAAAGTTTCCACGAAACAGAAGTGGACTATGCCGTAGAAGTTTGTAATGCTGTTCTGGATGCATGGCAGCCGACAGCTGATAATAAAGCAATCATCAATATTCCTACAACTGTAGAAAATGCAATGCCTCATACATTTGCATGCCAGTTAGAGTATGTACATAAGCATTTGAAACACAGAGAGAATGTGGTACTTTCACTTCATCCACATAATGACAGAGGATGCGGAGTGGCAACTGCAGAACTGGGTATTCTTGCAGGAGCTGATCGTATCGAGGGTACATTGTTTGGAAACGGAGAACGTACCGGTAACGTTGATATCATCACACTTGGAATGAATATGTATTCCCAGGGTGTAGATCCGGGACTGGATTTCTCTAATATGAGAAAGATCCGCGAGACATATGAGCGTCTGACCAGAATGCAGGTATATGACCGTCAGCCATATTCCGGAGACCTGGTATTTACTGCATTTTCCGGATCACATCAGGATGCGATTGCCAAGGGTATGGCATGGAGAGATGAGAAGAAATGTGATAAATGGACAGTTCCGTATCTGCCGATCGATCCAAAAGATGTCGGAAGAGAGTATGATTCGGACGTTATCCGTATCAACAGTCAGTCTGGTAAGGGCGGCGTAAACTACATCTTAATGCACAGCCACGGAATCAATCTTCCAAAGGCAATGCGTGAAGAAGTAGGATATATGGTAAAAGATGTATCGGATAAAGCACACAAAGAGCTGACACCAGACTGGGTATACCAGATCTTCTCTGATCATTATATTAATACCAAATCCATCTTCCATATTGATGAGTGCCATTTTAAACAGGTAGACGGAATTACCGCAGAAGTGACGATCAATCATGCAGGAGAGAGTAAAGTGATCACTTCGAACGGAAATGGACGTCTGGACGCAGTAAGTAATGCAATTAAGCAGTATTTCAATATCAGCTATGAATTATCCTTCTACGAAGAACATTCGCTTACAAAGGGATCTTCTTCTAAGGCTGTTGCTTATGTGGGAATTATCTGCAACGGAAAGACATTCTGGGGTGTAGGAATCGATCCGGATATTATCAGAGCTTCCATTGAAGCCTTGATCGTTGCGGTAAATAAGATTGAAGAACTCGGGAGTGCTGATGCATGTACGGATGCAAGAATGATCGAGATCATGAATTATGTACAGGCAAATTATATTGACATTACATTAGATGACCTGGCAGAAAAATTCTTCCTGTCCAAACCTTATCTGTCAAAATACATTAAGGAAAAATCCGGAATGACATTTGGGGATCTGGTGAAGAAAATCCGCATGAAGAAAGCGAAAGCACTGCTCAAAAGCAGTAATATGACAGTCGAGAACATTGCAATGTCAGTCGGATATCAGAATGTTGAGCATTTCAACAGACTGTTCAAGAAAGCTTATGATATGACTCCGATGCAGTTTAGAAATCAGAAATAAAATAAGTAGTGAAAAGTTGCGAGGGATGTGCCGGAAGGTGCATCCCTTTTAAAAGTGCGTAAACGGAAAAATAAAAATATACATATAAAAAGATAGGAATCGAGATGGATTTCATGTATAATAAATAATAGACTTTACAAAAAACATGATTGGGAGGAAGAGATAGAAATGTTAAAGTACATATTGATGATCCTTGGCGGTGTGATTTTTATCGCAGGATACTACTTCATGCAGCAGAATGAAGGCAGAGGTAAGACGATGATGTTCTATTCATTGTTTGCTTATGCCGGATTGACACTGGTGATTCTTTCCGGAGCAAGAGTTCTGGATCCGTTCTTTGAAAGTATCGGGGATAACGGTGAGATGGTTCAGCTTGCAGTAGAAGTTGCCTGCTTTGTAATTGGTGCGGAATTACTTCTGAAGCCTGCATTTGAAGACCAGAAAGAGATCGGAACAAAGAAGAATATTACACCACGTGGATCCGGAGATTCATTCAGTGCGAAGGCAAATAAGAAAGAAAGCACGAAGAAGACGAAGAAAAATAATAATCAGATTAAAAGAAGTTACAGTACAGGGAATAAAAAGTATCGTAAAAAATAAGACTTGCATAAGCAAGTCTTATTTTTATGTACGGTATTTAATTCACGAATTATTTACCTTCAACCATCTTGTCGAACTTCTTAGTAAATGCTAACATGATAACTCCGCAGGCAACGATGATGATTGTAACAACACCATATGCTTTGACGAAGTCGAAGTTTCCGAGCCAGTTATAAAGTGGTCCGTAAGCTTTACCAGAGAAGAAGATGACCAGTGGCCATACACCAAGCATTGTTCCAAGAAGTTTCTTTGGAGCATATTTGCTGATGAAAGCATTTCCAAGTGGTGAGAAGATAACCTCTCCAAGTGACATACATACAGATGCCAGGATGATTACCCAGATACCAACTGGATCTTTTGTTCCCTGTCCTGAAAGTGCAGCGGCAAGAACCATAGATCCTGTACAAAGACCAAGGATGATAATTCCGATAGCAGTCTTTGTGAACATTCCCCAGTCACCCTGTGGACGCTGTCTCATCTTAGCCCAGATACCTGCGAAGATAGGGCAAAGAATGATACAAAGAAGTCCGTTCATTGAGTCGAACCAGGCAGTAGGCATCTCGAAGGAACCGATGTTCCAGTTAGCCCATCCAGATCCTCCCTGAGATACTGGACCGAATTCATAGTAAACAGGCATGTAAGCCATGTACCAGATCAGCCAGAAGATACCAGAGAATACGGTTACGATCAAGATTGCGATAACACGGTTTTTCTCAAGCTTCGTAAGTGGTGCATTGTCCTTTTCTTTGTCTGCTTTTTCAACATTCTCAGAACGGTTATCAACAAGGAATGGTTTCTTTCCGGCATCGCCGAAAGATTTCATTCCAACGAACCACCATACACAGTCGATAAACAGGAAGATTCCGCAAACAAGGAACATTGTACGGTATCCAGCGTTTGTACCAATCAGTGAAAGGAATGTAGTACCACAGAATGATCCGATGTTAACGAACATGTACTGTAAATTGAATACAGTATCAAGTTCATCCTGGTCAGCTAATGGGAAGAGACGTCCGTTGATACCGGATACGTTTCCTTTGAAGAAACCAGTACCGATAGAAACGAGGATAATCATTGCCCACATCATTGCGATACCATTGGCTTCTGTTGCTCTCCAAGCACACAGATAACCAAGACCCATAAGGATCTCACCAACAGGAACAAGGATACGCGGACTAATCCAACGGTCAGCGATATATCCACCGATGATAGGTGTGATATAAGTAAATGCTACCAGGTTAGAACTCATTGCAGCACCAACGGATTTGTCAAGTCCAAGACCACCGTGAGCTGCTGTGGCTACGATAAAGATCGAAAGCCCCCATTTAGCTGCATAGTATGCAAGTCTTTCAAAAGAGAAAGTCAGACAGCACACATAGAAACCAAATGGTAATTTTTTCTTAGTGTTCTCCATGAGATTCACCCTCCAATATGAAATTTTTCTTTGGTTTTAACGATACGAGGAAAATCCCCTCTTATGATTAAAACTCTCAACGCAGTTAATCTTATCACAAACTAGACCAAAGTACAACCAATTGTTTAAGAAAAAGTTAAGGCTTTTCTTATTTTTTTAGAAATTCATATGTGGAAATGTAATAAATTGGTAGAACAAATGGAAAGTAAAAGAGTAAAAGTAACTAAATGATAATAGAAATCAAAAATAAATCTTACGATATATAGAAAAGTTTATGGATAATTTATAAACAATTATAACGGATTTTCTTGAATAATCAACTATATAAGGATATAATAGGATTCAGATTTTGTAAAGGGGAAAACAATATGGCGAATTATTACCGTGTGGCATATAAAGAGTCACAGAATACGTTGAAGCAGATATGTGAACTTTTCCGTGTGGACAGCAGCGATATTACGATTAAGTTTGTAGTAACAGTGATGGGACCGTTGGTGTTCTATTATATGTGGAAATATGGAAGTCATGGCGGGAACACACCGGGCGGGATGACATTTTTCATTATTAAGTTTATTGCCGGATGGGCACTGGCGTTCGTTGTTGCGATACTGGTGAACAGAACGATCTGGAGAAAGGTACTGGCAACAACGGCAGTCGGAGATGCGAAAGATCAGTTTGACAGACGATGCAAGCTGAATGGGGGACCGGTCAGTTCTGAGATTCATTTCTTGGATGATCATTTTGACAGTGTAACTGCGAAGAAGACAAGATCATTCTCATATGAGGATGTAACCAAGATTCTGGAGACGAAAGAAGCGTTTGGTGTAGTTGTAAAGGCAGATCCGGAGACAATGGGTTCGGCAAGAGCGATGATCGGATTTCCGAAGACGGCGCTGGAAGGAAATAATACAGACGAGCTGGCGGAGTTCCTTCTGACGAGATGCAAGAATATGAAACGGAAGAAAGTAAAGAAGTTTTAAAGCGGATTTTTGAACATAGAACAGAAATAAAACAGACAAAAAGGTCATGTGTGTACATAGATGTACGGATATACACATGGCCTTTTCAATCGCCAGGCGTTCGGAAGAAGCTGCCAGTGGCAGGTTCTGCAGATACTGAAATACAGTATATTATTTCAGAAAAATGCATATTTAAAAGTTAACCATAGATGCCAAAAAGGTTGACTTTTGACACGGAAATGTAAGATTTTAATGCCATTTTAATAGGAAGAAACGACTCGTCAAGTATTTAACAAAAAACAATATAAAGGTATTGCACTAAAGTGTCAAAAACAGTATAATATAATTGGAAAAAATTTGGTTTTACTTTTGATACAAGAATCAGGAAAAACCCAATTTAAAATAATGAAAATGGAGGGCTAGACTATGGGCAACATGGCAGCAGACAATGCAGCAGGTAAGAGAATCAACAGTTTACTTGATGCAGGCAGTTTTGTTGAGATCGGTGGAGCTGTAACAGCAAGAACAACTGATTTTAACATGCAGGAAAAAGAAACTCCAGCAGACGGTGTTATCACCGGATATGGAGTGATCGATGGAAATCTGGTATACGTATACAGCCAGGACGCTACTGTTTTAAATGGTGCGATCGGTGAGATGCATGCAAAGAAGATTTCTAATATCTACGATATGGCAATGAAGATGGGAGCACCGGTCATCGGATTGGTTGACTGCGCCGGATTCAGACTGCAGGAAGCTACAGATGCTTTAGAGGCATTTGGAAAACTTTATCAGAAACAGTCAATGGCTTCCGGAGTGATCCCTCAGATCACAGCAATCTTCGGAACATGTGGAGGTGGACTTTCTATCGTACCTGCTCTGACAGATTTCACATTCATGGAGACAAAGAATGGTAAATTATTTACCAATACTCCAAATGCAATTCCGGGAAATGACATTTCTAAATGTGATACATCTTCCGCAAAATTCCAGAGTGAGACAACCGGTCTTGTAGACGGAATCGGATCTGAAGAAGAGATTCTTGCAGATATCCGTTCTCTCGTATGCATGTTACCGAGCAACAACGAAGAGGATTCTTCTTATGAAGAATGTAACGATGATCTGAACCGTGTATGTGCAGACCTTGCTAATGCAAAAGAAGACACAGCGATCGCTCTTACAATGATCTCTGATGACAACATCTTCTGCGAAGTGAAGAAAGCATATGCAAAAGATATGGTGGCAGGATTCATCAAACTGAATGGTATGACTGTAGGTGCAGTTGCAAACCGTTCAAAAGTATATAACGAAGAAGCCGAAGTAGAGGCTGAATTTGACGGCTCTCTTTCTGCTGACGGAGCTGAAAAGGCTGCAGAATTCGTACAGTTCTGTGATGCATTCAACATCCCTGTACTGACACTTACAAATGTAAGCGGATTTACAGCAAGCGAATACGATGAGAAACGTATTGCAAAATCAGCAGCAAAACTTACTTATGCATTTGCAGATGCAACAGTACCGAAGGTAAATGTTGTGATCGGTAAAGCATTCGGAAGTGCTTATGTGACAATGAACAGCAAAGCAGTCGGAGCAGATATGGTATATGCATGGCCGGAAGCAGAGATTGGAATGATGGACGCAAACCAGGCAGCCAAGATCATGTATGCAGACGCTGATGCAGCAACAATCAGAGAAAAAGCAGCAGAATATAAGAATCTGCAGTCAAGCCCATTATCAGCAGCGAAAAGAGGATATGTGGATACAATCATCGAAGCAGCAGATACAAGAAAATATGTGATCGGCGCATTCGAGATGTTATTCACAAAAAGAGAGGATCGTCCGGTAAAGAAACACGGTACGGTTTAGAGAGGTGAGGCAAAGTGAAGAAAAAATTAAGCGTATTACTTTGTGTGCTTGTCGCAATGCTCTGCTTTACCGCTTGCGGAAGTAAGAAAGAAAATCTTCAGTATGATAAATCAACCATCACACAGGCAACGGATTTTCTGATCGAGTATTGCAACAGTGCAGATGCAGATACTATCGAACAGTGGAACAAGATGACAGATTTCCAGATCGAGTCTCAGTTGAATCAGGCGGGAGTTCCATTTACGCAGGATAGTTTCCTTGCAGCTCTGGATGCATGGCAGCAGGGAACAAAAGAGTGTGGAGAATATGTAAGTCATGGTGATTACAAATTCGAGCCATCCTCTGATGAACTGAAAGTAACGACCAGTGCAAAATTCAAAGACCGTGATGCAGACATTACATTTGTTTTTGATGAGAACCTTTATCTGGACAGTACAACGATCGATGCACATTACAGCATCGGCGAGATCATGGAAAAAGCAGGACTTAATACAATCCTTGGTATGGGAACTGTATTCGTAATCCTGATCTTTATCTCTATTCTGATCTCTCTGTTCAAATATATCCCTGCTCTTGAAGCAAAATTCAAGAACAAAGGAAAAGCAGAAAGCACACAGGAAGCGGCACCGGCTCCGGCAGCAGTTGCAGCACCTGTAGTAGAAGAAGCATCTAACGATGATGAACTGGCAGCAGTTATTTCCGCAGCGATCGCAGCTTATGAAGCAGAAGCTGGTGGAAGCACAGACGGCTTCGTAGTAAGAAGCATCAAGCGTCGTCCATCAAATAAGTGGCACGCATAATTAATTAGGAGGATGAATTCAATGAAAAATTATACAATCACAGTGAATGGCAATGTATATGATGTAACAGTAGAAGAAAACGGAGCAGGTGTAGCACCAGTTGCAAGACCTGCAGCAGCACCGAAGGCAGCTCCTGCGGCAGCACCAGCAGCACCAAAGGCAGCACCTGCAGGTGGAGCAGGATCCATCGAAGTAAAAGCCGGAGCAGCCGGAAAAGTATTCAAGATCGAAGCAAATGTAGGTCAGGCTGTAAAGAAAGGTGATGCAGTTATCATCATCGAGGCTATGAAGATGGAGATTCCAGTTGTAGCACCGGAAGACGGAACCGTTGCAAGCATTGATGTAGCAGTAGGCGATGCAATTGATTCAGGCGCTGTTCTTGCTACATTGAACTAACATCATTTATATGGTGTTTATCTAACACGACTGGAGGTTAAAAAATGGAATATATAACGACAACATTAGGAAACCTCGTGCATCAGACGGCGTTTTTCAGTCTTACATGGGGCAATGTAGTCATGATCGCGGTTGCATGTGTTTTCCTTTATCTTGCAATCAGACACGGATTCGAGCCTCTGCTTCTTGTTCCAATCGCATTCGGTATGTTACTGGTTAACATTTATCCGGACATCATGCTTCATGCAGAAGATGCGGCAAATGGAACAGGCGGACTGCTTTACTACTTCTATAAACTGGATGAGTGGTCAATCCTCCCTTCCCTGATCTTCATGGGTGTAGGAGCGATGACAGACTTCGGACCACTGATCGCTAACCCTAAGAGCTTCCTTCTTGGTGCCGCTGCTCAGTTCGGTATCTTTGCAGCATACCTTGGAGCGATGGCTATGGGATTCTCTGACAAAGCGGCAGCAGCGATCTCAATCATTGGTGGAGCTGATGGACCTACCTCTATCTTCCTTGCAGGTAAGTTACAGCAGACAGCTTTACTTGGACCAATCGCAGTAGCAGCATATTCTTATATGTCACTGGTACCGATTATCCAGCCACCGATCATGAAGCTTCTGACAACAGAAAAAGAACGTAAGATTAAGATGGAACAGTTAAGACCTGTTTCCAGGCTTGAGAAGATCTTATTCCCAATCATCGTTACGATCGTTGTGTGTGTAATTCTTCCTACAACAGCACCACTGGTTGGTATGTTAATGCTTGGTAACCTGTTCCGTGAGTCTGGAGTTGTAAGACAGTTAACAGAGACAGCTTCCAATGCAATGATGTACATCGTAGTTATCCTGCTTGGAACATCCGTAGGAGCAACAACAAGTGCTGAGGCATTCCTTAATATGGATACAATTAAGATCGTAGTTCTCGGTCTGATCGCATTCGCATTTGGTACAGCCGCAGGTGTACTGTTCGGTAAACTGATGTGTGTTGCAACACATGGTAAGGTTAATCCACTGATTGGTTCTGCCGGTGTATCTGCAGTTCCAATGGCAGCCAGAGTATCACAGAAGGTCGGAGCTGAGGCAGACCCGACAAACTTCCTTCTGATGCATGCTATGGGACCAAACGTTGCGGGTGTTATCGGTACAGCCGTAGCTGCCGGAACATTTATGGCAATCTTTGGCGTAGGAATTTAAGCGATATATAATTAGGAGGAAAGAAAATGGCAGATATAGTAAAAAAACCTGTAGAGATTACAGAAACGATCCTGCGTGATGCGCATCAGTCTCTGATCGCAACCCGTATGACAACAGAGCAGATGCTCCCGATCGTTGATAAAATGGACAAGGTTGGGTATCATTCCGTAGAGTGCTGGGGTGGAGCTACATTCGATGCATCTCTTCGTTTCTTAAAAGAAGATCCATGGGAAAGACTTCGTAAATTCCGTGATGGATTCAAAAATACAAAACTTCAGATGTTATTCCGTGGACAGAACATCTTAGGATATCGTCCATACGCAGATGATGTGGTAGAATATTTCGTACAGAAATCTGCTGCCAACGGAATCGACATCATCCGTATCTTTGACTGCTTAAATGATCTTCGTAACCTGAAGACAGCAGTTAAGGCTGCAAACAAAGAAAAAGTAGAAGCTCAGATCGCATTATCTTACACTTTAGGTGATGCTTATACACTAGATTACTGGGTAGACATTGCCAAGAAGATTGAAGAGATGGGTGCAAACTCTATCTGTATCAAAGATATGGCTGGTCTTCTGACACCGTATAAGGCAACAGAGCTGATCGGAGCAATGAAAGAAGCTGTAGATCTTCCAATCCAGCTTCATACACACTACACATCAGGTGTTGCTTCTATGACTTACATGAAAGCAGTAGAGGCCGGTGTAGATGTCATTGATACCGCAATCTCACCATTCGCACTTGGAACATCTCAGCCTGCAACAGAAGTTATGGTTGAGACATTCAAGGGAACACCTTATGATACAGGATTAGACCAGAAACTTCTGGCAGAGATCGCTGACTATTTCCGTCCAATCCGTGACGAAGCTCTTGACAGCGGACTCTTAAATCCAAAGAACCTTGGTGTTAACATCAAGACTCTTCTGTATCAGGTACCAGGCGGAATGCTTTCCAACCTGACATCACAGCTGAAAGAGCAGCATGCCGAGGATAAATTCTACGAAGTTCTCGAGGAAGTTCCGCGTGTTCGTAAAGACCTTGGTGAGCCACCGCTTGTTACACCGTCCTCTCAGATCGTTGGTACACAGGCTGTATTTAATGTGATCATGGGCGAGCGTTACAAGGTTGTCACAAAAGAGACAAAAGACGTGTTAAGTGGTAAGTATGGCGCAACAGCCAGACCGTTCAATCCGGAAGTACAGAAAAAATGTATCGGAGATATTGAACCGATCACATGCCGTCCGGCAGATCTTCTGGAGGATGAGCTTGATAAGCTTGAGAGCGAGATGGCACAGTACAAGGAGCAGGATGAGGATGTTCTCACATATGCACTGTTCCCGCAGGTTGCCATGGACTTCTTTAAATATCGCCAGGCTCAGAAGACAAAAGTTGATGAGACTGTAGCAGATACCAAGAACGGCGCATACCCGGTATAAAGCACACATAGAAATGCAGATGCATTTCAAAACAGGAAAAGGAGCTTGCTGTATGCAGGCTCCTTTGTGCATAAAAAAGATAAAAAAGGCAGGATAACAGGTAATGTCCAAAGTTGCGATCATAGGCGGGGGTGCCGCCGGAATG
>ENA-OPSV01001548-OPSV01001548.1-human-gut-metagenome-genome-assembly--contig:-NODE-1548-length-15447-cov-2.983238_pt1 | contig 15447 bp, 12 predicted proteins | sample MGYA00241460_ERZ501912 | MGnify/ENA primary metagenome ERZ501912 (study PRJEB25962, sample SAMEA2042402) | human gut metagenome | biome: human gut; feature: human-associated habitat; material: faeces...
CAGCTAACTTTCAGAGCTTTACAGAGCTTGACAGAGGGGGTATTCAGAATAACTCAAATTGAATCGGAAACAGTTTTTAATAGTGTCCCATATGGGTTTACCTTACCTCAGATTGACAGAGAGTGACAATAGGTTTGAGCTCTCCTAAGCGAGGGGTCGGAGGTTCAAATCCTCTTATGGACGGGCTTCAAAGCGTTCGAAATGTTAGCTGGATTAGCTGACAACGAACGCTTTTTTTATTTTCTGATCACGTTCGTGTAATGATTTTCCACAAAAAAGAAGTATTTTTTAGCTAACATTTGGGTTTCGTTCTGGTGTTATCCCTTATTCAGAGATGTAAAAATACTCAGAACTGACCGATGAAAGTGTTATAATACGAATTGAGTGCAGGATGTAAAACAATATATATGAAGAAGAAAGAGTAATCGTAGATTTTTACTTATAAGAGGAGAATCAGCTATGCAGCAGGAATTTATTACAGTAACTTTTAATCGTACTAAGATTGCTATCCGGTGTGCAGACATTCTTTATGTGATCATGTCAGATGATCATTGTACGATTCATATGTTTGATGGAAGTGTTTATCGTTGCCGAATGACACTGAAAGCATTGAAGAAGCAGTTGAATGAAGGGTTTATGGAGGTAAAACGTGGCTGTATGGTCGCTGTGTCTGCAATCAGTGATATTGGAGATAAAATTTTACTGTCTAATGGAGAGGAAATCTGCTATACAAAGAGAAAGAAAAAGGCTCTCAGAGAAGAACTGCAGAAAAAACAGGAGCTTATGATTGCAAAGATCAGTAAAAAAAAGCTGCCGCTGACCCCGGAAGAATATGGCAAATATTATAAAATATGTGATAGTCTCCCGTTTGCATTTACGGATATAGAAATGGTATTTAATGAAGAAAAAAAGGCAGTGGACTGGATCTTTCGATATGGGAATGAAGCCTTGGCTACATTGGAAAAGCTGCCGTTGGACAAGATGATCGGAAATTCCTTTTCCAGCCTTTTCTCCAATATGGACGCAAAATGGCTTCATGTTTATGAACGTGCCACCTTGTACGGTGAAACACTTGAAATCATGGACTATAGTCCGGAAATAGATACCAATCTGAAAATTATATGTTTTCCCACATTTCCGGGACACTGTGGATGCATTTTGTTTAATGCAGACAAAATGAAATCTATAAGTGAAGAAAATCATCTGGTCAGATTGGTTGAAGTTTCCATGAAAAATAATTCCTCCAAATAACAAATGTCGTTTTACCGCTTATCATGTTGATTTACCGCAATAGAAATGTTATTTCGCTATAATTCGATTGTTCCCCTGATATATTCATGCTATATTTTTATTAGATATTATTTTTTGCAATCAATTAAGATTCACAGCAGAAAATATCTGAATTTTTTGCAGAACAAGGGGGGAAACATATCATGAAAAGAAAAAAAGCAGTTACTTTGACTACCGCTGCATTAGCACTTACTATGACTGTCTGCGGTAGTTCCAGCGCGATTGCCGCATCAGAATTAACAGCAGAAAGCAAACCAGCCACCCAGTATACCATTGATGCAAATCAGGAAGTTTATGCATTGCTGGATTTCGAGGATACTGCAGAGTTTGAGAATGCTACAAAGGGTCAGATCGCTTCTCCGGATACTCTGGATATTTATGATGAGAACGGAAAGCTTGTATGGAGTCAGACGGCATATGCTTTTCTGGATCAGGATGCTCCGGATACAGCGAATCCCAGTCTTTGGAGAGATACACAGCTGAATCACATTTATGGTCTTTTTGAAGTAACGGATGGAATTTATCAGGTGCGTGGCTATGATATGTCAAATGTCACATTCATAAAAGGCGATACAGGATGGATTGTAGTAGATCCATTGATGAGTGTAGAGTGTGCACAAGCGGCTCTTGCCCTGGTGGAAGAGAATCTGGGCACTTTTCCTGTAAAGGCAGTGATCTACAGCCATTCTCATGTTGATCATTTCGGTGGAGTCAAGGGAATTGTTTCGGAAGAAGAGGTACAAGCCGGCAATGTGCAGGTAATTGCACCGGAAGGCTTTGAGAAGCATGCTGTCAGCGAGAATATTTATGCAGGTACTGCTATGGGACGAAGAGCAAGTTATCAGTATGGAACAATGCTTGAGGGAGGTGAAACAGGATCCCTTGCCATTGGTATTGGTATGGGACAGTCCAAGGGCAGCACAAGTTATATTTCTCCTACACTTGAAATCACACAAACTGGTGAGAAGCATACCATTGACGGAGTGGAAATTGAATTTCAGCTTACTCCGGGTACCGAAGCACCGGCAGAGATGAACTTCTGGATTGGATCGAAAAATGCTTTGTGGATGGCTGAAAACTGTACAGGAACACTCCACAATCTGTATACACTCCGCGGAGCCCAGGTGCGTGACGGAAACGCATGGGCAGAGTACATCATGGAATCTCTGGCTCTCTATGGTGATAAGGCAGATGTGGTATTCCAGTCCCATAACTGGCCACATTGGGGAAATGATACCATTCAGGAATATATGACCAATACTGCAGCTGTGTATAAGTTTATTAACGACCAGACATTGCTTTACATTAATGAAGGTTATACGGAAACAGAGATTGCCAATATGATCCAGCTTCCGGAGGAACTGGAGAAAGTCTGGTATACTCGTCAGTATTACGGTACAGTTTCTCATAATTTGAAGGCAGTATATGAGAAATATATGGGCTGGTATGACGGTAATCCTGTCCATCTTGCTGAACTTACACCATCGGATTATGCCCAAAAGCTGGTAGAATATTTCGGTGACACAGATGCGGTTCTTGAAAAAGCAAAAGAAGATTTTGCAAAGGGAGAATATCAGTGGGTGGCTCAGATTACCAATACGCTGGTTTTTGCTGATCCGGAAAATACGGATGCACGTTATCTGTGTGCGGATGCATTGGAGCAATTGGGATATCAGGCAGAATCAGGTCCATGGCGCAGTGCTTACCTTTGTGCTGCACAGGAACTGCGAAATGGTACAAATACCGATGATGCAACGCGAAGTAGCGGTAACGGTGATGTTTTCTTACATATGACACCGGATATGATTCTGGATTATCTGGGAATTTTTGTAGATACGACGAAGATTCCAGATCTGGCCTTTACAGCAAATATTATATTGCCGGAAGGTAATTATGTACTCCGCGTAAAAAATGGCGTACTTCTTTATCAGAAGGATGCACAGGATCCGGATGCAGATGTGACATGGAATACCAAACGTGCCGGACTGTTGGCTGTTGTTCAGAAAAACGCTGAGAATGTTGCTGCCTTGATCGAACAGGAGGGTGATGAGACCTGCCTGACACGATTGATGGATGCGGTTACTGTTACCTCAGAGTATAAATATTTTAATATTATCGAGCCATAAAATTTTTATGGAGTAAAGCGAGTGGTTAGAGAATTTTTGAAAAATCACAAATGGTTACAGGAGGATATGGATATGAAAAGATTTGCAGCCCTTATAGTCAGTGCAGCATTGGTGCTGTCAGGCTATTCCAGCAATGTGCAGGTATTTGCAGCAGCTGATGACAGTGAGACAGATGAAAATATATGGGAGACTGTGGAAGATGCTTATGTTTATGCATTTCCACTGGTGCTTATGGATGCGACCGAGATTTCAGCAACGAACACAGAGGAAGCTGTTACCGGAAAAGCACCTGTAAATCAGTTTATACACAGTGTTGCACTGGCAAATGCACAATTCAGGAGTGTGGTAACTCCTAATGTGGATACGATTTATTCACAGGTATGGTATAATCTGAGCGAGGAACCGATGGTCTATGAACTTCCGGAAACAGATCGTTTTTGTAAGGTTCAGGTTCTGGATGCTTGGACAAACACTGCTGCAGTTCTTGATCAGGCAGGTGCATATGCAATTACTCTTTCTACGTGGGAAGGGGAACTGCCAGAGGGCGTTACCCGTATAGATGTTCCCACATCCATGGCATGGTCTATTACCAGAACCATTTTATCAGGAGAAGAGGATCTGCCAAATGTGCGTGCCATTCAGGAAAAAATGAAACTAATGCCGCTTTCCAACTATATATCCGGAGAAACTTATGAACCTCCTAAGGGAAGCTATAGTGAAGAGAATAATTATGTTCCTGTTGAGAAGGTTCTTTCCATGGATCCGGTCTCATTTTTTAATAAGGCCAATGAATTAATGGTAAAGAATTCTCCGGCATCTGCAGATAAGGAAATGCTTGAAAAAATAGCTGCTGTGAATGTAGGACCTGGTATGGAATTTGATGCTTCTGTTCTTACCGGTGATGTTGCGGAAAACTGGAAAACAATGTTGACAGAAATTCGGCCAAAGATTGTGAAAGAGGGAAAGAAATTCTCAAAGAAGCTTGGTCAGTGGAACTATTTTGGTGAACCGATTGGAGATTTTGGTACAGAATATGCTTATCGTGCAATGGTAGCACTTGCAGGGCTTGGTGCCAATACAGTTGAAATTGCACTGTATCCAAAGACAGAGCAGGATGTGGATGGAAATCCTCTCACAGGAGAAAAATCATATATTCTTCATTTTGAAAGCTATCCCCAGGTTCTTGAAGAGGGCTTTTGGTCTGTGACCGCATACGGGGATGATGACTTCCTGATTGATAATCCTATTGATCGTTACTGCATAAATGACCGTTCCGGTCTGAAAGCGAATGATGATGGTTCCGTTGATGTTATCCTGTCTAAGGATGCGCCGGAGGATACTACAAACTGGCTTCCTGTAGGTGATGGAGGTTTCCACCTGTATATGCGTATCTATACGCCTGATATGGACGCACTGGAGACCTGGACAGCACCGACCATTACAGAAATTGATCCATCAAACGCAAATTAAGTATTTTCCGTTATAAAAAATATAAAATGAAAAGAAAGCCCCCTGTTTATGGAGGCTTTCTTTTCGTTTTATATTTTTTAAGCGGATTGACAGAAGAGGAAAGGCATATGTGTATCAAGGTCTTTGACAAGATCTGTAATAATGCAGAAGAACATTTAAGAGAGTATAAGAGGAGTATGTTTAATAATGAGAGAAAACAATTATAAACCACAGATTCCAGATGTGATGGAAGCAATATTTGATGCAGGGTATTTGATTTTTGCCTTAGTTGCCGCAATTTTATTTTTTATATTCTCACAGGGAAATATGTTATTTATTCTTTATGGAATATTAACATTGACACTTTGTGGAGGAGATGCTTTTCATCTGGTGCCAAGAATTATAAGGGCAGTACGCGGAAGTAATGATAAAATAAAGAGACAGCTGGGAATTGGATTGCAGGTATCGTCAATTACAATGACAGTATTTTATATTATTCTGATGTATATCTGGAAATTTACATTCCCGGAATTAGAAATACCGGTGATAATTAAAGCTGTTATATGGATATCCGCAGTTGTCAGAATTGTGATATGTATGTTTCCGCAGAACAACTGGTGTACAGATGAAGGAAATATGAAATTATCTATTATCAGAAATGCAGTCTTTGCGGTTACCGGTATAGGGGTAATTATCCTGTATTTAACTTCAGGAAACACCTATGGATATCATATGACAAGGATGGTTGCAGCGATAATTATTTCTTTTGGCGGCTATCTTCCGGTAACTTTATTCAGTAAAACAAAACCAAAGGTTGGACTGTTAATGATTCCGAAGACCTGTGCATATATGTGGATTATTGCAATGGGACTTCAACTTTTATTTTAACTGAATCAAGTAAGTCCCCTGCGAAGCAGTTATTCGGTGCAGAGCTACGTAGCGAAGCGGATTGCGAATATCCGCTTAGCAATCACTGAGGTCAGAGTTCCTTATCGTGGAGCGGCGACTTCAGTTTTTTTGTATCCATAAATCAATATTGATGAAGAAGTCATTTTTTAGAGGATTGTTATAAAATCAGCAGTTTTATGACAGACAGTAATTACAGAGATTCTGGAGTGAAAATTTTTATGACATAAGTAACAGTAAAATGGTATCTGCAGATGGAAAAAAGAACTTTCCTGATACAGGTATATGATTTATAATCATAATAAAAAGAAGATACTATAGCAGGAATGATTGTTAAACAGTGGCAACCGATGTTTCACGTGAAAACGAAAAGGATGGGATGATTATGAAAAATTACTCAGAAGATGTAAACAGACAGTATCATATTCAAGTGGCAAAAGATGAAGTGGGCCGTTATGTGATCCTTCCGGGAGATCCGAAAAGATGTGTAAAGATTGCACAGTATTTTGATAATCCTGTGCTGATCGCAGACAACAGGGAATATATCACTTATACAGGAACACTGGATGGAGTGAAGGTCAGTGTAACGTCAACCGGTATTGGTGGCCCATCAGCGTCCATTGCAATGGAAGAGCTGTATCGCTGCGGAGCGGATACTTTTGTCAGAATCGGAACCTGTGGTGGAATGCAGACGGAAATAAAAAGTGGAGACATTGTAATTGCGACAGCAGCAGTACGTATGGAAGGAACAAGCAGAGAATATGCGCCAATTGAATATCCGGCAGTGGCAAATCTGGATGTGACCAATGCTCTTGTTGAAGCTGCGAAGGAGAAAGGATTTATATATCATACAGGTGTGGTACAGTCTAAAGATTCTTTCTATGGACAGCATGAGCCGGAAGCAATGCCGGCAGGTTATGAGTTGATCAATAAATGGGAAGCCTGGAAACGAATGGGATGTCTTGCTTCGGAAATGGAATCTGCGGCACTTTTCATCGTAGCGGGTAAACTCAGGGTGAGAATGGGCTCCTGTCTGTTGGTACTGGCAAATCAGGAGAGAGAGAAGCAGGGTCTTGAGAATCCGGTTGTACATGACACAGACATGGCAATCCGGGTAGCTGTAGAGGCAATCCGCAGAATGATTAAAGAAGATCAGGGACAAGTTCTGTAAGGACGGAGGCGACAGAGAATGCAGAATCTGGAAAAATCAATGATCAGCAAACTGATCGAGACTGCAATGGAACAGCTCAAATTTTCTTATACACCTTATTCAAATTTTAAGGTTGGTGCATCATTACTTACAAAAAACGGAGAGATTTATACAGGGTGTAACATTGAAAATGCAGCATATACACCTACGATCTGTGCAGAACGAACTGCAATTTTCAAAGCAGTGAGCGAAGGCGTCAGGGAGTTTGACGCAATTTGTATTGTGGGTGGAAAAGATGGGATTTTGACAGAGTATACAGCTCCCTGTGGTGTCTGCCGTCAGGTAATGATGGAGTTCTGTGATCCGGAGACATTTCGGATTATTCTGGCAATAGATAAAGAACATTATGATATCTACACACTGAAGGATTTGCTACCGCTGGGATTTGGACTACGAAATCTGATAAATTCCCGAGAAATATAAGGTAAACGCCCATCATTGCAAGTGATTTTTAATTGCGAAAAGTAAAAAAAGTGAATGACGAATAAAAGGGAACAGGAAAAGGTCAGCGATTAATAAAATGTAAGAGAAGGAGTAAACATAAATGAAAAATTACGACAGAATTTTTGTAATTGTACTTGATTCTCTGGGGATCGGGGCAATGCCGGATTCAGCAAAATTTGGTGACATCGGGGTGGATACTTTTGGACATATTCTTGAGAAAATGGGTTCTCTGGAGATTCCAAATCTTAGAAAACTGGGAATGTTGAATCTTCATCCGGCAGGAAAAATGGCGGGTGTTGAGAATCCCAAGGGGCGATATACGCATCTGGGTGAAGCTAGCAATGGAAAAGATACCATGACCGGACACTGGGAGATGATGGGAATCAAAACAGAAAAACCATTTAAAACCTTTACAGAAACAGGATTCCCGCCGGAATTGATCGCAGAACTGGAGAAAAGATGCGGAAAAAGAGTGATAGGAAACAAGAGCGCAAGCGGAACGGAGATTATTGAGGAACTGGGCGAAGAGGAGATTCAGACGGGTGCAATGATTGTTTATACTTCAGCAGATTCTGTTCTTCAGATCTGCGGAAATGAAGAAACTTTTGATCTTCAGAATCTGTACCGCTGCTGTGAAATTGCAAGAGAAATTACCATGAAGGATGAATGGAGAGTTGGCAGAGTTATTGCAAGACCGTACATTGGTAAGAAAAAAGGTGAATTTAAACGTACCAGTAACCGTCATGATTATGCATTGAAACCCACCGGACTTACCACGTTAAACGTGTTGAAAGATCATGGATTTGATGTGATCGGTGTTGGAAAGATTCATGATATTTTTTGCGGAGAAGGCATTACAGAAACTCATCATTCAGACAGCTCTGTACATGGAATGGAGCAGACAATTGAAATCTGCAAGAGAGATTTCAGAGGGTTATGTTTTGTTAATCTTGTAGATTTTGATGCATTATGGGGACACAGAAGAAATGTGGAAGGTTACGGAAAAGAGATTGAGAAATTTGACAAAAATCTGGGTGTGTTGTTAGAAGAAATGAGAGAGAATGATCTGCTTATTCTCACTGCAGATCATGGAAATGATCCGACTTATACAGGAACTGACCATACAAGAGAATATGTACCATTTATTGCGTACTCAAAGAGAATGAAAAATGGTGGTGCGATAAAAGACGAAGATACTTTTGCTGTGATCGGCGCTTCTGTGGCGGAGAATTTTGGAGTGCCAATGCCTGAGGGAACAATTGGCCATTCTGTTTTAAAAGAGTTAATGTAATAACGATTGTAAAAAAAGACGGGAATATTGAAAACAGGCGTTTTCAATCTCCTGTCTTTTGTGCTAAAATAGGAAAAGAATTTATCTGACTAAATCGTTAAAGAGAGACAAGTGATAAATTGTAAAAAGATAAAATGATATAGAAAGGAAACAGTTTTTATGGAAACAGGAACAATTTTTAAATTTCATAATGACCTGGATACAGACCAGATCATAGCATCACAGTATCTGTTACTTCCTAATCTGGATGAGATGAAAGGTCATGCATTTGAATCTCTGGATCCGGATTTTTCAAAGAAAGTAAAACCGGGAGATTTCGTGGTAGGTGGAGAAAACTTTGGATGTGGTTCTTCCAGAGAGCAGGCGCCTGGTGTTCTGAAAGCGTTGGGAGTACAGGCAGTTGTAGCAAAATCTTTTGCACGAATCTTTTACAGAAACTCTATTAATATTGGTTTGCCGGTAATTGTCTGCAAAGATCTTCCGGACGAAGTAAATACCGGAGATAAGATGGTTCTTCATATGTCAGAGGGAACAGTTGAAGCTAACGGAAAAACATATTCCTGTACAAAGCTTCCGGAATATATGCAGAATATTTTGAATCAGGGGGGTCTGATCGCATCTCTGAACAAGGAGGAGAAGTAAAATGGGAATGACAATTGCAGAAAAGATTATTGCTGCGGCAGCAGGTGTTGACAGCGTAAAACCGGGAGATATCCATACAGTTAAACTCGATCGTCTCATGAGTAATGATGGAACCACACATCTTACGGTTGATATGTATAACAATAAATTGAAAAATCCGCACATTGCAGATACAAGCAAGCTGGTGTTTATCGTGGATCATAATGTACCATCTGACAGCCCGAAAACAGCAGCATCTCAGAAGAAGATGCGAGATTTTGCAAAAGAACATAATATTGATTTCTGGGAAGGAAAAGGTGTCTGCCATCAGGTTATGATCGAGAATTATGTCCGTCCGGGTGAACTGATCTTTGGTGCAGACAGCCATACCTGTTCATACGGTGCATTAGGTGCATTTGGAACAGGCGTAGGATGTACAGATTTCCTTTATGGTATGGTAACAGGTACTTCATGGGTACTGGTTCCTGAGAGCGTAAAATTTAATCTGACAGGTAAACTTCCGGAAGGAGTTTACGCAAGAGATCTGATTCTTACAATCATTGGGGAAATCGGAGCAAATGGATGTAACTATCAGGCAATGGAATTTACAGGCGAGGGTGCGAAAACACTCAGTATCAGTGATCGTATGGCGCTTTGCAACATGGCAGTAGAAGCCGGTGCAAAGACAGGTATCTTTGAAGCAGATGAGAAAGCTATTGAATATCTGAAAGAACATGGACGTGAGCCAAAGGCTGTATATCACAGTGATCCGGATGCAGTTTATGCGAGAGAATATACATTTGATTTATCAAAAGTCCGTCCTGTAGTTGCGAAACCTGATTTTGTAGACAATGTTGTGCCTGCAGAAGAAGCCTGCGGAATTGAAATCAATGAAGCATTTCTGGGATCCTGTAACAACGGACGTATTGAAGATCTGCGTGTCGGTGCAGAAATCATCAAGGGCAAGAAGGTTGCTGAGGGCGTCAGATTTCTCGTTGTGCCTGCAAGCCAGACTATTTACCGTCAGGCATTAAAAGAGGGGCTTATTGACACGTTTATGGAGGCTGGAGCCATTGTTATGAATCCGAACTGCAGTGTATGCTGGGGAAGCTGCCAGGGTGTGATCGGTGAGAATGAAGTTCTGATCAGTACAGGAACACGTAATTTCAAAGGTCGTGCAGGACACCCAAGCTCCAAAGTATATCTGGGATCAGCAGCTACTGTTACAGCATCTGCCATTACAGGAAAGATTGCGCTGGCAAGTGAGGTGTGATGTTAATTATAAATGTTTCACGTGAAACATTTAACCGAATCAAGTAAATTTCCTGCGAAGGTTGCGAAAAGCAATAGACAGCAGGTGGAGATTTGTTTGTATCAGGAGGAGAGCAAGCTCATTCTGATAAACTGCGGAGTAGTTATTCGGTATGGTATATCACAATTCGTTTGAATGAATTTTAACTTGTGACTGTGAAAGTACTGAACAGTTACAAGTGAAGATAGAAGATAAGAGGTAAGATTATGGAAAAATTCACAGGAAAAGTGTGGGTTCTGGATGATGACATTGATACAGATATTATTATTCCAACAGAATATCTCGCACTGAAAACAATCGACGATATGAAACAGTACGGATTCAGTCCTCTGCGTCCGGAACTGGCAGGACAGATTCAGAAAGGCGACATTATTGTTGCAGGAAAGAACTTTGGATGTGGTTCTTCCAGAGAACAGGCACCGGAAATTATCAAAGCACTGGGAATTCAGTGTGTAATTGCCAAATCTTTTGCGAGAATTTTCTTCAGAAATTCTATTAATAATGGTCTGTTGCTGATCGAGCAGCCAGATCTTCATGATGATATCAAAGAAGGTGATGAAGTCACTGTGGTAATGAATGAACATGTAGATTACAATGGAAAACAGTACCCGATTGCTTCTCTTCCGGAAAATCTGATGAGCATTATTCAGGCTGGCGGACTTGTAAAAGCCATGCGCAAACTGAATGGGCTGGATTGATTTGGAAAGGAGAGGAAAATGGGCGAGACAGTTATTGAGAAAATTATAAGAAACAATGTTGGAAAAACAGTAAAGCCTGGAGACATTGTAACGGTCAATGTAGACAGGGTTATGATTCATGATATATTTATTCCATTTGTAGCAGAAAAGTTTGAAGAAATGGGCTTTACGAAGCTCTGGGATCCAGATAAAGCAGTACTCATATATGACCATCTGGTTCCTGCAAGTCAGTTAGATGATACCAGACATTTCCATGCGGGAGATGCTTTTGCCAGGAAATATGGCATGAAAAATGTTCACAGAAGTGATGGAATCTGCCACCAGTTAATGACAGAGGCAGGTTATGTAAAACCGGGAAATATTGTATTTGGTACAGACAGCCATACCACTACCTACGGATGTGTAGGCGCTTTCTCTTCCGGTATCGGATATACAGAGATGGCAAGTATTCTGGGAACAGGAACTATGTGGATCAAAGTTCCTGAGACAATTAAGGTTGTGATCGAGGGAGAACTTCCGGGAAATGTTATGTCCAAAGATATCATCCTGCGTCTGATCGGTGATCTGGGAGCTGATGGAGCAACATACAGAGCACTTGAATTTACCGGCAGTACAGTAAAGAATATGACAGTAGCAAGCCGTATGACTATGGCAAATATGGCGATTGAGGCAGGGGCAAAATGTGCACTGTTTACACCGGATGAAAAAACTGCAGAATATTGTGACATAGAGTTGAATGAGTTCCAGAAGAGCCTTACAGGAGATGAAGATGCAACCTATATGAAAACAATCACTTATCGCGCAGAGGATTTTGTACCGGTTATGGCATGTCCGTCTCAGGTAGATAAGATTAAAAATGTAAGTGAACTTGAAGGAACAGAAATAGATCAGGTATTTATCGGTTCCTGTACAAATGGCCGTCTGGAGGATCTCAGAACTGCAGCAGAGGTGTTAAAGGGCAAAAAGGTAGCAGATTACGTTAAATTGATTGTAACTCCTGCAAGTCGTAAAATATACTGTCAGGCAATTGCAGAGGGAATTATGGATACTCTGGCAGAAGCAGGTGCAATGATCACACATCCCGGATGTGGATTATGCTGTGGACGTGCAGGAGGTATCCTTACCGACGGTGAACGTGTAGTAGCTACAAATAACAGAAATTTCCTTGGTCGAATGGGAACATCTAAGGTAGAGATTTACCTTGCATCACCAAAAACAGCAGCAGCGTGTGCAATTGCTGGTAAAATTGTAAATCCAGAGAAATAAAACGTACAATAAAATCAATGCGATATAAATCGTACAGATGAGCAACGAAACTACAGAATAACAAAAAAAGAATAAAATTAACGGATAAGTCCACTGCATTATTTATAAAAGGAATAAGCAGTGGACTTATTTTATGTTATAGGAGATTACTTTGTAATGTTCCTATAACATACATAAAGATGCAGAAAAAGTAAAGCCTTCCAGGCAGGAGCGTACTGCGGTGTAGAGGAATTATGTCGCTGAAGCTACGTGTCGCAGACGGAGAATCTTGCTTGCAGGATTTTTCTTGTGTCAGAGAATGACACTGTAATATGTTTCATATCACATAATAAATCATTTGACGGGATAATAAGGAAAGAAAGGACGGGGAAAAGCATGTAAATTTGATTGTATAGAAAAAGTTTCTTAGACAGAATTGTTCAGTAGGAGTCTGATCTCCGACGAAAACATGTGCTTTTTTGAACTTGAAATTGAACAAATAGAATCTGCGGAATGACATGAAAACCGCATAAATAAAAGGAATTTCAAAAATATCAAGACTAAAATTGAACGCATATTGAACCAAAACAAGAGAAGTTAAATTATAGTTCAATATATAGTTCAAAAACATAAATTAAACTAATTGAACTTGTATAACGAAACAATTAATATGTTCAATATAGTTCAATTAACAATGAACTATAAAATGAACCAAAAGTTGAACCATGCTGATGAAATTGAAAATAATAAAATTTGCCGTTGAATTATTAGTTCAATTATAGTATAATAGCAAAGAAAAAAACTTGAAAAAGCTGATAAAATGCGGGATTTAAAAATGAACAGAACATATATTCGTGTATGATGCTGAAAGAAATACATTTGAACTTAATTAATGTTTGTATGTCTGAATGTATTTTGATTCCGCATAAACAATATAATATATCTGTTCTTTCTATAACATATATGCGAAAGAATTAAGAAATATAACAATAACCATTGATTATAACAATGTAATTTGTTTTTACAGAGAACGGAGATAGTATTTATGAATAATATATTTGCTGAACGATTAAAAAAAGCAATGGAACAGAAGAATATGAAGCAGATCGACCTTGTAAAAAAGGCGGCAGAGAAGGGCGTGAAACTTGGAAAGAGTCATGTGAGCCAGTATCTGAGTGGAAAAACAACTCCCAGATCAGAAATTCTTAATTTTCTGGCGACAACATTAGGAGTAGAAACTGAATGGCTGAAAGGAACCGATGTATCTGTAGACACTTTAAAGAAAGAGACAAATGAGGCAGGAATTCAAATGGAAAATATGAAATTTGATTACAATTATAATAATATGAAAGAAAATACCAGGGAGACAGTTGAGGAAGTACAGGTTCGTGAATTTAAAAAATCATCTAAATTAAATAACGTATTATATGATGTAAGAGGACCGGTTGTAGAAGAAGCTGCACGTATGGAAAACGCAGGAACTCAGGTTTTGAAACTGAATATCGGAAATCCGGCACCATTTGGATTCAGAACACCGGACGAAGTGATTTATGATATGAGACAGCAGCTGACAGAGTGTGAGGGATATTCTCCTGCAAAAGGTTTGTTTTCTGCCAGAAAAGCAATCATGCAGTATGCACAGTTGAAAAAGCTCCCTAATGTATCAATTGAGGATATTTATACAGGAAACGGTGTCAGTGAACTGATTAATCTCTGTATGTCAGCTCTGTTGGATAATGGAGATGAGATTTTGATTCCATCTCCGGATTATCCGTTGTGGACTGCATGTGCAACTTTAGCTGGTGGAAAAGCAGTACATTATATTTGTGATGAACAGGCAGAATGGTATCCTGATATGGATGATATTAAAAAGAAGATAACAGACCGTACAAAGGCCATTGTTTTGATTAATCCAAACAATCCGACTGGCGCATTATATCCAAAGGAAGTATTGATGGAGATTGTAAAAATTGCAAGAGAGCATCAGTTAATCATTTTCTCAGATGAGATTTATGATCGTCTTGTTATGGATGGAGAAGAGCATATCTCAATTGCATCGTTGGCACCAGATCTGTTTTGCGTAACATTCAGCGGCCTTTCTAAATCTCACATGATTGCAGGTTTTCGTATTGGCTGGATGATCTTAAGCGGTGCGAAGGACAAAGCTAAAGGTTACATAGAAGGAATCAAGATGCTGTCTTCCATGCGTCTGTGTTCTAATGTTCCGGCTCAGTCCATTGTGCAGACTGCACTGGGCGGATATCAGAGTGTTACCGAATATATCAAACCGGGCGGAAGAGTTTATGAGCAGAGAGATTTTATCTACAAGGCACTCAATGACATTCCGGGAATCACAGCCGTAAAGCCCAAGGCTGCGTTCTATATTTTTCCGAAGATCGATACAGAAAAATTCAATATTCACAATGACGAGCAGTTTGCTCTTGATTTCTTACATGAGAAACAGGTGCTTCTGGTGCCGGGAAAGGGCTTTAACTGGAATTGTCCTGACCACTTCCGCGTAGTATATCTGCCGAATGTGCGTCAGCTGGAGAAGGCTATGGACAAGCTGAAGGATTTCTTGTCCACCTATAAACAGCGATAAGAAGATAATAAAACAATGGCAGTCACAGATTATCCATTTACAATGCCGGAGCAGAAGCATCCGCTTCTGACTCTGACAGCATTAATAATTGAGGGAGGAACGGATTATCGGACGGATTAAAAAGAAAGGAGTTTATTTGAATGACAGGATTTAAGATGAAAGTAACACCGGAAATAGAGAACCTGACGGAGGTTTGCAAGGAGCATTCCAGCCTGGATCTGTCTCTTTATCAGAAATACGATGTAAAGCGAGG